>Ga0194115_10005980_pt1 | contig 12475 bp, 17 predicted proteins | sample TA2MahsurfametaG_3_FD_148656 | JGI IMG/M metagenome (GOLD analysis project Ga0194115, IMG submission 148656) | Freshwater microbial communities from Lake Tanganyika, Tanzania - TA2015002 Mahale S4 surface | ecosystem: Environmental > Aquatic > Freshwater > Lake | place: Tanzania: Lake... | reverse complement strand
CAGTCTCCCTCAATAGGGAGATTGACAAGCTGACCAAAGTTCTTGTCTCCGGACAAGCTTCGGATTATGCTTTCTATCGAGAAATAGTTGGCAGGATCGAAGGTATTGAAAGTGCCAAGCAGATCCTGCACGACATTCTCAAGGCCCGTCTTCACAGCGATGAAGACGATTAAAATGGAAAACAAGAATAACAAGAATAAAGGGAGCGAGTTGAATGTTTCAGGTTCAGATGGATAAGTCCATCGCCAACGATGAGTGGATCAGCGATGAGGATGTAAAGCTGGCAGTAAAGGATCTTCCACATCTACCAGCATATCATGTCGTTGTTCGTCCAGTATCGATCAGGGCAAAGACAAAGGGTGGTGTATTTCTGCCAGACAAGGTCAAGGATGACGTAGCCTATCTGACTACTGTAGGCAAGGTTCTGAAGGTTGGTGACATGGCCTATAATGACAAGGACAAGTTTCCCAATGGTCCTTGGTGCAAGGTTGGTGACTATGTCTGCTATGCCAAGCTTACTGGCCAGAAGTTCGTGTTTAAGGGTGTAAAGCTTCTCTTGATCTATGACGATCAGGTCATCATGAGAATCGACAATCCAAAGGATCTTGATACTACATACAATCTTTCCAATTAATTTGTATACACAAATATGCTGTGCTAACATACAAGTCCTTTCAACGTAACCGTTAGTTTCGTAACTAGCGATAAAAGGGAATAAAATGCAGGTAACAGAACGTTCTCCATCAGAGGGAGCAAACAAGATCGATACTGGTTGGTCTACCGTTGATTTGAATCAGGGAAACGGTGCTACAAAGGTAGAGTTTGAAATCGAACCAGCAGACCAGCAGAAGGCTTCGGCAACATCGAATGCAACGGAAAAGGAAGTTGTTTCGCCTGAAAAGAAGTCTTCGGTCGTTCAGCCATCAAGCAATCTTGAAGATTCCGAAGGCGGCAGAAAGGCAACAGAAACCTCAAATGAAGAGCTGCCTAAAGAACTGGATGGCATTGAGACTCGTGGCGCTCAGAAGCGTATTCGCCAACTTATCAAGCAACGTAAGGAACGTGATGAGCAGATCGAAAAGCTTCGTGAAGAGGTTCAGTCACTAAGGGTATATTCGCAGAATCGCGACAAGGAACTTGCATCGTCTATCAAGACGACGATTGACACAACCGAAAGCCAGCTAAAGGCTCGCATCTCATCTGCAAAGGAGCTATTCAAAAGAGCAGCAGAGAATTCAGATACGGATGGAATGCTTCGTGCTCAGGAGGAAATGAGTGCAGCTTACTCTGAGAACACTCTTCTGGCACAGCGAAAGAAGGCTTTGGAGGACTATGATGAGACTCTGAGGCAGCAACAGGAAAGACAGAAGCAACAGCAGCAGGCGTCATCAGCACAGCCAAAGTACGATCCAAAGGCCATTCAGTGGGCATCTAAAAACGAGTGGTTTGGCAAGGACCAGATCATGACCAATGCTGCACTGTCGATTGATGCACAGCTAAAGGAAGAGGGTTTTGATCCTTCCGACGACGAGTACTACTCGGAAGTTGACCAGAGACTAAAGGAACAGTTTCCGCATCGCTTTGGAGGCCAGAAGGCAGTCGATAGCGATGAGGGTGAACAGGAAGAAATCGCTCCGAAGGTAGCGCCAAAACCTTCTCAGGTGGTCGCTGGTGCGTCACGCACACCACGAGCCTCTCAGACTTCCAAGGGCAACAGCAACAAGGTCAGACTGACTCAGGAGGATGTTCGACTAGCCCAGAAGTGGGGTATTCCACTTGAAGTGTATGCAGCGGAAAAGCTGAAGGCCGAGCAGGCCAACGGCGAATATACTCTGGTACAATAAACAAAGCGGCGTGGAAGGAAATATATACATATGACAACACGAGAAATCAACTCACGTTCAAGCAATACTCGGGAAAACTCGAAGCGAAAGCTCCAGTTCGAAGAGCCCAACTGGCTACACATTCCGGATTCCGTCAAGGAAAGGTTTGCAAACGGTGGCAACAGCCTTCGTTGGGTACGAATCAGCCTCAAGAATGTCGAGGATTACCAGAATATCGGTAAGCGACAGGCTGAAGGGTGGGAGTTTGTGACCGCAGAAGAGGTTCCCGAGATGATTTCTTCCTCTATCGTGAGAGAGGGTGGACGATATTCAGGTGCAGTCTGTCGTGGAGACCTTGCTCTGGCTAAAATGCCTACAGAGCTTGCCGAATCTCGTCAGGAGTTCTATGAAAACCGCAGTAGAGAGATGGTACAGGCCGTAAATTCACAGTTGATGAACTCATCTGACAGCCGAATGCCTATTTCTAATGCAAGCAAGACCAATGTAAGCCGTGGAAAGTCGGCATCTTTCCAAGATTGACCTCAATCTGGCGGTTAAGTAGGTTTTGCATTTGTCAATGTCTATCAGATAAGAAAGGAAAGTGTACAAAATGTCTACTGCAAAGACACTATCCGGTCTTACTCCTTCACGCATTGCTGGTGCCGCTGCCAATACAACTGGTGCAAATGAGTATCCAATCGCTTCGGCATATGCTTCCAACATCTTTACAGGTGATATCGTAAAGGTCGTGAGCGGGTATGTACAGGTAATCACCTCGACCGAGGATTTCGCCCGTGGCGTTTTCCAAGGTTGCCGTTATGTTCAGGATGGCGAACCAAAGTGGAGCCGTTACTGGCCCGCTAATACCTCTGCATCAGAGATCTATGCACAGGTAATGGACAATGTCAATGCAACCTACCTGATTCAGGCAGATGCATCGATGTCCATTGGTGACATCAACAGCCAGAACTTCGGGGTAACTCTCGGTGCTGGTTCAACTGTAACGGGCAAGTCAGGCTTCGGCATCAAGGCTTCCACTCGCACGACTGGCGCAGCAATGCTTCGCCCAGTTGCCGTTTGGCAGATCGATGGCAACGATATTAACGTCGCAGCCGAGCGTGCATTCCCTGTTGTTGAGGTTCGTATTGCACAGAACGCTGACCACTTCATTGCGGTCGTAGCCAGCGTTGGTGCAGTAACCTCTTCAACGATCTAATGAAAGGAAGGAGTAAGTAAACATGGCTATTAATCGCGCTAGTATTGCGAAAGAGCTTCTTCCCGGGCTAAATGCAGTCTTCGGTATGGAGTACAAGGACGTAGATAACGAGCATGCCGTTCTCTATGCCGTCGAGAACTCAGACCGTGCCTTTGAAGAGGAAGTTCTCTTCACGGGCTTTGGTGCCGCTCCAACGAAGGGTGAAGGCGCAGCAGTCCAGTATGACTCTGCACAGGAGAGCTATGTAGCTCGTTATACTAACGAGACCGTTGCTCTGGCCTTTGCCGTAACTGAAGAGGCAATGGAAGACAACCTGTACGACACGTTCGCGAAGCTTCGTGCCCGCGCACTTGCTCGTGCAATGGCTAACACCAAGCAGGTCAAGGCTGCCGACGTTTTCAACAACGGCTTCAGCACATCCTATCTTGGTGGCGATAATGCAGCACTCTTCAGTGCTTTGCATCCAGTAGTCGGTGGTGGCAACCAGTCAAACACGCTCGGCGCAGTCGATCTTTCGGAGTCAGGTCTTGAGACCGCTCTGATCACGATTGCAAAGGCAAAGGATGATCGTGGTATCCTTATCGGCCTACAGGCCCAGTCGCTCCACATTCCACCGGATCTCATCTACACGGCAGACAAGATCCTCAACAGCACTCTGAGCACGACTACGGTCACGAACAGCACGACTGGCGTAACCAATGTCAATGACGTAAATGCGATTCGTCGTATTTCGGCAATGCCAAAGGGCTACTTCGTCAACCATAGGTTCACGGATACGAATGCCTACTTCATTCGTACCGACTGCCCCAATGGCGCGAAGATGTTCGTCCGTGCTCCTCTTGCTACGAAGATGGAGCCAGACTTCGACACGGGTAACCTTCGCTTCAAGGCTCGCGAGCGTTATTCGTTCGGCTGGTCTGATTGGCGAGGCTTCTATGGTGCTTCTGGTTCAAGCTAATATTCAAAAGGGTTGATTCAGAAAGGCTCCATATGAGGGCATAAAGGGGGCGGGATGGAAGGAGGAATTTCTTCTTTCTATCCCGCCCTTCTGTATTTGGTCTTTGCAAATACAGATGGTATAATGTAAGGACTTTCAATCCTTGCATACGCTAGCAAATCAAGAAGGATAAGACTCAAATGTCCACTAACATTAGACAGGGTCATGTAGTAGGTAGTGGGGCTGTGCTGGATGTTACTTCAAGTGTAACTCTTGCAGATACCCGCATCAGGGGAATCTTTGCCACTGGCATTGGTTCCTTTCTAATTACCGGTACATCGACCGATCCATACGGTAATATCAATGGCAATAATTTCAAGTTTGCCCTTACGACAGCAGTAGATGCAACCGATATTTTTCTACCAGATGGTGGTATCAAGGTTAATGGTCCAGTAAAGGTTTCGGCTCCTACTTCAGCAGCTACTGTAGCAATCTTCTACGGCTAATTGATTTTAGCAAAAGATAGCCATGCCTACCTATACTTATCTGGTCAATGATATCCTGAATGCTACGGAGAATACCGGAAGCGAGTTCGTTGACTATATTCCGTATATGGTCAACAAGGCTGAGGAGAGGCTTGTAAAGGATCTTGATGACTACGGTCTGGTAACCTATACGTCAGTAGCAGTAAGTGCAAACAAGAATATTGTCACTCTTCCTACAGGAACTCGTGTAGTCAAGAATTTCAATATCAAGAGCGATGGCACAAAGATTAATCTTCTTCTTCGTACCGACGAATTCATCAATGACTATTGGCCGGTATCAGCTTCTGTTGGAGAACCCAAATACTATGCTCCACGTACTAATACAAATGTTCTCATTGCTCCAACTGCCGCTTCTACCTACGATGGAGAGATTGTACACATCTCGCGACCGGTTACGCTAAGTTCAGCAGCAGACAGCAACTATTTCAGCGAGTACTGCTATGACCTTCTGTTCTACGGTAGCATGGTCGAAGCCCTGATGTTTCAGAAGGACTATGTAACGATGCAGGTATTTGAAGGCAAGTACAAGCAGCTTCTTGAGCTTCAGCGTAACCAAGCCCGTAGGACAAGAAGAGACGACATGCAGGTCCCTGCCAGCCCTGCTGGTGGCGACAATACACTGGTTCCAAACTCAAACTGATATAAAGGGAGAAAGTTCAAATGGCTGGTCTAAGGAAAACACTGAATCTGCTGCTGTCTAACAGGACTGCTGGCGAAAAGCGGATTGCCCCTGCTCTTCGTGAGACTAAGGAATATGCAATGGGCAAGGCAAAGGGCGCCGCTGCTGGTGCTGGTGCCACTGCTGGTGGTTATGAAGTGGCTAAGAAGGTTCGTGAAAAGATTAAGAGCGACGATGAATCTCGTCGTCAGTCGATGGATCCAAACGAAATGTACAAGGTAGACCTTACGCCAGATGAGATGGATGTACTTGAGGAGTATACTCGTACAAAGGCCACGAAGGGTTCAGCTACAAAGAAGGCTATGGGTGGCAAGGTTGGCAGAGGCTGCGGCGCAGCAATTCGTGGCGGTGGTGCCGTAATGCGTAAGGAAAGGATGTACTAATAAAATGTCAAAGACCAGAAAACCAACTACCACAATGAAGGACGATCCGTATTCATCGGATGTCACTTCTGGCATTGGTGGTAGTGTTGTAAAGGAAGATCCCATTCCGCCACCTCCACCTCCTCCACCTGCTCCTCGCAAGCCGGTAGTCAAGAAGGCTATGGGTGGTAAGATTGGCAGGGGCTGCGGCGCAGCAATTCGTGGCGGTGGTGCCGTAATGCGTAAGGGAAGGATGTAAGTTAAAATGGCTAGTCAACGTAAACCTCGTTCTGAATTTGAACGTGCATTTGCAGAGGCTCGTGCAAGAGGGGACAGGACCTTTGAGTTTACCACTGCTAGTGGTAAAAGGGGAACCTATAATACACGTCTAAAGGGGGAAGATACTACAAAGTATGAAAAGTTTCTTTCATCTAGAGCCGCTCCAAAAAGAGAAAAACCTCTAGCATCCGAGACTTACGATCTTTCTCCCATTACTGAAACTCAGAGGGCTGCAAGGCTTGTAGAAGAACTGACTGATGAAGAACGCATGAAGAAAGACAAGGCGTTTGAATCGACAGGTGATTTTAAGTCTGGCGGCAAGATCGGCAGGGGTTGTGGAGCCGCAATGCGTGGTGGTGGTGCTGTGATGAAAAAGGGTAGAAAGTAATTCAAGATGCCTATAAAAAAAGGTAAGTCAGACAAGGTTATCAGCAGCAATATTCGAATGCTGGTAAAAGAGGGCAGGCCACAGAAGCAAGCTGTGGCCATCGCTCTTCGGTCTGCAAGCGCAAAGAAACTGGCAGAGGGTGGTTTGCCTTCGCTAGTTACTGGTCGAGCAAATCTTCGTGAAGCAATCAATACTCGTGACAACGAAAATCTTCCTATGGAAGAAAGGCTTGCTGCACAGCGTGTGATTCGTAAGGTTGGCAAGACATCAGTAAGGGAAATGAAGCGTCAGATGAATCGTACTGGAGATCTGGTCGTCATGAAGATGGGCGGTTATGTATCCCGAGTAAATGAGGCTGGCAACTATACGAAGCCCTCAATGAGAAAGCAGCTATTCAATCGAATTAAGGCTGGTACAAAGGGTGGGGATGCGGGAGAATGGTCAGCTAGAAAGGCACAGCTTCTTGCATCGGAATACAAGAAGCGTGGTGGAGGATACAGGTAGACAAGGCTATGGCAAAGGGAATGATCAAGGACCCGCAAGAAAGTCTCAAGGCTTGGACAAGACAGAAGTGGCGTACAAAGTCTGGCAAGCCATCAAAGGAAACAGGAGAACGGTACCTGCCGGAACAGGCAATCAAGTCACTGTCTGCAAGTGAGTATGCAGCCACTACGGCAGCAAAGAGGGCTGGTACTCGAAAGGGAAAGCAGTTCGTGAAGCAGCCAAAGATAATCGCCAGCAAAGTAAAGCAATTCAGGAAGTTTTAAGACAATGGCACTTACAGATTCAGAAAAGAACAAGCTACGTAAGCTGGGACTGAGCGGTCTTAACAAGCCAAAGAACACACCATCGCATCCAACTAAAAAGGGTGTAGTTGCTGTTCGTGCTCCTTCTGGTGGCGTAAAGGTTATTCGCTTTGGTGACCAGAAGATGGGACATAACTATTCTCCAGAAGCCCGTAAGGCCTTCAAGGATCGTCATGCAAGTAATATTGCAAAGGGTCCTCAGAGCGCAGCCTACTGGGCAAACAAGCAGTATTGGGCTGGTCCTACTGGCTCAAAGAAGATGCCTCCTAAGTCACAGCAGTACGTCAGAGGCATCAAGCGATAAATGGCTATTTCAAGATCAAGCATAGGGAGACAGATTACAATGCCAATGGGTAAGAATAAGAAGATGCCAAAGCTTGGTTCTGGTGAACGATTTGCAAAGCTCACTAAGAGCATTGCAGCTAGAGGCGATGTAAAGAATCCAGCAGCAGTAGCAGCGGCAATTGGTCGCAAGAAGTATGGTGCTGAGAAGATGCAGAAGATGGCTGCTGCCGGTCGCAAGCGCAGCAAAGGCTAAGACGTTATAAGGTAACATCATAATAGAGTACAAGGGGAGACTCCAAAGTCATGTCAACTAGCGGGACATATAACTTCAGCATGGACATTGATGAAGTTATCCAAGAGGCTTTGGAAATGATTGGCGGCGAGCAGACGTTGGGTAATGATCCAAAGTCTGCCCGTCGCTCCATCAATCTTCTTCTTCAGGACTGGCAGAACAGGGGCATCCTTCTGTGGTCCACAAATACTACCGTAGTTGATGTATCGACATCCGTAACTGCGTATTCTCTTTCATCCAACATGGTTGATGCGATGGAGGTCGTGGTCAATCTTAGCACTACGGATATTCAGCTTGATCGTCTGTCTATGGAAGAGTACTTGAAGATTCCACGCAAGAGCCAGACAGGTCGTCCTACCCAGTACGCAATTCGTAGAGGCAGGGCCAATTTAGAACTCTATTTATGGCCTATTCCGGATAGCAACGACTATTCTCTTAAAATCGAGAAGATCAAGTATCTTCAGGATGTGAACAAGTCTGCTGGCCAGATTGCTGATGTATCTAGACGCTTTCTGCCATGCATAACTGCTGGACTAGCCTATTTCATGTCCATGAAGCGAGCTGGTATCGACGGCAATCGCATCATGTTCATAAAGCAGGAATATGAAGAGCGTCTTGCTAGAGCTATGGATGAGGATAGAGAAAGAGCAAGTCTTCGTATTGTACCTAAGTTGAACTTGATGTAAAATACAAAAATGGCTACTACCAAAATAGCTTTAGGTATCTGCGACACATGTGGGTTTCAGTACCCATATCGTGAACTGAAGCGGAATAGCTATGGCTTGATGGTTTGTCCGCAAGACTATGAAGGCCAGTATGATCTCAAGAACCATCCTCAGAACAGGTCTCCAAATGTAAGAGATGACGAGTTTATTCGTAACCCAAGACCACCACTGAACAACGACCGTAATATCGTCTGGAACAATGCTGGCATTGACTGGGAAGACGAAACTCAATATTGGAATTTGGTATAAGGCTTAAGGAGCAGAAATGGCTACTCTTACCGGCAAGACGATTGCCAATACATACAAGGATCTCCTTCAGGTCAGCAACAACAATGGTGGTGTTGATGGCACTCTTCGTACTGTCTCAGATGGAGAAGGTACCAATTCCGCTCTACAGCTAAGCAATAGCGCAGTCAACATCAATGGTACTTTCCAGCTAAATAGCGCTACTCTTACTGCTACTGCTTCTGCTCTTAACGCTATTACGGATCTAAGTGGTGTAACCGGTCTGGTAGCCATGACTGGTGGAACTCCATTGGGAAGATCCATTGCAGTAGGTACTGGTCTATCGGTAACAAATGCAAATGGTGTGGCTGGTAATCCTACTGTTGAGCTGGACTCTACAGCCGTTGTTTCTGGAAGTTATGGTCCAGTATCTAATTTTGCAGTAAATGCAAAGGGTCAAATTGTAAGTGCCTCTACTCCAGTATCTGTATCCATTGCCACAGTACGCACATCAGAATTTGTTGCTGATAATGTTCTTGTCAGTTCAAATGTAAGTATAAAGGGTGATGTTCTTGTAAGTGGCGCTCTTGAAGTTTTAGGAGATGTAAGCGTAAATCATCTTTATGCTACAAGCATTACAGTTTCTTCACTTAATGCTACAGAGATTACCGTAAGTATTCTTAATCTTGTAAATGTAAGTGTAAGCACATTAATTGGAAACCAGCTTATTGTTAGCCAGAAGGCTTCGGTAAGTTCTATTAATGTAGTTGGAAAAGTAAGTGGAACCAATGCAGTTTTCAGTGGCAATGTAAGTGCCTTTTCATTCTATGGAGATGGTTCAAATCTTACAAATCTTCCAACTGCTCCTGTATCCGTCTCAGCATACACAGTCAATGTCCTTACGGTAGTCAGTGCAGCAACAGTCAATGGCATCATTAGCGCAACCAACTTTGTTGGTGGTGGTGCTGGCCTGACAAATGTCAGTGCAATCTTTGCAGCTAGTGCTACCAATGCCACGAATGCAGAGAATGCTACCTCAGCAGTCTTTGCGTCTAGTGCAACAAACGCTACCAATGCTGAAAATTCCACTTCTGCTGTATTTGCAGCAAGTGCAACAAATGCTACCAATGCAGTAAGCGCAGTGTTTGCCACATCGGCAACAAATGCCACAAACGCAGTCAACGCTACATCAGCAGTATTTGCAGCATCAGCTACAAATGCAACAAATGCAGTCAACGCCACTAATGCTACTTCCGCTGTATTTGCCTCTAGTGCCACAAACGCTACAAATGCAGTTAATGCTACCAATGCAACATCGGCAGTATTTGCCTCTAGTGCCACGAATGCCACCAATGCAGTAAATGCCACATCAGCGGTATTTGCAGCAAGTGCGACAAACGCAACAAATGCAGTCAATGCCACTAATGCAACATCAGCAGTATTTGCGGCTTCAGCCACAAATGCTACTACAGCACTGAATGCCACTAATGCAACATCAGCAGTATTTGCTTCTAGCGCCACAAATGCAACAAATGCTGTAAATGCAACCTCTGCTGTATTTGCCACAAGTGCCACAAATGCTACTAATGCAGTAAGTGCTGTATTTGCGACTTCAGCTACAAATGCAACGACGGCTGTAAATGTAAGTGGTACTGGCTTTGTCATAGCGGCTACTGGTACATTTTCTGGTATAGTAAGTGTTAGTGCCGCAGCTTTTGGTACTGGAAACTTGGGCAAGAAGATTGCAGTTTCTGGTGCAGCTATTGCAACCATTGTAAGCCTTACAGATGGAACATCCATTGCTGTAGACTTCAATGCTTCACAGAACTTTGCAGTCATGCTTACTGGCAATAGAACATTGGAGAATCCATCAAATTGCGTTGCAGGACAAACCGGATCCCTGTTCATCATGCAGAACGTATCTGGTGGCAAGACGCTTTCATTTGGAAGTAACTGGAAGTTTGCAGCCGCTACTGCTCCAACGCTTACAACAACAGCTTCTGCCGTAGACCGCATCGACTACATTGTATTCACATCCACAGCCATTCATGCAGTGGCTACATTGGATGTACGGTAAGGAATACCTACTCTATAGAGGGACGCAAGAAACATGGCAAGTACATACACGACAAGACTGCGATTTGAAAAGCAGGGTGATGGAGAGAACCCAAACTCTTGGGGTGATATCCTCAACCAGAATGTCATTGATCTTATCGATGAGGCTGTTGCTGGCTATGTTGTTGTTTCTGTCAGTTCTACTGGTGTAACTCTATCGGAGAACAATGGTTCGGTTGACCAGTCTCGAAATGCTTCGCTTGAGTTTGCTGGTACACTGACGGCAAACGTCACCATCACCATTCCTTCACATGAGAAGACGTACTTCCTGAAGAATGGAGCTACTGGCAGTTTTGATGTCTACATGAAGACTGCTAGTGGTTCAAGCTACACTGTTCCAAAGCAGAATATCTTCGTTGCTTGCGATGGCACGAACATCCATCAGATTGATTTCCCATTATCGATCAGTGCCTTTACGGTAAACCAGCTAACGGTAGTAAGTGCCGTCAGTGGCGTTGACGCAAAGTTTGCTACTGGTACATTTTCTACCAATATCACGACACCGAGAGTATCTGCTACGACATCCATTGCAATTGCTACAAGTGGTGTAGATCGAATCAATATTGATGCTTCTGGTAATGTTGGTTTTGGAACAAGTATTCCAATCAAGCAGCTAGAGATCACGAAGTCGGCTAGGGCACATATCGTCAGCCTGACTGATGTATCCACAAGCATTGCAATCGATTTTAATACTGCCCAGAACTTCGCAATCCAGCTAGTAGGTAATCGTACATTCGAGAATCCATCCAACTGTGCTGCTGGACAGACTGGTTCTATCTTTATTGAACAGAATGTTTCGGGAAGCAAGACCCTGTCATTTGGAAGCAACTGGAAGTTTGCCAATGGTGAAGCTCCAACTCTTACAACTACGGCTTCTGCTGTAGATCGGTTGGACTATATCGTATATACTTCTACTGCGGTTCATGCAGTAGTAACTTATGATGTCAAGTAACGTAAGGTAAGGTAGTCAAAGCAATGCCATTTCAGAATAACGTACTTGCTGGTGCTTCCGGAGCTACTGGCTACGAGATCCCGAATTCGCTGCGCTTCCGCGCAAGCAACAGCGCGTACTTGGAACGCACTCCGGCTAGTGCAGGAAATCGCAAAACATGGACATGGTCGGCGTGGGTGAAGCGCGGGACGCTCGGCGGCGCGTTGCAGATGAACTTGTTCGTGGCAAACCGCGCTGGCACGACGGACGCGACCTACACCGTGATCGCGTTCTCGTCGTCGAACCAACTGCAAGTGAGTGGATACTCGACCATTTGGCGCACATCGACCGCAGTCTTTCGCGATCCGGCGGCTTGGTATCACCTCGTCGTCGCGCTCGACACGACGCAGGCGACCGCCGCTGATCGTGTGAAAATCTACGTCAACGGCACGCAGATCACTTCGTTTGGCACGAGCAACAACCCGGCGCTCAACGCAGACCTCGGCATCAACCAAGCCGCCCTGCACAGCCTCGGCCGCGACGTCAGCGGCGGGCCGACGTTCTTCGACGGCCACATGGCCGAAGTAAACTTCATCGACGGCCAAGCCCTGACGCCCTCCAGCTTTGGCCAGACCGACAGCGCAACGGGCGTGTGGGTGCCGAAGAAATACTCTAGTGCCTACGGAACCAACGGCTACTATTTGAAATTTGCCGATGCTTCCGCCGCCACCGCAGCAGCCATTGGAAAAGACAGCAGCGGCAACGGCAACAACTGGACTCCAAGCGGCATCTCGGTGACGAGCGGCGTGACGTTCGACCAGATGACGGACACGCCGACGCTGAACTATGCGACGTTCAGTCCAATCG
>Ga0194115_10005978_pt1 | contig 12478 bp, 5 predicted proteins | sample TA2MahsurfametaG_3_FD_148656 | JGI IMG/M metagenome (GOLD analysis project Ga0194115, IMG submission 148656) | Freshwater microbial communities from Lake Tanganyika, Tanzania - TA2015002 Mahale S4 surface | ecosystem: Environmental > Aquatic > Freshwater > Lake | place: Tanzania: Lake Tanganyika... | reverse complement strand
AGTAGGAAAAATGATCGCGAATATTCGAAAATGAAATCGATTCGACGGAAGTACGTCTTCCTTTTATACGACGAGGGTATTGCCTCATTTTTAATATTTCAATCTGCCACAACAGCTTATTATATTTATATCGATTCGTCATAACCCGATGAAATCAAGGCTTTGCTATGTGGATTTATTTTATACTTAAACGCTAGGATCTGTAATGTCGAATAATAAATTTATTCAATATTATGTCCCAAATGAAGGAACACTCCTCAGCGAATAATCAATTCAATAGAACTTTTAACAACTCCTTCCACAAAACCAGTCTCTGGAAAGATTCATAAGCAACTATCCCCTTTGTTTCCCCAGAGCTCTCCTTCTATAATTAAAAACGATTTAAATGGTCTAGCATATATTGGCCTGAGGTCGATAACACTGGAGCCTCCGTCAAGAAAAACTACAGATCATAGATAAATGAAGAGGCTGTCAAAGTTTCCAAGCTCATCGACGAGGAACAAAAAAATGAAGAAAGGATAAAAAAGCTTAAGAAAACGTTTTCGATGGCAAAATCTTAAAGAAATAGTGCAAGAAAGTAAATGAACGCAATAGTATCGATGAAAAAGCCTTTTAAGTTAAATTAGCAAAACTAAAAGATACTTCTTAGATTGATGCCAGCCAGTCTCCAAAATCAATCTTTGCTAAGAGATAGGCATGGGAATCGATCAAATTTATACAAGAACCCTGAGGCTTAGTAGACAAGTAATGATTAAAGACAGTTCCTGACCACAGGTTTCAAGACATCTAGAAAGATCAAGCTCGAACTACCACACAACTATTATCCTGGACCTGGTACTTATGAGATTAAAAGATACTTAGCCTAAATAGATGACAAATCTTTGAGTTATAGAAGAGCCTTGACAGCAAGAAAGGCTTTTAGCTAAAGATAATGACAAAAATGATAATTTAATAATTTATGAGCTAAATTGAAGTTATAAATTCAAATCTTATTTTATTCAAATGAATTTTGTAATACAATATTTCATATATTTTAAGCAAGATATGTAATCGGAATAGCAGCAAATAATGGAGGCTTCAAATTTCTAAAAAATACAGCCTGTGGATTTATCTCTTACATACTAACAGTATATTTATATCCAGCATTTTCTGCCCAAAAGATATGCTCTTATTGAACACAAACATATTAAAAAAGGTCAAGTCATAACTTCTGCCGTTAAATTGCCCCACGAATAAGTACTTTTGATATAAATAGAATCCGAACATATCGAGATTGTCAGGAAATGTAGATAATACTGAGTAAATTTAAGGTAGAAATAAAAGAAATCGTATTAAAAAAGTTGATAAATTTTTATAGGATTAACAAACCAAATCAAGAAAACCTGTAAGTGTGATTGAACCGACAAATGAAGATGATTTTGCTCAATGCAATTTTATTCTGACGCAGCTAAAAAAACATAGAAGTTCTTACCCTTTTTTGATTCCTGTCGATCCAAAAAGAGACGGGGTTTTGAACTATTTCGACATCATTAAATAGCCTATGGATCTATAAACTATATAAAATAACTTGAAAAATTAATTATATTCAAAGACTTCTTAGTTTCACGCCCACATAAATAAAATATGGGCAAATAGCTATCTTTTCAATGAAAGAGGATCAATGGTTCATCGTTTAGCTGGATAGATGTAGAAATATTATAAGAGCTTGTTAAGTAATGATTCATATAAGAAAGGACCCAAGGCTGAAAAAACTAAATCTCGTGGAAACGACAAGTAAAAAAAGGGTGATTTTTTTGAATAGAGAGACTAAAGAAAAAAGACCTAATTTTTTGGAAATAAAGATTTTATCTATGAAGATATCCAATGAATTGATTGGTCTATAATTTGATTAATTTATATCAAGATTATTATCTTTATCAAATAGTATAAAATCTCGAAACATGAAATTAGATCCTTTGCTATAAAAATAATTACAAAGAAGATTCGACAAAGACGAACGCATAATCTTATTCACTACTAGAACGAAAATGTTTATTCATTTGGAAGCTAACGATTGGCAGTAAAACTGTTCAGGACTGTTAATTTTCTATCAAAAAAAGTATACGTATGGTCTGTGCATTATCAGTACTCAAAATTTTGATATTAACTTCGATTTTTAACTATTCTCAAATTTTCCGAACTATACAAAGTACATTGGAGATCTGCGCTGTATGATATTTTTGGCTCCATCCCAGAAGCATTGCCTTAAAATAATGTTGGTGATGTAAAATAAGACCGAACTGACTTAGTTAAAAAAACATATTGACAAAATTTACAATTTGAATTCAAACAACGTGGAAGTAGATTTTATAAACCAACCCGAAGTGCAGTAATTATTGAAAAAGGTACCAGTGGATGAAAATTTATTAGTAAAAGATCTTACATTTAAAAATTCAGTATAATAAAAAATCAAATAATATTTTGCAAAAACAAGCAGCAAAAAATAGGCTAAGAAAAATACAGGTTTCAAATACTATGCTTTAGGACGGTAGGAATGGAAAATCGATGAGGAAGAGACTAAGTTTATGAGGGCTAAGTTTGAAACCTAAATCGTATAGGAACTTACTTATTTGCAGAAACAGGCAAGAGTAAGAACTACCTCTAATAAATGATTCTTTCGATTCTTGATAAATAGTGCTATTAGATCATAGAAAACATATAAAAAAATCTTTTCTTCAGGAATTAAAGGTGGTCTTGTTAAAATTTTTCAAATTGTTCAAGAATGATTGAGCATTGGTCTTGGATAAGTTTGAAGACTTACTTTTGTTAGAATTTTTGGTGTTTGAATTTCCATAAATTCCTAAGATACTGTTTATATTGTTAAGACTGATACTGCTTTGACAATTTTAACTTGGATTATTTTTAGGGTTTTTATCCTTGAATGTTTTCAGAGATCCCCTTCTCCTTATCTGGCTAGTCATATATTTTTTATCGTTGAAATTTGTTCGAGAAAGTTATTTTAATTGTAAATATTATGTATCCTAGTCCCAGTTTTGTTATTTTTGTTATTTTCTCTAGGCTTTGGCATTAAAAGATTTAGAGCTGAGGGAATGTTGTAAAATTTATGTGTTTTTCAATGAATTTGTGAAATCTTGGAAGATAGAGACTGGATTGATTTGTGTTGCTAAGTTGATTTGGCTTATTTGCATATTTTGATTAGAAGGTGAGGTATATTTAGGCTTATTGATAGAGACTCTGCTATTTTTATGAAGACTTAAATATTTGGCACTTGAGGGCCTTACCTGATCATACCATCTGATCCTTGGCTTTTTGCTTTTTCCATCCACGATGTCAGTTTTAGGATTGAATTTCCTGAGTTTGTTTTTGGTTGTCGTGATGATAAGAAGTTATTAATCGGATTAAGATCGATACTTGGCAAGGTAATCATACTCCCAAATAATATTTTTAAGTTTGATTCCTTGCCTATCTTCTAAAATTCTCTGGTAATTTTACAGTTCCTCTTGGGTTTCATCTGAGAATTAGAACATTTCCATTTTGCTTTTGATGAAGTTGTAAGAAGTTTAGTAATCCCAGTTGAATCTAAATATGAGATAGGGTATACTTGTACATAAGATACATGATGCAGATGAGGGAAGCTTACAACTAGCTTTAACTATAGATTAGTCCACACAGCATTTCATCATGAATTACTTCCAAAAACTAGAACCCCTTTTGCAACTACTGCCATTTTGGCAATTTGACCTCCTGCTCGTTCTTGTTCAAGTGAAATTACAAAATGTTTTATTATTAAACCTCGTGGCGTTCCACATAATTAGTCCAGCCCAACATTCTAATGACTTTGTTTCCGATCAGGAAGTTGGAGTCCTGCATAAATAATTGAATACTATGGGTACATAGTTGTCGCTGATGAATAATCCATCAATTATTTTGGTGATGTTGTACTCAGACATGTCTTGAAATCAGCTTGTTTTAGTATTATATATTCTATTTTATAGGAATAGAAATTAAAATTAGACTCTGATATTACTACTATATTACAATTATTAGAATCCTTATTTAAAATATTTTTAAATAATGAACTCAGACTACTTCAAAAACTTTATCAGCCTCAAGCATCAATCGAGGTCAGCCTACGACTCATTCCTCCTACACATAAAACACTCCTTTTAGAAACTTAAAGCCTAGCCAAATAACATCAACTCCCAAAGGCTTCACTCAGAGTTGAACAGGCTCAAAGAATACAAAGAGCTAAAACACAAGGATCGTAAAGAAATATTCAAATGTAATTTTTTAAGTTATTTTAGACTGCATCTAACAAAATGTCAAGGATTTGAAGTTTTATCGCAGCAACAATAATAAGTGGCTGGCTATCATGAAACTTACTAAAACTTCTCTAGATAACTATCAACTTGATTGGAAATCGGTATGGGAAAATTTGGTACAGTCCTAGCCATAGGTTCCAACTACTAAACTCTACGCAGACATCAAATAGTTTCTTTCACTACTCCGTCACCTTTACAACCCTGATAACGCCCTTTAAGTCTTAAATTACTTTATCAGCCATTATAGCCTGACCGAGAATGCATACATTTTTATTTCTTTGTTTGCCAATATTTCACGAAAAACATCAAAATAAGTTATACTTGGTTACATCAAGCGACTACTGGAGCTATACTACTCTAACCAGTTAAAGGCTAGTAACTTATTGGTCATGTTCATCAATGCCAGCAAGTTTCAGTATCAAGAAATACCCTCATACATGCACGAATAATTCAATAAAATTATCCTTTATTCTTTGACGACTCCAGTTTCTGACAAAAAAGATACGATTGAGACAAAGTTCAATACTGATACAGTCAACATTACAATCAGAATATTGGGAAAGGCAAATTAACATTCATGCATTTTGCTATCAAAAATTTTTCAACTGATTAAAAATTTTATAAGACCTTTTTAGGACTCTAAAAAACCTTTAAGGTTTTTGTTAAAATTGATGAGAGGAATAAGTAAACGCATCTAGGCATAAAAAAATGCCAGAACGAAAATTTAAAAATTGAAACTGAAAGACTAAAGAAAAAAGAAGAAATTACTGAAAAAGCAAGAGGAATAAGAGTAAAAATCAAAACGATTAAAAGAAAAATTAGCTTAATAGACGATTTAATCATTATAAAACAATGAGTAAAGTGCAGTGACGTAGGCAGGATAACCCAACACACAAAAATAATAAAAGAAGAATGATTAGTAGTAAGACAGTGACTAGGACAATGAGGATTAATAGTAAAGTTAAGAGGAGTAATAGCTATAAAAAATATAAAAGATGATGGGCATGTAAATTTAAAAAGATGATAAAAATACGTAAAAAGTCACTGAAATTCAAACCAAAATAGAAAACTTATAAAATTTATTTAAAAATTAGATAACAACGGAAATAAAGGATCTGTGTAAGACTTTTTTAGAGTCTATTTTTTAGGATATCTTTTATGTCAATAGTAAAAAAAATGTTTCTAATCTTTTGGCTTAGATTTTCAACATGTACCCTTAGTTCATAGATAAGGCATTTATTTGCCTTGAAAAAGCTAGTAATATTCCTCAAATAAACTAATAAGGTCTCATCAGCAATATTCTTTGTATGGCAAAATATCTATTTGTCTAAAGCTATAGATCCTCACCTCAGTTTTTATAAAATGTCATGAAAATCCTAACAAAAATTCAATAAAATAGAAGAATAACTGACGTTTGGTCTATTTTTAATGTTTTTGTTCAAAAAATACCCCTTCTTGATGAAAAAGATTATTAACTCATTTAATAAAAACAAAAAACCTAATTTTATACCAAATTTAATCAAAATCATGATAGATTTTATGAACAATACAGCGAGTTAGTATTTTAATCTCTTAAAAGACTACTTTCTTAAAGTTTGCATTTCGATGATTCTACATCCCGACTGATCGATAGATACCTACAAGAGCTATTCAGTAACTGCCACAAACATTACAAATTGAGAGTTTTCAAGCTTATCTAATCTGAGATTTACTAAAATAACAATAAGTTTCTTATATCGATGCTGAACACCTATATGAAGCCGACCACTAATACCGAATCTCAGCTGAAACAACTGGTTTAAAATAGAAACATTGATAGTTAGGAAAACTTATAATTGGATGTTCTGATCAATATCGTCTTAAGTGTCAATATGGATATAGAAGAGTCCAAAAAGTTGATTAGAAAATATTCGAAAAAGAACAATTTCAAATATTTAAGGCAGTGCATGATGAACTTAAACAATATTACCTTTATAGTAGTCCCCAGAGACTCCTCTCTAAGTCATTTCACCTAAAAACCTAACCTATCAATAGTCCAGTAGCCTTCATACTAACTGATATCAACAAAATTAGCACATGTTCATGCATACTCTCTAGAGTTGATAGATAATTTGCTTTAAGAACTCAAATAATTTTAAGAAAACTCATTGCAGTCGATATAATTTAAACAAATAGTTCAAGAATTATACGGAAGCAAGTAGAATACATACAAAAATATGAAAGTAGAGAAAAGAAAGACCATTAACGAACTTTTATAAATCCTAAAAATAATTGTTTAAAATTTATTTAATTAACTGTAGGAATTGAATCAATAAAAGAACATCATATAGTACAGAAAACCTTCATATGAAAGAACCTCACTAATCTAAAACCCAAATTTCATAAAGATACTAAATTGCTTAACCTACAATTAAATCTTCCTTCACGATCAGAACATCATGAGAAACGTCAGCTAAATAGTATAATTGTAGACATTGTTTATCTACAAACATCACATCAGATTTGAAGCTGATCTTTTGGATAAATATAGGAAATACAATCGCTAGCAGCTGACTGGCTAGACAAACTTTAACAATAGCAATAATATTTATATCACTAAAATGAAAATTATGCATTTAGCCTAATTGAGCAACAAGTATAAGGATTCTATCAGTATATAGTCTTTGAACGATCAGCTAAGATTACTCATGCTCGCTCCTGGCAATTAAAAGATATCGCATATCAATAAAATATTCCTTAGTAAGTTATCAAATCTATAAGCTCATGCATAGACTATAATTAGTCTCTTATCGATTCTTTCAAGTTCGAGATTTTTTTACGAAAAAGTTTTTACTTTACTGAAATAGCTAACACAGACAGGCTATCAGTATACTTCTTCACAAATCATTAAAATTATTGATAACCATGCCCCTCTTCTGCAATCCTAAACAGCTAAGATCCGCGAGATGTCTCTGAAATCTTTCTAAAAATTTGTTTCGTCGCTGCCAAAAACGCAAATAATAGGGTAAGTATAGAGAGAGTGTCAAAAGTATATGTCGAAATAAAAGTATTAGATCATTTGGATCATGTTCGTGATTATAGTTGTCAAAGAACCTTTAAGAAACATCCCAGTTTAATAGTATTTGCTGAATATCAAAGGATATTTGGAGAATCTGACCAAGTTTATCATGTCAGATAGCAGATTGCTGAGAAGAATCGCACTTTTTACCTACTCTTTATGTTTGAGGAAAGCCAAACAAGTTGTCAGACAATATTAAGTGGTTCAATCCTAAACTGTGGAATACCAGAAATTTAGAAGCGCTCATCAGATCTTCGATCAAGGCTATATAAGGGACTAACATTTAAATAGTAACGAAATAGCAAACAGGATTAGTCTTAAGAAAATAGGTCCTTACAACTAATATGTCATCAAAAAGAAAGTGAAATACTCAGTATATGAAGAAATCGAAGCCAGTTCTTTTGATTTTATCATGAAAGATGTTGATCTTGGTGATAAAGTTTTAAGGCTGTTCCATGCTGATATGGCTGGATCTTTATAGCAGGCTATGTCGATTATGCAAGGGAAAAATTTAGATCTCAGTTAGGTCACTTTTAAGCTGCTGTAGGGAAGCTATGTTTACTGCAAATTGAAAAAATTAAACTTCGACAAAATAGAATATTACTTTGGATAGAGGTTCTTTAGATATTTATTTAACAAAGATGCAAGTAATGAATATTTTATTTAGAGAACGGCTATATCTTCTTCAATCGGACCAAATCTTTCTTGGACGAACTGATGACTAATTTCGAATCCTATGATAACCAAAATTTAATCTTCACATATACTATGGATTTGATGCTGAGTTACTAGAAAAATTACGAACAGATAAGAAATGACAAGGTGAGTTGTGAAAAGGTTTAAGAATTTTTGTTGAAGATTATCAGGTAAATAATTTATAAAGGATCTGGAGCTCTTTTCAAGAAGGTATTGATAATTTTGTAAAAAATAACAAATAAACAATGCCTTTCTTTCTTGACGAGGTATATAAATACTTTGCTGGAACAAAAGTAGAAGATATCTCGAACCACTCAGCTATTGACTAAAATAAATGGATAGTCATATGAAAAATACAAGTAATTACTTTCATACTGCCTCGCCCATAAGATATAGCTCAACAATACTTACATTTTGACCCTGATTTAAAATGTAATAAACTTACCTTAAAAATATATCCTGCATCTTGACGCAGTGACCAAATATAAGTTCATTGATCTTTAAGGCCAGCTTAAAGAAAGATGCTTGTAGAGGTATGGTGAGGTGTTTTACATGTTGAATATCCACGAATTCAACACTCTTTTACTCCAGAAGTTATAAGATTACCTAAGGTAGGCAAACTAGATCAACAATAAATTGTAATCCATTAGTGCAAAACAAAATGAGATCTAAAAACACAAGGAATAAGAGTCAGAAAAGGCAGGCTTATAGCTGCTCAAGAATAAAAATTAATCAATTAAAATAATCTTTTCGATTGTTGTCCACGCCGCCAATTCCTTTATTCAGTACTATTAAACTGAGTAGACGATCAAGACTCTGCTTAACCTTATATAATTCTTGTTTAGACTATTTTAGTTCAAGATGGAGCTAATTATTGACTTCAAACTCGTTTAGGCCCTCTTTAAGGCTGTCTTTGTCAATAAGTTTGAAAATATATAACATTTCTAGGCCATTCTTAATATAATCATGGGCAGTATAACTAAATTATCCATCAAACGGCAGGCTTAGCTTGTCAATATAATTGCTCATAGACCAGCTAATCTGCTGTTCCTCAGCAAGTCATCTTATGTTAGGCTTATCAAGCAAATAGTTGCCATAGAATAAAACTTAATGATTTATAAGGATTTATTGGTCAACCTAGCAACTATATTGGCTTACGTTCCTTTGAAATAGTAAGAAATATCCTAGATTGTAGCCGAATTATCAAACAAGAGCCATAAAACTTTATTGATGCAGTCTTACGTACTGTCGACAATCGATATTGGAAGTCTTTTTGTGAAAAAGATCTTGAAATAGTCCGGCAAGGACAGACGAAACATTTTTTGTAAATAATTGTTGGTGATTCGAGGCAAGAAATAATACTTAGACGATGAATAAAAATACTAGCAGTGGAAATAGATAAAGCAATATTCAAATCCTTATCATTACCATGCATGATTAGGATCGTTATTAAAGAATAGTATCATAACTTGATTTATGCATATTATCAATTATCATTATCACCTAAAACATCTAGCTTCCTGTAAAAAATAAAATTATCAAATCAAATTCTTTTTATTTTTAGTATTATTTTGATGGAAATCGCTTAATTTATAATCTTTAGTTATAATATATCGTCGGTGATATTTATACCTTATCAAAAATAAGAATAACCAATGCCGAAGCTGACCAAAATTAGTTTCACTCTCTTCCGTGTGATGATTTTGTTGATAATCCTTTAGCTAGCATCTAGTTACGCAATTTAAGGAAATTGGTCCTTAATTTCTCTTTAAAAGGCATCAGTATCTGATCAGAATATTTCTGTGTAAATCACTGACTTTGTGTTGAGGAATACATCAATCCATCACAAAATATCTTTTAATGGATGTAAAAAATTCAAACTGCAGGCTACTATTTAATAAAACAAAATATTTTTCAGCAGTAGTTCCTACGAGGAATAAGCTATAAAAGATATAAATTGCACTAATTCAACTGCTAAAAACTTAGAAAATATCTTTAGGAAACTGAGAGAAGTTTTCTATTTTAGTATTAACTCTGACAAATTAGCCTTTATTAATCCTTTTGGCAACACTGTCTTTGTTTTTAAACGGATTATTACGAGCTACAGTGACAATATCAGCGGGTTATGGATTATAACACAGTATAACAATACTAAAACTTCTCTCTCTATTGAGATTAGTCCCAATCAAATTGCTTTCTGCCAAGGGAATGCTGTTTATAACTATACCCTCGATACAAAAATGAGAATCATTTCGATAAATTCTTTGTTGGCTAATTGTCCGGCTATATAGCTGATAAATAGTTTTTAGTCTATCAAATACTATCAAATGAGAAAGGGCATGCTTATTTTTTATGACTAAAACGTAAGTTTGGCGATTCAATTAAATTTTTCCAAACATTATGATGCCAAAAATACCTTAAATTAAGTTTTTGTTTCTAATAAAACATCGAAGGATAACATATCAGCTCAAAAGATTGTATAAATATGGTAAGTCAGATCTCTATTCAAAATACCGATCATATCCAGCAAGTATACTTTGTAATTTACATAAAAAGGCAGGCTAAAATTAAGCGGAGGGTGCAAAGATTACTAATTCAACTATAAATTAAATTCAGGCAGACAACTGATCTCTATTTCAGAACAGGACTCTAAGAATGTCGAAAAAAATAGTAAATGTGCTAAAAGTGATGATCAATTATACATCAACGGTATTGTAAAAATGCATAAATATGTGTTTAGTTCAGTTGATGGCACACAAATTATCAATTTTTATGATGAAAATGGCCAGGTTGGCTATTCCCTAGCACTTAAACCAAGGAAAAATATAAACGTCAGTAATACAACTAATACATTTTTATCGGCTGGCAATAAAACAAATATACAAAATACAAGAGCTGCTCTAATATAAAAACCTCTAGCCAGCCAATAAAAGGCATTATCTCCAGGAAAATACATTCTTTTACTGTTGCAAAGAAGAGACTTGCTTAGGCTTTCAGTGACAATAGATAAAAACACGATGTCATACAAAGGATGCAATCATATAACTCAACCTTTATAAATCATATAATCAAAAGAAAAGATAAACAAGATAAAAATAAGAAGTGGTTCAAAGACTAAGATAGGATGTCCCAAAGATAACGATGAAATATATATTGGGACTCTCATTTCGGCATAAAAATTTACTTTTGATAGCAATTTAGGCGTAGTAATATTGAAGAATGCTGGTGGTATTTAAATAGCTTCAATAACTAAGGCTTGAGAATGATTTTAATGTCATATGTTTATCATTAAATGTACAAGTATTTAGTCTTACTTAAACAGTCTATGATAAATTTATTTTTATTGATTATTTTGATTGGTTTTATGGATCATTTTCTTTTATTTATTTTGATGAGGATTGAGCTCATGTTGTCCATGCCATATTGGTTGTTACTATCTTTGGCGAGCAGCTCATCTAAAAGTTACTACAATATATCTTTGCCTGACTTGCTGCCGATTCTTTTACTAATCCACTCTACCATTTCTTTATTACTTTTTACCTACCATATGCCGTCACAGCCCATTATAATAAAATCTACACTCTCATTTCTAATTCTTTTAAAGTCAGGAACACACGTTATCATTTGCTATTCATGAATCTTACTATTCTTTTTATACTCAAAATCTCCTATTGCTCTTGAAAGATTCAGTCCTCCGTTAACTCTGCCGAAATTTACTACACCTCCAGCTTTTGTGATTCTGTCCAATTCAATTTTATCCTATGGTTTATGATCTACACTTAGCTCCTGAGTTGAACCATTGATGCAGGCTACAGCTCGAGAGTCTCCAGAGTTTGCACATATTATCCAATCAGGAGTGATCAGAACTACATTGGCAGTGCATCCGGCATGAGATTCTTCTTAGTACTTAGGACCATTGTCCTTTTATCTCATCTATTTTTGAATGGCTTTAATCTCAGCCCGTCCAGCTTAGGACAACAAAATGTCATCCATCTTAATGAAGGTTTACTTCAAAGCCCTTTCAAAGTCCTCGGGTGCCTTTGCTTTCTTGTAAGTATCATTGGCCTATAATTCCCTGACAAAATGTCTCTACACAAAAGTTGAGACTTAGGCTCCTGAATTAGTTATCGATTACCACCGTGTCCGTCAAAGACACCGAAGACAGAATGATTCTTATTGGTCATTGGGGAAACAGAGATGTGTGCGTCCTACATATAGATACGCCACCCTGAATAATAAATAGTTTACCACACATGTGAGTCACGGTGAAACCAAGTGTCTAATTATCAGACTGGAAAGTATGTTTTTCCCTATCGGCTTGTGATCTGAAAGCTCCCATAAGTTGTAAACTTGTATCTCTAATAAAAATATAGTTGAAATGCAAAACAAAAATGAATCATTT
>Ga0194115_10005975_pt1 | contig 12482 bp, 10 predicted proteins | sample TA2MahsurfametaG_3_FD_148656 | JGI IMG/M metagenome (GOLD analysis project Ga0194115, IMG submission 148656) | Freshwater microbial communities from Lake Tanganyika, Tanzania - TA2015002 Mahale S4 surface | ecosystem: Environmental > Aquatic > Freshwater > Lake | place: Tanzania: Lake... | reverse complement strand
CCTGTTCCGGCCACATGACGGGGATATTAGGAGGATAATGTGGTTCATAATCACTTGGAGGAGTTTCAATCATCCAATCAAAGAGAGCATCGAGTGGTTTCAAAATAAGGACGTCTAGATCCAAATGGACGACGACAGGATGTTGAATGAGTGTATAGGCTAAAAGAGAGAGAGAGAGAGAGAGGGAAAAAACCAAAACCAAAAGAGAAACCATGAGAGACGCACATACATCGGACTCTTTCATGATCTTTAGAAAAGGGAGGGGGGAGAGAACCTTACCTTCTAATTTCACAAGTTCCTTTTCTCCACAACAACCATTATTGGCAATCTTGGTCCGTAATACTTCTCCTTCAATATCTTGAATCGCTACCGGCGTCTCTCGTCGGACCAAAGTATAGCCCAAGTCTGCTAAGGATTTGGCACAAGATTCACCATCTGGATGGTACATGGCATACATTTGATAATCATATCGACCACCTAAATTCCCATGTACCGATGCTAAATGGATGGAATGCATCAAAACGGCTGCACCTTCAGTAATCGGATCTGATCCACATCCTGTAATTGTAACGGCGAATCCAATCGTCGTCGTTGTCTTTGTCTTTGTATTCCCTTCCTGTTTCTGGATAACATCCTTGGATGTCGATGGTAGAGATGACGACGACGGTTTCACCGTTGCGGCATTCATAGTTCTTGGCATTGTCCAATAGACGACGATACCATAGGCGACACCTAGGAATGGTATCCACAAAAGTAAGATCTGATGTATCAAGCCAGACCGAGGACGCCGTGTCGTAATCGATGAGTGGATCGTCTGACGCCGTCGAGTAGGTTCGAATTTCATGTCTCCTTTATATGGTGTGTGTGTGTGTGATGAATATAACCTATACAAGAAGGTGCCGGGTACAATAGCACCTTGGGGAAAGTGATGGAGCCTTTGTGGCACTCACAGTCAGCAATTTTTGGTCGACCTCCAAGTTCCTCCTTCCAACCCCGCCAAGGGTGTGACTGTGACCGTATCAAACGTGTACAGGTATGTTTATATCTATTAACTGAAGATACATATGTACACAAGTGAACTGGTTGACTGAACGGACCAACGAAATACGATGTACGATGGTCAAAGCTGGCGGCAGCAAGTTTCCTCGCAGTCTGTGGGATTTGAAAAGAAGTGTTGTCATACAAAGTAGTACCGCAACGAAACCAAGAGGCTTCCAGCAGTCCCTTTCTGGTATTTACTGCACTGCACTGCACTGCACTGCACTGTACTGTAGTTTGTAGGATGGGGAAAACAAAGAAGAATGGACGTCCACAACCACCTGTCAAGATTCTGAGCAAGGTGACGTCAATGGCAGTCCCTTGTCTTGATTCCATGAAAGACTTTCCCACCTTGGGTAGTAGTAGGACTCCTACTACTGCTACGGCTTTCATCGCAAAACAAACGACGACGACGACGACGACAGCCACAACGACAACAACAACAGCATCGTCGACGATGGTTCCTACACCCATTCCCGCTGTTGTTCCGTCACCCGCCCAAACGGTTCGATCTGTTACGAATGTATTGAAGAAGAAACAAGAAGATGAAGAAGAAAGTGGAACTGCTACGGATCCCCATAGCAACAAGAGAGATGAGAAATCTAGGAATGTAGAAACAAAAGAAGGTCTTGGGTTCCAGAAAAGAATAGAAACAAAACCCGTCAATAAGAATCCTCTGTCGATTCAAGGACAGACTCAAACGAAACGGCCAGCCATGACGAAATCGAAACAAAAAAATGGTATGAAACCATCATCCACAGCAACAACAACGACGACGACAACTCTTCCCCATCTTGGGAATACAGTTGTGGTGGCACCCATGACGGTGGCCCCTTCACTCGATTCTATGACCGACTTTCCTTCCTTGGGTAGTAGTAGTAGTCCAACATTTATTCCGAAGAAACCAATTCTCCCAGCAGTAGGAAAAACCATGGAGACTACTACTACTACGACAACTACTACTATGCCAGCCTCCACCGTCTCCAACTCTCCCTACTCTGGCAAGTCAAAAAATAAGAAGAAGGCGTCAACCATGGTTGCATCACCGACAGCTACAGCAACAACCCTACCACGAACCTTCCAATCCAATAACAGTAGTACCAGTATGTCAAAGGCAGAATCAAGAGAGACCAAGATGATGAAAACATCTTCATCCTTGTCCTCATCAATTATTCCCGATGTTCGAACATCATCATCATCGTCGGCAGCAGCGGCGGCAGCAGCAACCTTTCTTCCACTCACGACAACGACAACAAAAACAACACAGTGGAATTCGAATATTCCACCACTACCACCACCTCGACGAGAGGAGGGAGAGGAACATCAATTGTTACGACTTTTAGAACATCGTCAGGTATATCAGAAAAAGGGACGTCAACGGTTACGTCCACGAAAGAAACAATTTTCAGTCCTCAAAAAGAAGGTCCTACAAGAACGACTCAAGAAATGGAAGGAACTTCACCCAGATGTCGACGATGAAAACAACAACAAAGATGATAAAGCAAATGACAAAGGAAAGGATGATAACCATGATGGTGGGGTGTTGTCATGTGTTTGCATCTACGACTATGTCCAAAGGGAGGATTTAGAAGATGAAGATGAATATCAGGAGATTCTTGAAAACCTATTGGATATGGCAGTCAAGATTGGTCCTACCAAGGATATCTTCATTCCACGAGGACTAGAACGTTTGACTGATTATCCTTCCTTTGTACGATTTGAAACTTCGAAAGATTCAATAGCTGCCCAAGCTTGTTGGGATGGTCTTGTCTTGTCGGGATCGAAAATCCGAGCAATAATCCTGGAATTAGGTGTTGGCGGTGGCGTTGCAGATACTATCGATGATTGGAAAGAGAGAGCCCTATCGACGATCGAATCCAGCAGTACAATCCCAATGGGTAACTTGATCGTTGACAACACTACGACGACGACAACAACGACGACAACAACAACAATAGTACGAATTTCGAATGTCCTCACCGAGGATGACTATGCCGATGAAGATTGTATGAGTGAAAGTCTTACCGATCTTCGCGTCGTCGCTGAAAAACTTGGTCATGTTGAACACCTTGAGGCGGATATAACGGGTGATGGGTCGGTACTTATCACATTCATAGGACAACAATCAGAAACTGTACTCTTGGAGGGTCTACGGAAGACGACTATTGGAGGAAACCTACTCTCGGCTCAAATCGTACCGACGCCTGTTTCTTCTTCATCGACTACAACAAGTATTGTCGTTTTGGAAAATGTACTTACCGAAGATGATCTGGACGATGAGGATTGTATGGAGGAGACACTTTCCGATATTCGTGAACTAGCAGAACGTCACGGATCAGTGAACTCGTTGGAAGTCATAGGAACGGCTGTGAAACTTATTTTCAGTAGTCCTGACTCTACAGCACAGAATTGTGCCACAGCACTAGATGGGATGAATCTTGGGGGGGCGACTATAGTAGCTCGAGTCCAAATGACTACCCCCGAAGTGACGAGTGACTCTATTTACCTTCACAATATTCTAACTGATGATGACATTGAAGATGAGGAATGCCTAGAAGAGTGTCTGAATGATATTCGACGTCTTGCCTCGAAGTATGGGAGCGTGAAGGATGTTACAACCTTAAAGGAGGAGGACGACGAAGGTGTATGTGTGAAGGTCACGTACGAGGGAGGGAAAGAAATCACTGAGAAGGCACTCAAGGAATTCGAAGGGATGGTCGTAGGTGGACAAGTCGTTGTGGCTACAACAAATATATCCACGCAACAAGTGTCCATGGAAGATACAAATGTGCCAACGTCAGACATTAGTCCCACAAAAAGGACAGTCGAAGAATCAGTCGATGGTGACGAGAAAGTGACAGCAAGTAAGAAAGCTAGAATGGATGACGATGACAACGACGACGGCAATGGTTATTCACCGATGTATTCGGGGGATAAGTTAATTCCAGAACGATTTGCAGAGGCCAAACGTGTTCCAAAGGTACCGAATGCTCCAGGTCCACGATCGTACGTCGTGAAGACGACGACGACGACGACGGATGGGAATGATGATGGAACCGTTCGAATCCTCCTAACAGAGATGCTTAGTGAATTGATGAGATTACAGAAACGTGCAGTGGAAGAGAAGAATACGAAAGCCAAACGACGATTAGTCCTCGGTCTACGTGAAGTCGCCCGAGGAATTCGATCACACAAGGTCAAAATGGTCGTCATGGCGAATAATTTGGATGAATATGGTGCCATCGATGAAAAACTTCAAGAAATCATCGATCTCGCACATAATGAATCGGTACCACTTTTCTTCGAATTCACCAAGCGAGGTCTTGGGAAAGCAGTAGGAAAGACCATCAAGATTGCTGTTGTGGGGATTCAGAATGCGGAGGGGGCACATCAACCCTTCAAAAAGTTGGTAGCGCTAGGATCTAAGTTATAGTCGGCGAAGACTGCTGGTTGGGAATCTATGAGAAATCTCCGCCCAAAGGCAATAATGAATGTTGTTATCGCCGTTGTGCGCCGAACGGATTGTTGGAGTTGCCTCCGCCAAAGCCTCCTTGACCGAATGGGTTCCCCCCACCTCCAAACCCTGAATTACTTTTCCCAAAGCTTTTTCCGAAGCCACCACCATCACCACCACGACCTTTCTTGTTGCCAAAGGTACGAGAACCACCATGACCGCTGCTGTTTCCGAAGTTACTGGTATTACCAGTACCACGGTCCCTATTACTGCTTCCGAATGTACCAGCATTGCCCCGAGCATTGTTGTTCCCGAATGTAACCACGTTTCCAGTGGCATCGTTTGGGTTGCTTCCACCCATACCTCGGCCGCCCTTATTTCCAAAACCGCCTGTGGCGCCAATATCGTGGGAGTATTTGCAGGAGTCTCCATAGCTACAACGTCCCTGTGCGAAATACTTACAGGGGATCTTGCTCGAACCACCAGATCCACCAGCACTTCCTCGTCCGCCGCCAGAAGGAAGATTGGGGTTTATACTTTGTCCTCCACCGAATGAGGAGCTTCCTCCAAAAGTCCCAACTCCACCACCCGAAGCTCCGAAAGTCGAATTGGAATTCAAGCCACTTTGTCCAAAAGGTGTCGAGGTCGCGACACTCGCTGGTGTATTGCCCTGGAATGGCGACGTCCCAAAGCCAGAGGTTGCGGAGGGTGGTATCGATGAACCGAAAGGTGAAGGAGCTGCAACACCAGTAGCTGATCCAAACGCGGCAGGTCCGGAGCCAAACGGTGAAGGTGCACCGAAAGAAGACTGCCCTGTTGCTCCAAAGCCCCCTGTAGTTGAACCGATAGTGCTGCTTCCGGCGGTGGATGACGTTCCACCAAACGGAGAGGTATGCTGGGATGATAGCGCTGGCGCGGTGGTACTACTCATTCCAAAAGGTGATGGGTTGGATTGTGACCCACCACCAAAGGGCGACGGAGATGGAGCGCTAGCATTTGGATTGCCAAATGGCGATACTCCAAACCCAGAGGTTGATGATTTTGTTTCGGCCGAACCGAAAGGTGAAGAGGCTGGATCAATGGTGGCTGATCCAAAGGGCGACGATGCCCCAACCGTGTTTGCAAACGGACTGCTAGCTGCGATTCCCGCATTTCCTCCTGAGGAGCTTCCAAATGGATTGGATGGCACTGCAGAGGACATTCCGCTGCCAACTTCCGCAGCAATCCTCTGTGGTATAGAGGATCCGAATCCCATTGAACCACCTACGCTGTTAGTACCATGAGAACCATGTCCAGAATCTCCATTCGCGCCGTGGTAGAACTCGGGGAGTGCTCGCTCTGGGCGGGTTGATCTAAATTTCTCTATTCCTCCCTCCATAAGCTTTTCCAACCGGATCGAACTAGGCTTGCCAAGGGGTCCGTCGTCCAATCGATTTAGGACGTCCTCAGCAATCGTCTTGATTTGGCTTCCAAATACCTCACCATGCACATTGGCCAGCATGTGACCAGCGCCACTCAGGAAGCCATGTAGGACGGGTGCTGTCAGTAAAGGCAGCGGCGAGACTGGAGGATCTGGAAGGAGGTCCAAGAATCTCTCGAGCCACTTGATGGCTCCACCGTGACCACCGAAAAGGGTATGTGAAGATGGTGATGACGCCATGATGTTAGACATAAATGCCACTATGCTCTGTCGTGAAGAACCAAAGAACGTTAGATGTGCACTACACAGATGTTGCGACGAGCGGCATACGAGAACACGAACCTCTGTTCTAGACAAGAATTTGTCAAACGTTTCATACTCCCCGTGCTTATCTTTTTGCATCCCCAAGCTCTCCATCAGTTCCTCTTCAGTGGCATTATTTTTGGTTGATGGCAATGTAGGGATAGCCGTTGGACAAACTGTGTAGACATGAGCAGCCAAAATGGGGATGATCTCCTTATTTTCGAGCGATACCATGGCCAACATGTTGGCCAACGGGAAACCATCCCCACGAGGACCATTGAAACCATCGGCCTGGATCCGTTGAAGTGTATTGGAAGCCAAAAGATCGACAAGATATCGTTTTCCCCGTGCCATATCCGGTGTATAGCCTGGTTGTTTCTGTTGTAACGCTTCCTTGACACGTTCATCCTCCTGCCGAGCGTCCGATATCCCCCGACCAACTTCAGTCGCCACCTGTCGAATCCTTTCAGCATTTTCGGCAAGTGTATTAATCCGTCCTCTGTTGTGTGATAGAAAGAGCAAACAAAATCTGAGCTTGGGGGGAAACAAGAAAAAGGTCGCAACGTTGTTGCCAAGGCCATATGCTGTGACGAATCGCATCTTCTACTAGTTACGTACCCCACAAGCTTCTTCATCCCTAGTCGCCTTGTGGACACGATCTTGTTTTGATCAAAGGGTTGAACAGATTCTCGGATCTGAACCAACTGCGCTACGAGTTTCCGTGCCTTGGCGACGTATTCAGTTTTGGCCGCTGCGGCATCCTCATGACGCTTTTGTTCGTCCCGCTTGTGCTGTTCAGCCTTCGCCAGTGATTCTGCTTTGGCTTGTTCCTTCGCATCTTCTACCTCTTTCCTTTTCCGAGCCTCATCTTCTTGTTGTTGTATTTTCTTCTTCACGGCAAGTTCCTGTTCTTGACGCGCTTCATCGGCTTCTTTTCGTTCCTGCAAAACGATTGCCGTCTGTCGATCTAGCTCATTGAGTACCAGCTGGACTCCCCGAGTCATGGCAAGATGCTCCTGTTCCATACGCCGTCGTTCGAGTTCGATTTTCTCCGCAATTTGCATAGACCCATTCGGTGGTAGTTCCTTCATGGGCGTTGGAATGAATCGTGGCGACGTCATGCACTGACGCTGAAGTAGCTCCTGCAAGGCTAGGACGTCATCGTCCTCCTGATACACATGAAATGTTTCCTGTGCACCGCGATACCTCAGGAGCATCGGTGTCGATTCCTTCGTCATATAGAGGGAAAGTGGAGGGAAGGATCCCCGGGTCATGAACGTGAATTCATCACCATTCTCGCCGTCGTCCAAGGTATAGGTAGTAGACGGAACGCCATCCCCACGAAGCCATAACGATGAACGATCCCATCGCGATCCAAACCCTATCGGATGCGGTGGCTCATACTCTTCATCGTCCTCATCTGATTCTTCTGACAGACTGTAGCGTGTCATAGTATTGACTGTGAGGTCGTTGTGACTTGTAAAGTGCAAAGGAATGAGTTGATTGAAACGGTGTGGATGTTGCGAGACGGCCATCACGCGAAAGTTTCGGACGCCTCGACCACTTGGATTCAAATCGTTTTCGAATTAGTCATTCACGATAACCATTTGTATCGTGTAACATTGGGAAAAAGCGAGGCGATTGCGTAGGTACTGTAGATAAAAGAGTCTATCTGCTACTTATGATGCTATCTCAGGCAAGAGCCCAAACGATCTTCTCGCGACAACGGCACTACTAAGTTGCCTTGGGTCGAGTCCAGTTTTCTGGGACGAAGCTGTCATTGATGATTTCACGATGGCACGACCAAACGAGTTGAATAGCTTCTGGAGTACCGATTCCGCATCCCCGAGCGTCTCCGGCAGGTCCGAACCAGTGATTTTGAGGAGCTCCAGTAGTCCGGGCACGGCGTCCGGCGTAGGTAGTTCCGTTGACGGAGTTAGCTAAAATCCTGTGCTGGAATGCGGCATCGTTCGAAACAACCGCAGCCGTCAGATGATGACTCATACCTTCCAAGGCCGCAAGGACCTGATCAACGGTGTCATCATTGTAGTACGTGACGACTTGGAAGGGGGCAAACATTTCCGTTACGCAAGAGCTGAAATGCTCGGGCTTCATCATTTCATCAAGTGGGACATAGACAGCAGTCGGCTCTACGGCGCCGTAGCGTTCGGGAATGTTATGTCCTGTCAATTCCTTGCCACCCCACAAGACCGAGGCTCCGGGAATACTTGCCAGACGATTGGTATGCGAGAGGAATTCGTCCGTAGTAACGGTCAAGACAGGACCGACAGTGAGGTCGTCGATCTTCCGAGCTTCTGCTAAAGATTTCATCTTGCCAACAAGATCCGCTTGCTTCCAGTTTTCGTGAACGAAACATATGGACTGCGCTGAACACTTCTGACCAATAGTAGCGTAAGCGTCTTGATCGCACTGCCACGCAACGTATTCGACATCGCCAACATCAGGTCCGACGATTTTCCAGTCAAAGCCAGCATCCTCAATTTTGACGCGCCCGTTTGTGGCCTTGAGCAACATCTCAGCCACACGGGAACTTCCAGTGAACTGAGTGATTCGGACCGGCGTGTTGACGATAACCTCTTGCGCCACTGGTCCCTTGCAGTTCAGAAAGTCCACGTCGTTCGGATCCATGCCACAATGAATGAGGAGCCGAACGTACTGCTCCATGACAAATGCAACTTGCTCCGACGGCTTTAGGACGGGCTTGTTTCCCATAAAGAGAGCACCCATCAACTGCAAAACGGGGATTTCAAGGGGGAAGTTGAAGGGGGTTACGATAGCGACGGGCCCGTATGGCCAGCGGTGGCCGACCGACATTTGACCGTAGTGATCGCCTGGAACACCAAAGGACTGCAAGCAGAAGAGGGATGAGATTTCTATCTCAGACACGGGACACAGAGCTTACAAACGAATACTAACCTTAGCCAATCGACGAACGTTATCGCCGGCAAAGTTGTTCAGAAAGTCGGCCGTGACCTTGACTTCGCCGCGTGCTTGAGCGTATGACTTTGGAACGCACTTCATGATGCATCTGGTAAAGTAATCTGCGACAGCCGGGTCCGACAGCTCGTGTCCAGCCTTAATACAAAATATAGAGTCCACGAGTGAGGAGACACTCTCAGATCATACAACGACCAATAGACAAGATCGTGCAGTCGTCGTCATTTTCTCACCTTGCGACTGATTTCGCCGTACTTGACATAGCGATCAGGGTTCTTGAGGGGATTGTGAACTCCAGACTTGGGCACCTTGCGAAGGGACTCGAAAAATGGTGCCAATTCATCTACCTGAGTGTCTGGGATTGTGAAAATTGGTGGGGCGTCCTTATCCATGGGGTCAGGGATGGTCATTCTCGTCTTGGTGTCCGACCATTTCCCGCCGACCAAGTTGGATACTCGATGGATATCAGCACTCACACCCATGACGGATGGATCAGCAGTCGCCCAAACAGGTAGCGTCGACATCTTCCGATAGAGCAGTGTTGTTCGTGAAATTTGATATGAAGCAATACACCGGACGGCAAACATTATTTTATGTGGAAGGTTCTCACTAGACGTCAAGAAAAGCGTTCCAATGTTGTATTTGCGCTGCGAAGGTGTCAAGGCCAAAACGTGTGTGGAAAGGTGACATATGTCAAAGGAGATCAAACCTGTCAGTACACGTGGGTAGGACGAGCACCGTACGACGGACAATATGGAACACAGGATAGTCGACAAGCTGCTTCATCGACGATCTTTTTTCCAACGTCATCTTCAGGGATCGACTGCCTTGATCTAACCTTTTTTGCAATCGACTTGGTCAATCACGACGACCTAACTGTAAAGGGACGATGGTATTCCAGCAGTCGCCTACCACCTACAATACAACACGCTCATATTTCTAGCCCATAGGTACCCGTTCGCTAGACATATTAGGAAGAATCAACAACATTGGAGGATTCGGGGCCAGCCCCATTGGGTTCCATATCAACCAGAAGAAGTCGCAGTGGATTCGTCAAGGTACCATCCCCCACGGTGGCGTCGAAGCTTGATAATCGAAGTAATCTGTACAAGGGACCTAGAGTGGATTCTTGTTTGAGACTCACCGGGCCAAGACTTGGCACAAAGAATCGCCACCGGTCGTCTTTCGCTATCCTGTCGGGCACAAGTTCCGTCTCGATGGCTAATCGGGCATCTTCAAAGCTGCATGTGGCCCTGGACGGGAGTTTAATAAAACCAAGGCTACTAGGGGTACGCTTGATACCAGATTTCCGCATGGATAACGTACAGTAGATTTCTGTGTCAGTTGAATGGTCGATGGCACGTTGCGCATGTGCCGCCGCGAGTGTACCCATAGCCCGGTGCAGGTTTCGTTGGACTGATACCTGATACTTTTCGGGATTCAATTGCACCGGATCAGAGAGTAGGGGAAAGCCTCGGACCTTCATTCGCTTCCGGGACTTGGTGTCTGGGCTTGCATCGTTGAATTCAAGCTTTTTCTGTCGGTCTGGTGCCAAGGTCCTTCGCTGTGGCTTCTTGAACTGTGGCGATGGTAGAATCTGTGGGTGATCGGTATGATTGAACTCCATCCGAAGCTCCACGGGCTTCCCCATTTCCAACGTTGCCGCCTGCATAGCTTGTTGAAATAGTCGAATCCGTGCACGTCCGGAAGCCTTGGCGGTCTTACCCATATGGTAGTCCTCGACGATTCCATCGTCCCAACTAGCTAACTTGGATTCAATGACACAACTAAACGGTGCGTCATGGCATTCGAAAAAATAAACCAAATGGCGTTTTCCCAAATGCTTCCGCGCAAGTTGTCTTGCGCTGCCAACTGTCAGTCTAGGATCGTAGATGAACGCAGGCCACCAACCGAAACCAACCCCACCCTGAGCCCACACAATTTCCCCGAATCGGTGCGTGAAGGATGGAGGCAACGCACTAACTAGCTTATCCAGGCCATCATCTTCATATGTTGGAATCCTGCATTGTGCTGTCGTCGTTGAATAACGCATGTATGTGAGACTTCAAATGAACGAAAAAGTAGTTTTTCGTTATTTATTACCTATCGATTGAAGTACACTACCCTGCGAAGTCTAACGGTATTCACACAGTGTAACTCACCACAATACCAATCTCCTACGGGCACAGCTCTCAATGGTGGTGAGAGGCAGTAGGTATGGTACTCTGCATTGCATCCTTCACATAGCAAAATATTAGCATGATCGTCATCTTCACCACATGCTAAACAACCCGTACCAAAATCTTCCATGACGTGCTCGCTTCCATCAAGACCAGCGGCCTTGTCTAGGATCTCTTTGGGTGTAGTTTCATAGTCAAGATCTCCAGCACCCTTGAGTTCTCTGATGAGCTTTTCCCTGTCTGACTCGGACAAGAAATACATCTCTCGGCTTGCCATGGTAGAAAAAGAAGGGGTAATACCAGAATTTTGGGGGTGGTTGTCGTGCGAACGTGTCTTCGACGTTCCCCGAAACCTTTGGTGAGGTGGCCCTTGAATTTATGCTGCAAGAGAGTTAGTGGGTCTTGGACTCTTCACTACTTGGATACTTTTGGCTCCCAGGGAGCTTCCCAAGTTGCTTTAGGATGTGTCGACAACTCGTCGGCCTGAAAACGCATCCGCACAAGTGTAATATGCATAAGTAAGACGATCTTCATCGACTGTGACCGTGTTGAGACTGCCAAGGTTATCTTCTGCCAGGCGCAAAGGTGCAAAAAATCCAATTCGGGGTACAGTACCCGAAAAAATGAAGTCAACCATAGGTATGCATATACATACTACTAATGATTATTGCAACATATGTTATGTACGCTGGAGCCCTTATGTGACGTATGTATACGTATGACTACGATATGTATGTATGACATATTCCTACTGTTACTGTCAACCTATCAGAAGTGATTTTGAAACATTCCAGTTCCTTGTCAAATTTTTTTGGACGATGGGATTTCATGGCTTGTGAGTTACAGTTACATGGAACAGTTCCCCCATCAACGGTTCCGCTTCAAAGTCAGGTATCCCTCATTTTCGCAGTTCCATATCCGAGGATGACTCGAATACTGTTGCTCTTACTGTCACTACTCGTATTGCCACTGGAGCGTCAGGTTAGGCTATTTGTTTCTGCAACATGGACGCAATCAATTTTCATGGGTGTCTGGTGGAATCCTCGCCCTGGAAATGCAACATGGGGTGGTTTCCGTGGTGGACAGGACATTGACGATGACGAGATGGACGGCACTGACGGTGAAGCAG
>Ga0194115_10005970_pt1 | contig 12488 bp, 7 predicted proteins | sample TA2MahsurfametaG_3_FD_148656 | JGI IMG/M metagenome (GOLD analysis project Ga0194115, IMG submission 148656) | Freshwater microbial communities from Lake Tanganyika, Tanzania - TA2015002 Mahale S4 surface | ecosystem: Environmental > Aquatic > Freshwater > Lake | place: Tanzania: Lake Tanganyika... | reverse complement strand
CCGCAATGCCCACCTTACGCATCCAGGAATTCCTGAGGATCTGTTCGCAAGTTACTCATGAAGTGGCGAGTGTGAGTTTGCAAATCCTAGCCCAAGTTTCATCGGTATCCAGGATCAGTAGTCTAGAATCAGCTGGTGAACACGTCTTTGAGTTTAAGGGGTGGCACAAAGAATTCATGGGCAGAGAGTCGGCGTTTAATTGCTCTGTCTTAGGACTCAATCCGGCCTGTTTCTCGCCTCGGACCTTTCCTCATGCACCACAATTGGAGAAGGAGCTTAGTGCATCGCAAACCTTATTCGCCATGTGCCTCCGCGACTCCGCGACCCAGCGTAAATCAATTTTCCCTCTGCCATGCCCTTAACCTTCCCCCTCAATCCTACCCTCGCCACGCTCCCCACCTACCAACCGGGCCGACCCATTGAGGAGGTCGCGCGGGAAATAGGCTTACCGGCTAGCGACATCATCAAGCTTGCGTCGAACGAAAACCCGCTTGGCCCGTCGCCTAAGGCCCTCGCTGCGATTCAGACGGCTGCGGCCAGCGTGCATCTTTACCCAGACGGCAACGCCTTTTACTTTAAGCGTCGCCTTGCGGAAAAGCTGTGCCTCGAGCCAAACCACCTAATCCTCGGAAACGGGTCCAATGAAATCATCGAATTCATCGGCCATGCGCTAATGGCTCCCGGCACGGACGTGGTCGTCTCGCAATACTGCTTTGCCATCTACCCCATCATCACGAAGATGGCTGGGGCAAACCTCATCACTGTCCCGGCGCGTAATTTAGGCCACGACTTACCTGCTATGCTTCGCGCCATCACGCCGCAGACGCGTGTAATGTTCGTGGCTAACCCAAACAACCCTACCGGCACACTCGCCTCCCGCGCTGAAGTGGTGGAGCTTATCAATAATGTGCCATCGCACGTCCTGCTCGTGATGGACGAGGCTTATATCGAGTTCCTCGACGACCCGGTGAACTTGATTCCCCTAATCACAGGTGGGACGAAGTCGAACCTCCTGCTGATGCGGACATTCTCCAAGATATATGGCCTCGCTGGCACACGCGTCGGTTATGGTATCGGCGCAGCGGAGCTGATTGCCGCGTTAGAGAAAGTTCGCCAGCCGTTTAATCTCAACACCCTTGCTCAAGCCGCTGCCCTCGCCGCGCTCGATGATGATGAGCACGTTCGCCGCACCCGCGCGACGAACTGCGCGGGTGTGAACTTTTTGCAAACCGCATTTGAGCAGCTTGACATCGAGTTCGTGCCGACGGCCGCAAATTTTATCCTCCTGCGTGTTGGCGATGGGGCGCGGGTCTTCAGCGAGTTGCAGAAGCTCGGGGTCATCACGCGCGCGATGGCTGGTTATCATTTGCCCGAGTGGCTGCGTGTGAGTGTCGGAACGCCGGCGGAGAACGAACGTTTCCTCGCGAGTTTGAAAACGGTGCTAGGCAGGTAGCACCCGGTAGCCCTGCCGCTGCCGGCCGGGAGAGTTACGGTGGCGAAAGTTTCTCGTTGAATCTCCCCGCACGCTTGCCCCTTATTTAGTGCGTGACTGCCATAGCACCGCCACAGTGAAACCTACCGACCTCCGGGGCATACTCCAATACATCCCGCGTTTCCGCGAGAAGACCTTCGTCATCGCCGTGGATGGCGCGGTCGTCACCGACGAGAATTTCGCCAACCTCCTGCTCGATGTCGCTGTATTACGCTCGCTGAACATCCGCGTCGTAATCGTCCACGGTGCGGCGGCGCAAATCCAAGCACTCGGGGCCGAGCGCGGTGTTACGCCCTCGAACCTCGATGGCACTGGCATAACGGATGCGCTCACGCTCCAGCTTGCGCTCACCGCCGCCAACCGTCTTTCGCACGAAATCCTCGAGGGCCTCTCCACCAATGACCTGCGCGCCGCTACGCCCAATGCCGTAATCGTCTCGCCGCTGGGTATCATCCAAGGGGTGGACCACCTCTTTACTGGCAAGGTTGAGCGTATTGACACCGAACTGCTGCAGACCCTGCTCACAGCCGGTATCACACCCGTCATCCCCCCGCTGGGCTTCGATGGCGACGGCAAAACTTACCGCGTCAGCTCTGATACCATTGCCTTGGCCATGGGCACCGCGCTCAAGGCGGCAAAAATTCTTTTCATTACCACAAGCGACGGACTGTCCCACCAGGGCAAGCTGCTCAAGCAGGTGCTCGCCGCTGACCTGCGCGCTTTGATAGAGAAGAAGGAGCTTTCCCCCGATGACACCGCCCGCGCCCGCGCTGCCGCGGCCGCCTGTTTGCAGGGCGTCCCCCGCGTGCACCTCATCAACGGACGCACCGATGAGTCGCTGCTTGCTGAGGTCTTCTCCAACGAAGGCGTCGGCACGCTCATTTACGCCGACGAGTTCCAGCAGATTCGCCCTGCACAAAAGAAGGATATTCGCGCCCTCATGCGGTTGACCAAGAACTCCGTCCTCAGCGAAGAGTTGGTCAAGCGCACGCGCGTCAGCATCGAGAAACAGCTTGGTGATTACTACGTTTTCGACATCGATCGTAATCCGGTCGCCTGCGTCGCATTGCACGTTCACACCGAGGCAAACACTGGCGAGCTAGCCTTCCTCTTTGTTGCGCCCTCCCATGAGAATCAGGGTCTGGGCAAGAAACTCATCCAGTTTGTTGAGAGTAAAGCCCGCGAACTGGGCCTCAGCGGGCTGTTTACGCTTTCCACACAGGCCTTCACTTACTTCCAGAGCAAGGGCGGCTTCAGCGAGGGCACGCCTGAAGACCTGCCGCCTGCTCGGCGCGAGAAGTACGAGCAAAGCGGCCGCAAGTCCAAAGTGCTAGTGAAGAAGTTGGCGAAGACCGGTTAGCCGGTTACCTCTTCGCGGGCTTCGGAGCCAACTTTAAAAAAGCCTCGGCGTCCTGCTTGGGGTCAAAAGTCCCACTCACACCATACTTCTCCCGGAGATGGGCCACTATGTTGGGTCGATAGTTTTCCTTGCCGGCCACTGGCAGTGTCACCGTCTCCCGCTTCGCGTCCATACGGCCAAAGCGCAGGCGAATCTCCCCGTTCTCGTGCGTCATTGTGCCGCCTTGTCGGATGAATTCGCTGATAAGGTGTTTCCAGTGTTTCGGATCGTCAGCCCCGAGTTGGTCGTATTCCGCGCGTGCAAGTGGATGACGAAACCGTAGCTGCTGGCCGGTGAGGGAAAAGAACGGTTCAGGGCGCGCCAGGGATGCCTTGATAAGCTCCCGTTCCTCGGCGGCTCGGTCGCCCTTTAACTCGACTTCCCACAACCTACGCGTGGCCTCGTTGCCCGCCGCGAGCAGTTTGCTGACATTGCGGATGGTCACGCGTTGCGTGCCGCAAGGCCGGCCCTCGTCATTCAGGTAAAATTCTCCATTCTCAACGCGCACGTTGGTCACGAGTAGGGCCAACATATTAGTGGTGGCCCGGCGTTGGGTTTCTTTCAGCAAGTCCGTCTCCGGCTCTGCGTTGTTAGCAAGGGTTTCCTTAAAACTTTTTACGTTTAGTTCGAAAATCCAGTTGGCAAAAAAGAATGTGCGCTGGTTGTTCATCACGTCCGCAAGCTGCCCTTGCTCTTGCGCGTTCAGTTGCGAGAGGTCGGCGGAACCGTAAATGCCATGATAGGTTTGGTGAATCAGCAGCGTGTCCGCCGCCGCGTCGTGTTCGTAGGTCAACGTCTGCCGCTCAAATTCGATGCATCCGGTCAGGGCGAGGGTAACGGTGAGTAGAGCAAAGAATCGGCGCATAGTGTTCAAATAGCGCAGGAAACTAGCTGTGCCAAGCAATAGTTGAGTTCATGTGCCGAATGCGCCTCCCAGACTGGCTGCCTCAATAGACATCGCGTTGGTAGCGCTTGTCCTTCTTGAGCGCGGACACGTAGGCGGTGGCCTCCTCGGCGGACTTGCCACCGGCGGTTTGGATGACCTGGTGCAACGCGGTGTCCACGTCCTTCGCCATGCGCGACGCATCCCCACAGACGTAGAAGCCGCCGCCCTCCTCCAGCCACGCGTAGAGTTCCTTCGTGTGCTCCAGCATGCGGTTTTGCACGTAAACCTTCTCCGCTTGGTCCCGGCTGAAAGCGAGATCCAGTCGGTGAAGCGTGCCCTCGCGCTGCATCCTTTCAATTTCCTCGCGGAACAGAAAGTCTGTGGCCGCACGCTGGTCGCCGAAGAAAAGCCAGTTCTTGCCCTTCGCACCAGACGCGCGACGTTCTTCGAGGAACGCGCGGAAGGGCGCGATGCCTGTGCCGGGGCCGACCATGATCATCGGCGCGTCGGGGTTCGCGGGCGGCCGGAAGTTTTTGTTGTGATGCACGATGACCGGCACCGCGCCGCCCGTCGGCACGCGCTCGGCGAGGAAGGTCGAGCACACGCCCTTGCGTGAGCGGCCCAGCGAATCGTAGCGGACCACGCCCACGCAGAGATGCACTTCGCCGGGATGCGCTTTCGGCGAGGAGGAGATCGAGTAGAGGCGCGGCTGAAGCTTCTTCAGCAGCGCGATGAACTCGGTGGGCGTGAACTTCACCGTCGGATGACCGAGCAAAAGGTCAATGATCTCGCGACCCCAGAGGAACTTGGTCAGCTCGCCGTTTGCGCCCGGGGCGGAAAGCTTCAGCAGCTCTGCGTCGCCGCTCCTTTCCGCCACGGCCTTCAGTAGCGGCGACGGAATGCGCGTGACTTCGTAGTGATGCACCAGCGCCTCGCGCAGTGAAGCAGGCTTCCCATCCCGGTCAGGCACTGGCTCCTCGCCGGAGCAATGCAGCGCGCGCACGACCTCTTCCACCAACTCCGCACAGTTCGTTGCCCGCACACCAAGCGCATCGCCCGCCTCATAGCCGAGGCCGGAGCCGCCGAGGGAGAAGGCGAAGTGCCGCGTGTCCTTCGCCGAGCCGTCGCCGTTCAGGCGCACATTCGCCAGCATCGGCGCAGGGAAGGGGTTTGACTTCGAGTATTCAGTTTTCAATGAGTCAGCGTTCAGTGCCGCCACGCCAGGCGTGCTCGGGGCTGCCGGAGCCGACTGAACACTGATTACTGAACACTGACTACTGAGCCCCCCCAGCGCCCCACTCATCCACTTCGCGAACGGCTCCTCGTATTCCACATCGCAGTCCGTGCGCGGGTGGCTGCGAGTCGCCCCGAGCTTCTCCAGCCGCTCGTCCACCGCTTTGCCGAACGCGCAGAACTTGGGGTAGTTCGTGTCGCCCAGCGCGAGCACGGAGAACTTCGCCCGCGCCAGCTTCGGCGCGGACTCGCTGGTGAGAAATTCCCAGAACGCCTTCGCGTTGTCAGGCGGTTCGCCGTCGCCGTAGGTGCTCGTGACGATGAGCAACGCCTGCTCGGACGCGAGCTGCGCGGTCGCATACTTGCCGAGGTCGTGGACGGTCGGCGCGAAGCCGCGCTTGCCCGCCTCTTTCGCGATGCGCTTGGAGAGATTCTCCGCATTGCCGGTCTGCGAGCCGAAGAGAATTGTAAGCGGCGTCAGCGGCTTGGCGTCGGCACTTTGCGATGAACCGTTGGCCATCGCCGGCTGCGGCGCTCGCGAGAATAGCCCGGCGAGAAAGCCGTTGAGATAGGCGCGCTGTTCGGGCGTGAACGGTGCGTTGTCAGGCAGGACGGGAACGAAATTCTGTTGGCTCATTCGGAGAACATTTCCTGAAGTTGCTTGACCTCATGCCGGCGCGTGAAGGCGGCGAAGGTTTCGCCGGGCTGGCGTCTGGCTTGATACGTCTTCAACACGCGCTCCAGTAAAGTGGGCAAATCGCTGAAGGGAATTCCGGTGAAAACCTGTTTGCCAATGGCCGCGTCCGTGCCCGTGCCACCACCGAAGACGACGTGGTAGCCCTCGCTGCTCGCCGTGCCGACCTTCACGCCCTGCAAGCCAATGTCGCCAACGTAATGCTGCGCGCAGGAGTTGGGGCAGCCGGTGAGGTGGATGTTGATGGGGTGGTCGAGCTGGAGCTTTTTGTTGAGGTGCGCGCCGAGCGCGACGGCTTGGCCCTTCGTGTCGGTGGCGGCCCACTTGCAACCAGTGTTCCCCGTGCACGCAACCAGTCCGCCGAGCACGTTCGTCGCCTCATGGTGAAGACCGATGCGCACGAGCTGGCGCTTCACGGTCTCGACGAACGCATCGGGCACATCGGGAATCAGCACGTTCTGCCACGGTGTCAGGCGGAGCGCGCCGGAACCATAGTTAGCAGCGAGGTCCGCGACGCGGCGCATCTGCTTCGTGCTCATCACGCCGACAGGCACGACCACCCCAATGTAATTCTTCCCCGCCTGCGCCTGCCGATACACGCCGATGTGCCCGTGCTTTACGGCGGCAGGCCGCTTGGTGCATTGCTCGAGCGGGAACTTCACCAGCGGGAACGCGAGCTTCTTCTGCGTCTCCGCGAGGAACTTCTCCACGCCCCACTTGTCCACGAGATACTTGAGCCGCGCCTTCTTGCGGTCGGTGCGGTCGCCGTTTTCGAGAAAGACGCGAATCATCGCGGCGCAGACCGCGAGGGCCTCGGCGGGCTTCACGAGCAGTCCGCAGTCGGTCGCAAGCTGCTTGTGACCGGTGATGCCGCAGAGTTCCACGCGGAAGTAAACGCCGGCGGGTAGTGCCTCGGGCAATTTATCCTTCAGCGATTCGCCTTTCGCCTCCCCCGCGAGTTTCACCGCCATGAACCCAATGTCATTCGTATCCGCCACCGTGTCCACCGCGCCGCCGCCCTCGAAGGCGACGTTGAACTTGCGCGGGAGGTTGTAGAACTCGCGGTGATTCAAGATGTAGTGGTGCAGCGCGTGCGCGAAGGGCCGGGTGTCCAGCAGTTCGCGCGGCTCGAAGCCCGCGGTGGGCGACGCGGTGATGTTGCGGATGTTGTCCACGCCGCTGCCGCGCGCGGTGAGGCCGAGCCCTTGCAGGCGAGTGATGACGTTGACCAGGTTTGCAGGCGCAATCTCGCGAATCTGGAGGTTCGAGCGCGTGGTCACGGCGGACTTGCCGTTGCCGTAGTCGTCTGCGATGCCCGCGAGGCCGCGCATTTGTGCCGCCGTCAACTCGCCCGCTGGGATGCGGCAGCGGAGCATGAAACTGTTCTGTGCCGGCGCGACGTAGAACATGCCGAAGTTTCGGAAGCGGAACGTGTGTTCTTCGTCCGGCATCTTGTTCGCCTCGGCGTGCGCGAGGATGCGGTCCCAACCATCGAGCGGATGCTCCTCATGTTTCCAACGTTCCTGCTTGGTCACATCGCCGAGCGGTGTGCCGTAGATGGTTTCCTCGGCGAGGTTCGCGCCGCCCTGCGCGGGATCGCCGGTAAGCTGACCCGTCGAGGTCGTTCCGACGTATGGATGAATGCCGCGCTGCGCCACGCCAGCCATGAAGCCGGAGAGGAACTCCTTCTGCTCGGCGGTGAAGGTGCCGGTCGTGGTCGCGGCGGACGGTTCAAGGGTTACGGTGCTCATTTGAAAGTTTCGCCTTTCGCCCGCTCCACTCGAACAGCACAGAACTTGTAGCTCGGCTGGCGCGAGTGCGGGTCGAAGGCCGGACAGGTGAGGCGGTTCGTGGCTACATCGTGCATCGGCAGATAGACTTGGCCAGGTCGCACGGTCGGAGTGACGTGGACGCACGCAGTGAGTTCGCCGCGGCGGGAGGCGACGCGCGCGGTGTCGCCGGCCCGGAGGCGGAGGCGGCGGGCGTCGTCGGGATTCAGCTCCAGCAGCAGTTCCGACGGCGCGAGCTGGCGCAGGATGTCAGACTTTCCGGTTCGGGTGAGCGTGTGCCATTGCGCGCTCGTCCCGCGGCCGGTGAGGAGGACGAACGGAAACTCCGCGTCAGGCTGCTCGGTTGACTCGCGGGGCGGAGAGAAGAGGAGTTTCGCGCGCCGGTCGGGGTGGAAGAAGTGGCCGTCGGCGAAGAGGCGGCGCTCACTACGCGAAGAAGTATTCAGTAAGCAGTGTTCAGTGTTCAGTGAAGGCGGGTGCCCGGACGCACTTTCTCCGACTGAACACTGATTAGTGAACACTGAATACTGCTCCTTCGAGAGCGGCCACTGCACGCCGCCTTCGCGGTCGAGCATCCGGTAGTCGGCGATGCCGGTGATGTCGCATGGCTGGCCGGCGGAGCAGCGCTTCAGGATTTGGAAAACCGCCTCGGGCGAAGTCCACTCGCGGAACAGCTCTCCGCAGCCCCAGTAGTGCGCGACGAGGCGGAAGATGTGGAAGTCGGCCAGCGCCTCGTCGGGGGCGCGGCGGACTTTTTTCACGAGACCGATGCGGCGCTCGCTGTTGATGAGCGTGCCCTCCTTCTCACCCCAACCGGCGGCGGGCAGCACGAGGTCGGCGCGCAGCGCGGTGTCGGTGGTGTGATACATGTCCTGCACCACGAGGAAATCGAGTTTGCCAATCAGAGCGTCAAAATCCGTGTCGCCCGAGCCGTTGCGCCCCTTGCCTATCCACGAGTGCGAGGGATTCGTGGCGATGACCCACAGGCCTTTGATTTTCCCGGCGGCGATGCCATCGAGGATTTGGTCGTAGGCGAGTGAAGGCTTAGTGGGAATCACCGACTCCGGGATGCCGAGGGTCGCCGCGATTTTCTTGCGGTGTTCCGCGTTCGCGAAGTCATGGCCGCCGAGCAGGCTCGTCACGTTCGCAAAGAGCCGCGAGCCCATCGCGTTGCACTGACCGGTGATGCTGTTCGCTCCGGTGCCGGGCTTGCCGATGTGGCCGCCGAGCAGCGCGAGATTGATGACGGCTTGTGCGGTGCGCGTGGATTCGTGGCCTTGGTTCACACCCATCGTCCACCAGAAGGACACGCGTTTGCCGGGCTTCACGCTCTCGGCGAGGCGGTAGATTTGGCCGACGGTTAATCCAGCCTTCGCGGCGACGGCATCGGGCTTGAACTCGCGCACGAACTCAGCGAACTCCGCGAAGCCGCTGGTGTGTGCGTCCACGAATTCGCGGTCCACCCAGCCGTTTTGGATGAGCAGGTGCGCGACGCCGTAGAGCAGCGCGAGGTCGGACTTGGGCGCGAGCGGCAGGTGCGTGGTGGCGGCCATCGCGGTCTCGGTCGTGCGCGGGTCGAGCACGATGATTTCCGGCGAACGGCGATTCCGCAGCACGCGCTGCCACATGATGGGATGGGCCACGCACGGATTCGCGCCGATGAAGACGAGCACGTCCGACTCCTCGAAGTCCGCGTAAGTGAACGGCGGCGCATCGAAGCCGAAGCTCTGCTTGTAGGCGACGGCGCTGGTGGCCATGCACTGACGCGTGTTCGAGTCGCAGTGCAGTGCGCCCATGCCGAACTTCCACAGCGCGCCGAGGAAGGCCATTTCCTCAGTGCAAATTTGCCCCGTGCTCAGGAAGGCGACGCTCTCGGGGCCTTGCTGGTCCATGATGGCCTTGAACTTCAGCGTGAAGACCTGCATCGCGTGGTCCCAGTCGGTGGGTTCCAGCTTGCCGGTGGCGGTATTGCGAAGGAGTGGCGTGGTGGCGCGGTCGGGCGCGGCCAGCGGGGTGAGTGCTTCCCAGCCTTTCGGGCAGGCCATGCCGAGGTTTACGGGGTAGTCGGCGGTCGCGGAGAGATTGACCGCTTGGCCGTCTTTGAGATGTACATTCAAGCCGCAACCGGTTGAGCAGAAGCCACAGACCATCGTGGTCGTGGCGTCGGGCTTGAGCCGCGCGGGCACCTGGCCGAGACCGAATTCGCCTGGGGTGCGCACGAGGTCGGCGGTGAGCGGGCCGGTCCACTGGCGGAGCAGCGTGTTAGGCGGAGATGAAGTTTCAACGCAAGGGCGCAAGGGCGCAGAGACGCAACGTTGTTCCGGGCCTTGCGCCTTTGCGTCTTCGCGTCTTTGCGTTGAGAGGGTGGTGCTCATCAGACAGGCATCTTGTCCGGTGCGACGGAGGTGAAGAACAGGTAACGCTCCGCGAGTTCACCCAGTAAACACAGGGCAAACGCGGTGGTGGCCAGCGCGGCGGTGGCTCCGCCGGTGGCGATGGCGAAAGGGATGAAGACGCCGCCCACGAGCGCCGCGAGGAGCCGCGCTCCCAACTCCGGCCGGAGCGCGCCGGTCTGTAGTGCGGCGGTGCGGCGGAGTTGCGTCCAGCGGTCGGAGTCGGTGTCGGCGTGCTTGAGGACGGCCAACTCACAACCGAGCTTCAGCAGTGTCGCGAGCACTAATGCGATGGCGATGGGAACGGCGGGTTGCAGCACCAGCGCGAGGGCAAGTCCGAGCACCAGCACGCTGCCAAAGAACCGCGGGGCGGTGTGACGCAGGCTCCAGAAAGAGCGATGCGTGTCGGCATAGACCATGGCTTGCGCGAAGACGGCGGCGATTCCCGCAGCGGCGACGAGAAGAGTGATTAGTAAGTAGCAATTAGTCAGGAGCGGGAGCCAGCGAGCGGCGATGCTGGTAACGGCGAATCCCGCGAAGGCGTTCAGGAGCATTGCTTCGCGGCTCAACCAGCTCGTGCGCCAGCCGAGCCATACGCGCCACGCCTTCAGCGGCTGGCCGAGGTGGAACACACTGGCGGTGAGTCCGGCGAAGAGCAGCGTGAGCGAGGCGAGTTCAAGGGGGAGAGACTTTGCGTTGGTGAGCTGAGCCGCGAGCAATCCGCCGATGCCGGCTTGCGTGAGCACGAGCATGAGGATGAGCGGCCAGTGTGCGGGCTGCGGACTTGGCTGATTGTGATCGCCAGCGCGCAGGTCGGCGGCGGGCTTGGTCGTGACGTAGCGCGTGGTGGGGAGGGTGATGCGCGGCGAGGGCGAATCGGGAAGCCAGGGGGAGGGCAGGTGAGAAAGTGGGAGAGTGGGAAAGTGAGAGGAGGTGCTGGACGCCGTCACACTTTCTAGCGTTCCCGCTTTCTCACCGGCCTCGCTGCTTGCAGTGCGGAAGGTCGCGGTCAATGCGGCGGTGCTGACCAAGGAGATGCGAATCGCCTCATTCGGACACGCCTGCACGCAGGCGGGGGCTTCACCGACGGCGAGGCGGCCGTGGCACAGGTCGCACTTCCGCACGATGCCGCGAGACTCCGAATACTTCGGCACGTCGTAGGGGCATTTTAGGATGCAGTAGCTGCAACCGATGCACTGGTCATCGAGGTGGCGGACTATACCGGTGACAGGGTCCTTGTCGTAGGCTAGCACGGGACATCCTTCGAGGCAGCCGGGCTCGACGCAGTGGTGGCAGGCGGTGGTGACCGTCTGTTGCAGGGGAACGACGCGGTTGCCCGTGAACCTAGTCGCAGGAGCGAGCGCCTCGCCGAACAAAGCACCGACTTCGCGCCAGGCTTCGCCGTCGTCGAGGCCGTTGAGGGAGTGGCAAGCGGTGACGCAGGCTTTGCAGCCGCTGCATTGGTCGAGGTTCACCTCAAAGGCATACTGCTCACCTGGGCGAGGCGCGGTTGCGGGCAGCAGCCTGCGGTAGCGCGGCTCCGCAATCTCATTTCGGTCATGCGCGCGGGCGAAGGCTTCCACTGCCGTGAGCCGTCGCTGCTCGTCAAGCAACGAGTCCACGAGCGTGCGCCCGCCGGAATCAGCAGCGGTCGCTGGCGCGGCGAAGTGAAGCGCGTTCATGTCGGCTTACCCATCGCAAGCCGGATGCCAGCCGTCCCCACCGATGGATGGACTTAGATGAATCATCCTCACCGAAGCTATGAATCGCTAGAATCCACCTATCGGCGTGGTAGCTCTACGGGTCGCGTTGATTCGTTCCGGAGCCAAACCAGCAACACCACTAGTGCAGAGGCTCTGCTTCTACTCGCCGGACGACCGTGGTTAGACAGTCGTGGTGCTGGCGGTTTTTGGCCAAGCTGGGCAGAACCGGCGTGTAGAGCCGCAGGTCAGAAGTTCAAGACCAACTGAAGGTAGAGCCAGTCGGCGTCCGTTGCGCCACCGACGTTTTGAAAGGACTGCTGTTGATACCTGCCGACGAAGTAGTGGGAGTAACCAGCTTCGATGCTCGTGAACTTGTTCATCGCATACCCGCTGACCAGGTTCAACTCGGCGCCCAAGGAACTACTAAAGCCCGAAACACCGCGATAGCCTGAGCCGACTGTGGGTGTAGCCAGCGATCCCGGATTACCGGCTCGAGGGATGCCAGCCACGTTGTAGTAGACATCCGAGGTGTCCGCGAGCCAGAAGAAGTGTCCTTCGAGAGCGAGTGTCCACTGAGCGGTGGGCTTTGCTGTGAGACTCAAACGCAGATTGTGCATGTTCTGCCAGGAGACGTAGTCGCCGTAGCCATAAAACTTGTGGTTCGTGGGGTACAGGTTGTCGAACGTGCCGTGCTTTCCGTCCGTGGGATTCGTGTCACCGGAGGCGTAGTTGTATTCTAGTGAGAGCCTCGGCGTAGCGACGACATCAACGAACGTGTAGCCAATGTTGCCGGAGAAAGCCATGGCCAAGTGTTCGAGGCGCGGAGCTGTGGGCGAGCCATTGGCTGGGCTACCGGCCACTGGTGCTCCGGTGCCAGGAGCTGCGCCCGCGTCGGGTC
>Ga0194115_10005969_pt1 | contig 12489 bp, 13 predicted proteins | sample TA2MahsurfametaG_3_FD_148656 | JGI IMG/M metagenome (GOLD analysis project Ga0194115, IMG submission 148656) | Freshwater microbial communities from Lake Tanganyika, Tanzania - TA2015002 Mahale S4 surface | ecosystem: Environmental > Aquatic > Freshwater > Lake | place: Tanzania: Lake... | reverse complement strand
TGTGTCCACGAATATCTTGACATCGGCAAGATCTGATGTTGGTTTATGATATAGTGCATGTAGACCCTCATACAGAATGTATTGTCTAGATTCGATTCTCACAGGATCATCGAACTTACCTGTATCATGATTATAGAATCTACGGATGATGGTATCGCCATGCAGAAGAGTCTTTATCTGTTCATGACCAAGGTGAAGAGTGTTGGACTCAGGATCTAAATGTGTCTTGGTGTTCCAAATTTCATTGCCTCTCTCCCACTTGTGGAGATCGTCGCCACTTAGACAAACTACTTGATCAGCACCAATTACACTCTCTATGAGTTTCGCTAGCGTGGTTTTACCGACCCCCGAACTACCTGACACGCATATTAGTTTCATCTGTTTATCATCCCCGCAAGTCTCAAAATGTCAATTAGATCGTTTGATTGTGCCATGTAAGGAACAGAACAATGCATATCAATGTATTGATTTGTCTTTAACCGTTGCATATCAACAAATCTGTAGTTATTTCCTGTCCAGAAATATCTGTCTATTCTGTTTGATTGGTATGGATTATTCCAATCGATCAAATTATAACCAACACCCTTCCATCGCACCCTTTTGCTCTGCACAGCATTCCATAAGATGTCGGATGTGTAATTTTCGTCAGCACACCAGTAAGGCACATTCGTATGATCTCCTCTGAGTGTGCCCGTAATTTCTGCTACTTCTTTAGGGGTCTTATTTTTGTAATCTTCGGGGATATGTCTTCCATACTTTCCAGTTGAGACAATGTAGTTGACCTGGTCTACTAAATCGCCATTCATTCCATACACCTTACTGAAGGTCTCTCCTTTGGCCGCATGGAAATATGCAGGAAGATCAATGCCTCCCAATATCGATCCTCCTTTAGTATGCCAATGAGAATCGTTTGATGATAGGGCAATCGGAGATAGATGTGCATAACAGTCATCTTCTATCTCAACTATGTTCTCTGTAAACCAACTTTTTCTCAGAGGGAACAGATCTATGTCTCCTGTAATCCAAGTAGTATTTGGTTCAGATTGAACATGAAAGAACTTACTCCATGTCATCTGTAGAGACATAATCGCATCAGGAGAATAAGTCATTTCTAAAACCTTACCGCACTTCTCCGAAACATCTGTGTTAGATTTTTTGCCCCACAATAACAACACAGGTTCAATACCCATATTGCTCCAAACCTCTGCCTGTAAATTCCAGAAGTCACTATATCTTTCGGTCGAAGTAAAGATGATTTTATCGATTTTCACGCCAACATTCCCGCAGTTGTTAGAATTTCAGTCAAGGATTTTTCGTGTAAATTCCACGAATTGTTCCTTTGATTTTGGTCGGCATCATTCCAGTTCTCTTCCCAGAATGGTCTATGGCAATGAATATCGACATACTTCCCCTCACGCAGCCGCACGGGATCGTATGCATAAGTTTTAGTATTGTTGTTCCACTCTGCACGATCAATTCTTTCACCACGGACACCATTTTGGTCAGGCCACCATCTATTGTCGTATGTGACACCATAGAAACGAATTGCTCTTGCTTTGATAAATTGCGAGATTACTTCACTAGTGTAGTTCTCTTCAGCACACCAATAGTTTCCATGAATTCCGTTGACATCTATTCCGATGCTCTTTTGCTTATTTGGTTGATAGATCCCATAGCGATTTGCCTCTGTTATGTGATTCACCACATCAACAAGACTTCTGTTTTGAGAGAACATTCTACCAAACAGTTTACCCTTTGCTACATGGTAATGACCAGGAACATCAACTCCTCCTGTGGTGTCACCTCCTCTTTCGAAGAATGTCCTTGGATCGACTCTCCTACCCCAACTAATTCCTGCAAAGTTTAGATGTGCGTAGCACCCATCATCATCAGGTAGATGAGATATCTTGTTGACGAAATGGTTCGTCTGTAAAGGAAGCATATCAATGTCCCCAATCAACCATGTAGTATCAGGCTCTGTTGCGGGGTAGATAAACTTAGACATGGTGATCTGCAAGATAGGAGTTGCATTTGGTGAAATGCTGAACTCATGAATCTTACCGAACTCTTCGTTCATGTTGGTGTTTGACTTCTTACCAAATAGAAGACACACAGGTTCTATGCCCATTTTTGTATTCCAAATTCTAGATTGAATGTTCCAGAATGGACTAAACTGCTCGGAGCATGTGAAGATGATCTTGTCTATTTTCATTTGTGTTGCCTCATAAAAAGTCTAAACTCAAAGGATTATCACTCTCGTCATATACTTGTCCAACAAAATGTCTCGGGTCTCTTTGCATTGGATATGGCTTTTTAGCGAAGAAATCGTCGTGTTCTATCATATCATTCTTCGCCATACCCCAAACTCTATGCAGTAAAAAGTCTTGGTCAAGACCAAACACTACAGTCTTGATTAGTTCGGTGGAGTAGTACTCATCTATCATCTCACGAACTTTCAATAGTTTTCCGTTTCTCACCCCCCACATACCGCCACACATTCGGGCACCATGATGAGGATGATCTCTCATAACATGAAACGATTTTCCACTTGCAATCCAGTCTTGGACTGCCATCATTTCTCTTTGCGTGACTCTGGAGTCAGCATCTCTGAAAATGGCACAGTCAACATTCGGATCCCCCGCCGCATAAAACCTCCAGAACATTGACCAGTGAGGTTCTTTAGATGCCGACATTCTGATGACCTTTACATTCGGCATAGATTCAAGTTGATCTAGAATATTGTTAGGTACTGTCTCATCATCGGAGTAAAATCTACACTCCCATCCACGGTATAGTGTTGATGCCAAAGTTGCGTTTCTGATTGCACCTTTGGTATATTTTGCTTTGTCGCCCCAGAGGCTAAAAGATATTACATTCATGGTTTAAGGGACTCTGTGATTGGTATCGAAAAGGTGTTTGTTAAACTCCATATCATAGGACGGAACTCTGTAATGGAGAAATTTCAATCGCTTTGGCTGAACAAGAAGAAGCCTACCATCCGTCACCGTTTCGTCAGTATCATTTTTTGGTTGACTCTCATAGTGTCCAACATTAGTCGGAGAAAATGATTTTGACGGAACTCCGCAACCATGAATTGATTCACCATAATCAGTTACGGGCACAGAAAAAATGATATTAGAGTCCTCTCTACTCAAGTTAGCAAAAGACTTAACAGTATTCCATCTCGTACACTTAGTTCTTCCATATGTTGAAGTTGATCGTGTAGTTTGTTTAATCAAAGGAGTGTTTGAGTGAGTGTTAATTGTATCCGAATCAATCTCAAACGAGCAAAGCGAGACAATCAAATACGGAGACACCGTTTCTACGATTGTTTTATTCATGTCTTCTGTCTCAGCAACGATATACTCATCGATGTCGAAGAAGCCAAGAATAGTATTAGTACCGTATTTGTCTAAAACATACCGATGAACTTTTCTGAAGTTTCTAGAGATACTATATGCAAGGGCAACATTACCCTTATATCTCTCAGTATCGACTGAATTTCCAAACGGTAAATTTGGACCATCCGACTTCAGAACTGAGACATTTACACCAGTGACTGAGTTTATTTCCTCTAAAGAATTGTCGGTAGAGTTGTCATCCACCAAAACAAATTCTGTGACTCCACGGTTTCTATAGTACTCCAACCATTCGGAAATACGCTTAGACTCGTTCTTAAACTGATTTGCAATCACTATGTTCATGATGTATTTCCTTATCTGATCTCACCAGTGCAGAGCCAACAACTTGATGCATATCATAGTATTTGTAGTCGGCCAATCGACCACCTAATATGTATCGGTCATTGTTCACTCTCTCACGATATCTACTGTACAAGCGATTGTTTTCTTCGTCATTGATTGGATAGAATTTCTCCCTGTTCTGATTCCAATCTTGAGGATACTCTTTTGTTATTACAGTGTGATCCTGTTTACCAAACTCAAAGTGTTTGTGTTCACATATGCGTGTGAAAGGGACACTTTCATCTGTGTAATTGAATGCTGCATTTCCTTGGAAATCTCCCCGCAGAGTTTCGTGCTCAAATCTGAGACTTCTCCAATCGAGTCTTCCAATATCACATCCAAACAATTCATCAATAGGACCAGTATAAATCACTTTCTTTGCTTTTGATTCAAGATAATCTCTATCCGATAGAAAATCTACACTAGTCTCAGTTGGAACTCCATCAAGTAACTTGGTGAAAATCGATGTATATCCTCCGATTGGTATTCCCTGATATCGATCTTCAAAATAGTTGTCATCGTAGGTAAGACGAATTGGTAGCCGTTTGATTATAGACGATGGCAAATCCTTTGGATCTCGTCCCCATTGCTTCTTCGTATAGCCATACACGAACTTGTGATAGATCTCCTCACCAACCTGTGAGAGAATCCAGTCCTCTAGATTAGAGGGAGACTCAATCGGCACTCTTACTTGCTCCAACTTTTCTCTGGCTTCTTGTGGAGTAGAGACACCCCAAAGTTGGTACAGAGTAAAAAGATTTATAGGGAATGAATAGACTTTATCCCCATGACGAACTTTTGGTCTATAGACGAAGTGATTGAACTTCGTCCATTTGTTCATATACTCCCAAACTCTGTCGCTATTCGTATGGAATATGTGAGGCCCATACTCATGAACATGAATACCGTCAACATCCTTTGTATAGCAGTTGCCCCCTATGTGGGATCTCTTGTCTATCACTAGACATTTTGCTCCTGCATCCGTCATTTGACGGGCGAATATGGATCCGAATAGACCAGATCCAACTATGAGATAGTCATAGGTCATAGGGCTTTAAGTAAATTCTTGCCCATCTTCCAACTCTTATACAGAGTTTTCACCTCATCGATACTGTGCTGCGGCTCCCAAGAAAGCCGATTCTTAGCGAGTTCATTCGAACCGACACACCAAGAAAGTTCGACATCAGAAATAGGTCCATAAGTGATTGGATGTTCCTCACCCGCAATCATTTTTGCGATATCGATAATTTTGCTTGCTGCTCCTGTGCAAATGTTGAATGTTTCCATTCCAACATCCATCTGATGATTCATGGCAAGTAGGTTTGCAAATACTACATCGTTGACATGAACAAAGTCCCTCACAGTTGTTCCGTCACCATTGATCTTGATTGGTGTATTCGATTCCTTTCTTTCCAAGAAGACTTCCATGGCAGACTTATGGAGTTTCGGAGAGTTCAAATACTTACCACCCCAAACATTGAAATAACGAAGTGCGACCGTTGATAGACCACCTTTGGACATGAACTTGCAAATATCTTCACCCAATAGTTTGCTGAGACCGTACATACCCTGTTGGTTTCCTACTTCCTCATTCGCCGCTTCCTCACTAACAATACCCTTTGCATACATGTTTTTAGTGTAGACCGCACACGATGATGCAAACACCATTCTCCTTGCATTGACCTTTCTAGCCATCTCAAGGACTGCCGTAGTTCCTGCAATGTTTACAGAGGAGATGTCATAGTAATCCTCAGATGCGGCTCTCTTGTCTGCTGCGAGGTGAAAGAAGACTTCAGTTCCTTTGAGTGCGGACTCAAGGTAGTGTATTTCACGAATGTCATGAGAAAAGTATCTGTGGTTTGGGTGTCCAGGATGAATCGCATCACCATTTGAAAGGTCATCGATTACAACAACTTCGTGGCCTTTGTTGATCAAGACAGAAACTAAATGAGAACCAATGTATCCTGCCCCGCCAGTCACACATACTTTCATCTTGTCACCTGATTGTTATGAGTTTCTTCGAAAGTCTTTCTACACATATAGTTGTATATCACACCTTCGATCCATCCTTCGGTCTTTAGATGTGAACGGATGCCCATGCTAAAGGCACGGTCCTCTCCACTATTGATTGATGGAAATCCAACCACTTTTGCGATGTCTCTCTTGACAGCATTCAAGTGATTGGGCGGTCTGTAATATACCTTGCCTTCGTGATCATCAATCCATCTATCGTAACGCAGAGAGTGAATGAATGGTCTAGAGTAGCCATCTGAGAATACGACTTTGCCCGTAAGCGATGAGCAATCAGGATTCTTACTGAGTGCAGCCAATGTCTTTTCGATATAGTCCGCACTTATCATGTCATCATCATCTACGAAGGAAACATACTCGCCAGTTGACTGCATAAGAAGCATGTTACGCTTCTGACCAATACTCATTTGTCGGTCATCAGAAATATGCAAGACTTGAACACTCTTCTTTCCAATCTGTCGATCAAGTTCCTCTCGCAATCGCATGAGAGTGCCTTGTCGCTCATTAAGGCTCGGAATTAGAATAGAAAGTTTATGAGTTGGTCGCCAAGACATTCAACTCCTCCTTTGCAACCCCAAAGTTATTTTCCTTGTGACGATCATACACTTGCCGATCATGATCATACATCACCTGAGATTCGTTTCTCTCATGCAGAGGATCACGAACAACTTGCTCTGCCGAAATTTCACCACGGCCTGCTCTGATATAAGGAATACCAACCCATTGGTGCTGAATGATGCATCGGTTAATGTATGCTACCTTGTTTAGCAAACGAGCGACTTGTGTGAACTCATCGTCACAGAAAACACTCTTGTATTCGGGGTGATAAAGATACCCGAATCTTTGGTAGTACTTTCTTCCGAGAATACTCAAGGTAATCAGTTTGTCTTGACCTGAAAATCCATCATTGTAGTGCAGAACTCCATCCGTATCAGGAAAGTTCTTTGCCATGTCCTTACAGATGATGTCATCATACCCTGAAACGACGGGAATCATGTCATCTGAAGCAAGCATGATAACATCAGGATTGAGTGCTGCAACCATATCAAGGTTTGCATTGCATGCAGATACCTTACTATTTGAAGATCCGAATGCAAAGTGAACCCGGTTATCCAACTGATTGCGTAGACGCATGAGATAAGAGATCATATTGTCGTTGTTCATAGACGAATCATCATGGTCCATAGAAACAACGAAATGAACATCCTGCATGCCTGATGCAAAATTGATGTATCTATCGATGACTGAAATGAACTTTTGCGGCCTACTTCTTGTAGGCATCTTGATCACTAGTCTCACTCTGCTTCCCCCGTTTCCTCTCCATCACCACCGTACTTGAACTCCTTCGCAGCAGCGTCATCCAAAGCCTTGATAACATCAGCGGTGAAGTACTTCTCGGGATCCTTGTTGATGTGACTTTCGAATGCAGCAACACCATTCGGGAACTGAATCTTGTTTGAGACCTTGGTGAACAATCCCTGCGACAGACCAAGTTCGACAAGACCATAGTAGCGATCTAAGCCAGTATCATAGTTGAGTAGAACATCCACCTGACGATTTTCCTTGGTCAGGCGACTCTTGTAGGTCTTGCAATGAATGATGTTGCCGACGATTTCATCATCGACCTTGTGCTTCTTCTTCGACAGGTAAACAATGGTTGAAGCAGCATACTTCAGACCACTACCGCCACCCATCTCCTTAGTAGGCACATATGCACCCACGACATCATAGGTGTGGTTGGTCACAATCAAAGGAATGTTGTACTTGCCTAACTTGAGGGTTACCGTGCGGAAGGTTCCCTTGATGACCTGACTGCGTGTCATATCACGGGTTTCCTTGCCTTCAGCCGTGTCATTCATTTCCTTGGATGTCGAAAGCATTCCAAGCGAATCAAGAACAACCATGATCGGCTTCTTTTCACTCTTGTTCAACTTACCGTAGTTGTCCAAGATCTGAATCAGTTGGAATCTGAAGTTCTCGACCGTAGCCACAGGGAATACAGCAACCTTCGTCGGGTCAAGTCCACGGGACTTAATCATCTCCCGTGTAACTGCCTGCTCACTATCAAAGTAGAGGACTGCGCCTTCAGGATTGTCCTTCAGAAACTGTCCTGCGATACCAAGGGCAAAGTATGTCTTGCCCGTAGCGGACTCGCCTGCAATCCCAATGATCTTGTTGTTGGCGATCCCGCCCGTGAGCGTACCCGAAACTAGTGCGTTAAAAGCATACGATCCCGTATCAACAAATCCTGAAACATCTGCTTCAGTTCCGTCGATTGCAATAGTTGCATGTTCGTTGCCGCTACTCTTGACAAGGCTCTTCAGAAAGTTCATAGTGTCTCCATTACAAATGATTATGGGGATTCTATCCCCGTCAGGTCAGTCTGTCAATCAATTAGTTGTGCATTCAAAAGTCTCAAACGAGGCACCAGCCATCTTGACCGCAGATAGCACAGTATCTAGTTCTTCCTTCGTGATGAATCCCATCTTGTCTGCATGTGTTCCATTGTTTTTCTGCGATTGTGGATGTACATCGTGGAATACTAGATTTGCACCTAGTCCCATCTTCAATTTGGTGTCAATTTCTGCAACAACATTCACCATATCTCCACGACGAATACGGTGTTCATAGGTCTCGCTATTTCTTCCGCCTTCTTTTTCTCGGAGCGTGTCGGCGTGACGCATCAGCGCAAACCTATCATTGTACACCGTATTCTGTCCAGGTCTGAGCCTGATGTAGCAGAAAAGTTTACATACTGCATCATAAAGAGATGCATCAAAACTTGAGTATGGGAATGCAAAGTGGGTGGGTGAAAGCCCAACCTCTGCCATAGATTCGATTGCGGGTATCACTTCCTCATCAATGTATTGTTCGGTACTTGAGATCGCTTTGTACTTCAAAGCGTCTTTATGAGATACTCCATGACAACCTATAACATGGCCGTCCTGCTTGAGTTCAAGAACCAAATCAATATCCGAATCACTCAATTGATCGAACGAGTCGATGTAAAATACTGCTTGGGCACCATGCTCTCTAAGTACATCTCGGGCGTTGTGATACCAATTCGATATCGAATGATCATCAAACGACAGATGAACATGGGGATAAGGAATATAAGGAATCTTACGAGTTGTGAAGGTATCAAACCTTTGCATGAAACTATTTAGCGAACCCGTTTTGCCTTCATCTTCTTGGCAGATGTGCGCTTTCTCTTTGCCTTAACACTCTTCTGCGGCTGCTTACCGTTGTTCATCCATTCCAAGAAGTGAATCCAAAAGATTCCAACTCCCCCAAGAATTACCAGAACGGTGATCAGATTCATGAATGCATGTGTGTGATTGATTTCGTTTGTCATACAAATAGATCCTCTAGTGATGATGTTTCTTCAAGTTTCCAACCAATGATCTCAACGATTGCAGTTAGGGGCTGAACAAAAGACTTATCGAACTGCATCTCGTAGTCGATGTACTGTTCTAGGGAGAATTCCTCGGGCAGAGCGGTCACGAATGAGATGACCTTCTCATTGATAGGATTGGGTATACGAAGATAAACATACTTGATCTTTTCGCCCTCACGAATCATTGGATACTTCTTGCCAAGTTTCTTCATTCGAATCCAATGATTGTAAACAAGTGCGCCTTTAGGTGCGATAGGCGTTGCCTTCTTGTAGATACTGCTGTAGTCGCCGTATGTGTCAAGCCCGTTACATCCACGGGGGAAGGCTACCTTGTCAGCAGGAAGCCGTACAAACTCGTCTTGGAAGCCCTGAACGAATCTACGAAGGCTTGCCTCATCCTTGAGCATGATGATCTCCATGGCCTCCTTGAGCCTCTTACGCACGATAGCGGGGGTGGATGACTTGACCATCTCAAGACCGGTAATCTTGAGTTCAGGAGTGTCCATATAAACATCATCTTCTCCCTTCAGCACAGTCAGAACATACCGCTTCTTAGCAGTCCAAATTCCCTTGGCAGCAATCGATTCTCGCTTCATGGACATCTTGTTGGCATAAGCATTCATACGCTTTGCCAATTCATCGTACTTCTTGGCGATGAATGGGAGAATGATGCTCTTACAGGACTTGTCGATGAACTCAACCGTCTTCTCTTGGGGCTTATTAGGTGACAGTTTGTTCACCAACTCGGACATTCTCAGATAAACCGAATCGGTGTCCGATGCGATAACATAGTCTACACCCTCAGTCTCGCAGACCTTGTTAAGAAACTCATTCAGTTGCTTTTCAATCCAACGGGCCGACAACTGACCCGAAACCGTGATCGCTTCTGCCATTTCTAAATCATAGTAGCGGCAGTACTGATTTCCCAATGCACCATATGCGGAGTTCAATTGTACCTTACGGACAAGTTGAAAGTTGCCATACTTGGCAATCTCTCTCTTCTTCTCCTCGACTTCGTCTTCTGACAAATCAGAGTTGTTCTTGAGGAGTGCCTTTATCTCAAGCATCTTCTTCTTGAACTGTTTTCTCTGCTCATACATTGTGTCCATCAGTTCAGGAAGAAAGCCTCTGAACTCATTAGTGAAAGCAACTCCGTTTGCACAGAGACTCACACCGTTCTCAGAAGCGAATCGACTCTGCTCTTTGACCTTGTCCGTATTGTCTAGAATCATGTCAGGACTGACACACCCACGAACAAACTTGTCTGTCTTTGTCTCGGGCGAGATGTTGTACTGCATGATGAGGTGGGGATAGAGGCTGTCAAGGTCGAAAGAGACAACCCAATCGTGCTGCCCGACTTGCGGGTCTTTGACATATGCACCTTCGAACTGCTCGTCCTTGTCCGATCTCTTGCGTGGCGGAATGATTGTGTCACGCTGCAACAAATAGTTGTAGATGATGGAATCCCACATGCGGACCTGTGTAAACACATCACCATAGTTTGTTCTTGATGAATATGCAAGACCAAGCGCAAGTTCGATCAAACGCAACTTGTTCTCAAGACCGACAACTAGATCAACATCACGGATATTGTACTCAACGAATCGCTGAAAGTCACGGCGATAGAAGTCCGTGATTGTACCAATGTCATCGTAGGCAATCTTGTCTTCACCAAGTTCAATAGACGCAATGAATCCCAATCGATAGGATTCTTGCTTGACGAAAGTGAACTTCTTGTACAGTTCGATGTAGTCGAGAATGGTGATTCCCGTAAACTCATAGACTGTGTAGGTTCTGTTCTGCTCGGTGACCTTTCGATCACGAACATCTCCCCACGGAGACAGTTTCTGTGCGGTCTTCTTACCAAGGAGAGCGATGATTCTGTTGTAGAGATAGGGCATGTCAAAGCCATTGACATTCCAACCCGAAACGATGTCGGTATCCAATGACTCCCACAGGTCAACAAAGTGACTGAGTAACGCTCTTTCATCATCCTCAAACGAAACGAATTTCACTCCCGAAACATCACAGTCGTGCAGAGCAAGAGTGTAGCCCTTTCCATCAGACATTCGGATGGTAATGACATTCACCCGCTCTGTGGGATTCTCGGGAGATGCAAACCCGTTCTCACTCTCAACTTCGATATCGATGTACATGACTCTGATGTGATTTGGATTGTAATCAACTTCGGAGTCTCCCTTGTATTCCTTGGCGATGAACTGATACTGAGAATCAATCTCGCCGTAGATGGTGAATCCTTCTAGTCTACCATACTCATCCATGAACTCCCGCATCTCATACTGATTCGGAAAGTCAATTTCACGGAGAGCCATCCCGTTAATAGTCTTGTACTTTAACGGCTCTGATGATTTAGAATCCCTCTTAACATAGAGAGAGGGACGAAACGGCACAGACTCATGAATTCGTCTGCCATCATCATCCCACCCTCGGTGCAGGATCTTCCCGCCTTTGCAGGCAACATGTGTGTAGAATTTGGTCATTCTCGCTCTACTGCTAGGATCCAATCTTGGTGTACTATATCACATCCACCGTGACCTCGTCCACCATTTTTCGTCAGATCCCAAAGAACTTTATCTCCGACCTTGATATCCTCTGTGAGTTTGTCTCCTACCGAAACGACAACACTCCAGATGTTCTTGTTCGTAATCTTCACTGCGTAAATGATACCTTCTTTGGTCCTCTTTTGTTGACCAAGTCCAGGTGTCTTTACGCTGACCCATTTGCCAATCGGTCTAAAGTTGCTCATTCATCATCTCCAAAAGGTTTGGTTTAATTTGCTCTGCGATTCGGTCTTCTGCGATCTTGACATACTCAGGGTTCAGTTCTGTGCCAATGTAGTTGCGACCGTTCTTGAGTGCGACCACAGCAGTCGTGCCGCTGCCTGTGAACGGATCAAACACCGTGCCTCCCGCAGGACACCCCGCAAGCACACACGGCGTGATGAGGTCTTCGGGGTAGACCGCAAAGTGTGCCCCCTTGTAGCCCCGTGTGGTCACAGTCCATACCGACCGCTTGTTGCGCTTGCCATCAGCAGCCCATACACGATCAGGCTCCAAGCCAGGATCCCGTGCGCCCTTCTCCTTTGGCTGTGTGACATTCTTGTTGCCAGGGGCATGGGGCTTGCCTACCGCCTCTTCCTTGACCGCCTCATGGTCATAGTAGTAGCGGGGCTTCTTGGAGAGCATGAAGATGTACTCATGCGCCTTCGTGCAGCGGTCGGTCACGCTTTCGGGCATCGGGTTTGGCTTGTGCCAGATGATGTCCTGACGGAGATACCAACCGTCTGCCTGAAGTGCG
>Ga0194115_10005966_pt1 | contig 12493 bp, 20 predicted proteins | sample TA2MahsurfametaG_3_FD_148656 | JGI IMG/M metagenome (GOLD analysis project Ga0194115, IMG submission 148656) | Freshwater microbial communities from Lake Tanganyika, Tanzania - TA2015002 Mahale S4 surface | ecosystem: Environmental > Aquatic > Freshwater > Lake | place: Tanzania: Lake... | reverse complement strand
AGCATCCGATTTTGCTCTGCTACCTGTTTGGCGTAGTTGAGAGCCTCTTGCTGCTCGCGCAAAAGACGCTCTTTTTCCCTGCGCTCCTCATGGTAGCCAGCGCGAAGCTGGCGAATGCGCTTCTGCACATTTTCAGAATACTGAGAAATCTCATCGTCATTGACCTCAATCTCTCCGCGAGATTCAGGTTTGCCACGATCTGACTCAGGCGTATCGTCCACAATTTCAATTTCTGGACCGCCTTCGATCTCAATCTCAAGATTTTGGTTATTTTCGGACATAAAAGCTCCTTATAGGCGGGTAAGCACCCGTGGATCGGCAATGACAGCCTCTACGGTGTCATCGTTGATAAGACGAAACTCTTGATCTCCCTGCGGGGTAGAAATCTTAAATCTCGTTCCGGAGTACGACCGCATGATGATGTAGTCGCCCTCCTTACACCAAGCCCCATCAGGAAATTTGTCAGGGTCTTGGTATGCCTGTGGACCCAGCTTGACAACCAAGCCCACGATAGACGCAGTTTCTTCCTTTTGCCGAGTAGATTCAGCAATAACGATCTGAGAATCCTTGAAAGTTTCTTCCTTTTTAGGAATGGCAATCAGGATTCGGTATCCCTTTGGTTCTGGCAGTTGCAAATTACTCATCTGGTAAGTCCTCAATGATTCTTATGAGACGCTGGAATGCTCGGATTTCCCCCACCGCCTCTCGGTAAGCAGGGTAGTCCTCAACAGCACTGAAAGAAATTCTCTCTTTCAGCGCCTGTTGTTCTTTTTTAAGCTCATCGAGGAGGTAGTCCTTTAGTGCCAATGTTTGCTCCTATTTTCAAGCCTTCAATTTGTTGCTTGACTTCCATTGCCTTGTTGGCGTCCATGACCTTTGCGCCAATGTTTGCCCCAGCAATGCGCTCTTGAGAGGCGATACGCTCGCGTTCGCGCTGATCTTTTGCGACAAGGTCTGCCTCTCGCAGCTTGACATCTGCTTCGTCTTTGGCTTTCTTCCGCAAAACTTCTGCTTCCCTAATCTCCAGTTCTTTTTGCTGCTGCTGTATCACTGGGTCTTGAGCGGCTTGCTGCGCTGCCTTTTGAGCCATCTCTGCCTGATCTTTTGCCAGCAGTTTGTCTGAGGCGGCGGCAACGGCGCGGGAGAGTTCGACCTCGATGTCCTCTGGCAATTGCTCGTCCGAAGGAGGCAGAGCAACACCCAGCATCTTTTCGATCTCCACGCGGTACTGGAATCCAACATGCTCGTTGATATGCGCCATCATGGCGGCTTGAATGAACTGTGCGCGGGGATTCTGACCCACGATCTGCTGAATCTTTGGATCTTGCATGGCGTTCATGTGGACCTTGATATGAGCCTCATGGTCCTGATACAGGAATGCCTTAACGGGCTTGCCAGCCATCACTGCCATGTTTTCTGAAACAGGGTTCATGGGCTTCTGATCGTCCTCAATCGGGATGATCTTGCCGACATTCTTGATACCCAGAACCTCCAGCATCTGGCGATGCAGTTGCGGCAGGTCATAAATCTGGGGAGCGCCCTGCGCCAGTTGAAGCGCGGCTTGATACTGGACTACCCGCTGCGCCATTGTGGAGGCGTTGGGGTCCGACACAGGGATGATGTCCACCATGTCGTAGTCGGTCTTCTTGGCTTTTTTTGGAGCGTCTACTTCGTAGGAATAGGTGTCTGGGGTGTAGTCCCTGACAATTGCCGAGATCAGCTTAAATTCATGCTTCATGGCAGCATGAACCCGAGCCTGCACCGCGCTCATGACCTTTAATGTCCGCTCAAGGATTGCCAAGGTCGTTCCTACCGGGGCTTGGTTGGACATATCGCCAACTTTCAAATCTGCCACGGAGGCGAATTTTCTGCCCTCTTCGACGATGGTGTTGAGGAGGTTGTACAGAGTTGCGCTTGGTTCTTTGTAGGGTAGAGGAACGACCGAGTCCTTGATGGTCATTCCGGTCACATCTACATCTCGCCACTCACCCGGCGAAATTGGGGTGTCATCCCCCTTGACCCGCAAATCTTTGGACTTGAAACCCCCGGGGAGATTGGACAGAGTGCCAGCGTCAACAAGTTGTCGAAGGATGGATGTCGCACTCTTTGCAAAACCACCGACGAGGTGAATCAAGCCAAAGCCGTAGAAGCCAAAACCCGGGATGTAGAGGTAGTGCGTGAAGTGCATCCGCTTCTGCCTCGTCTCATCATCCTCAAGGTAGTTACGCCGAATCGCCAGAATCTCGCCCGTCGAGGCGATAGTGATGACATACGGCAAAGCAATACCGTCCGGGTCTTCGTATCCCGGCAAATCGTAATCAATGTGAATCTCATACAAGAGGTAACGATCATCATCAACGATGTTGATCCCAGTCTCTTCGTCTTTTTTCTTCTCAATCTCAGTGGTTGTGCGCTGCGGTTCAGCCAGTTCAATGTCTTTGTAGAAGCCAGCCACCTGAAGTTTGCGTATCTGGTTATGCGTTTTACGCATACGATGCGCGATTCGCGGCGCAGAAAGCAGGTCAGATGCCCCGTAAGGCACAATGATGTCCTCGGCGGGGACAAACATGGCAACTTGCCTGTTTAAACTGGGATCAAAATAGACTTTTTTGAACGCCGATCCGGTGATGGGCAGGTTCCAGAGCAGCCTTTCATGCTCGCTGCGGTACTCAGCCATCACTTCGGTAAGTTCGTAGTTCATGTCGTCTTGAACACGAGATGCCGCCTCTTCTTTTTCCCGGCTGATTTTGCCGATGATTTTGGTTTTGACTGGACCGGAGGCGGGAAATGTCTCCAAAATGGTCTCGGATTGGAATTTGACGACCGATTCCGAGAGGATGGGGTGATAAACGCCACAAGCGCCGTCCCAAGGCTCTGTTCTTTCGTCAATCCGCAGCCCCAGAAGGTCCAATCCCTCTTTGTAGGTGCGCTCCCAGTCCTTGCGGGAGGTTAAATCATCCCTGATGAACTGCAAAAGATCAGAGGACAGCAGTTCAAGCTGTCCCTCGGACAGCTTTTCTGCCAGATTTTCATCAAAAGAGGGAAGATTGATTTCAATTTCTACGATAGGCTCTTCACCGCCCTCTATCTCGATCTCAATTTCCACCTCGGGAGTGATCTCGGCTTCGATGCCAACCGGAAGGGCGTATAGTGACTTTTCCATAGCGGTCCTCAGTAATATGCCGTTTTACGGGGCATAAAAGAACTCTCAACTTCGTCCGACTCTAGTTTGATGAAGCCGCCTTGTCTGAAACGAAGCAATGCTTGGGTTGTTGAGTCCACCAAGTCATCGTGGTCGCCGTTTGGAAACGAGGCAAGCTCCTCCACCAGTTCATCAGCCCAACGAGTTTCGGGTCTCCAAACCATGCCAGACGCAAAAAGATCAGACACGGCGTTTACACGAGCTATCTTATCCGACCCTTTGCTCGGTGTGTACTCTGAAATTGGGATGCCCATCTTCCTCATCTCATAGATGAGGGGCGCTCCAGCCGCCTTTTTTTCCACAATCAGGGTGTCTGGGTTCCATTCTTTCCATAACTCAAAGGCGGTTTTCTTCAGTTCTGGGAACTCCATGCGCTCTTTGAAGGCGTCCAGAACAATGATGTTGGCAATCTCAGAGCCGTCTACATCCCTGTAGAAGACGCCCCATGTAGTGCAAGCTGAATAGTCTGCCCTGTTGTTTTTTTCAAAGGCTGTATCCCAGCTTTGGATGATGTAATCCACCTCGGGAGGGCGATCTTTTTCCCAAATTTTCCACATATCCCGCTTGATGATGGCTCCCTCTTCTGAGGTGGGGTTTTGTTGGTACTGCGCTTCCCACTTGCCCACAGGCAGTTCTGCCTTGATAGCCTCAAGCTCTTCCTGCTTCCAAAACTCGCCCCACAAGGGTTTACCGGAAGGCAGCAAAGCTGGCAATTCAATGATTTCCCAGTCTTCCAAGTCTTTTTTGACGGTTGTATTGAGAATTTGACCCGTTAAATCTCGCTTCGACCACCGAGTGTTGTGGCTGATGATGCCATTGGCGATGAAGTTTTCCGTGCGGTCCACTTCAACGTCAAACACCTCTTCTTTGCCATCAGGAGTGATGCTGATAATTGGATCGACTGTGAAGTCTGAGGTACGCTGAAGCTCGCTCAAGAACATCTGGCGTTTTCCCGTATCCGACTGCAAGGTTGCAATCGTTGCAAAGGAGTCCACGCACCGCTCCTGTGGAGTGGTCATGATCAATGCAGAGCTTGCCCCCCCAATGGGCGCGGGTGTTTTGCCCAGAAGGCTGCTCACCGCAGATGTCGCAGCGGTTACCCCGCTCTTCAACCATTTGATTAAATTGTTCCAGCGTGATGCCGTAGCGATGCTTGATTCTTTTGGCTCTGTTTTGCTCTGGAGTTGATTTTGGAGGCGTGTACTGCTGTCTGTAGCAGGATATACACAGTCCTTTGCAATGCACAGGCTGTCCGCATCCACAGAGTTTGTTACGCCATTTACCATGATGCCCAAAGGGCTGGCGAAGGGCTTCTGGGTTTTTGCGTCGGTATGACTCTCTTGCCGCGCAGGCTCCGCACATTCCAGGCTTTGTTTTTGCTCTGGATGGTCGAGTGCAGCCTTCAACGATACAAGATCGTCCCCCACCCTCAACTGATTGAGCCGCGTCCATTCCAGAACTCCTTCATTCATCACAAGAAACGGGTGTCTCTCGTTTGCACGGAGTATTCTGCCAGATTTTGTTTGTATCCGATATATAGCATCAAAACCACTTGACTGCCAGTTGTTTACCTTGGCGGTTGTCAATCTACCCTCTTCAAAGGTGGCTACGATGTCTCCGGGGCGTATTTCTGCCAGAGGTTTTTGGGTTCCATTGCCCATCAAAACTGAAGTATCCCCGGTCATGCACATAACTATAACAATAGACCCCCCGGGCTGGAGACGCTGCCGGGGACCGGATGAGTACCACTCATAGACTCTGTCATAGACCGCAGGACTGCCCTGCATGGCTTCTTGTTCACTGTGTGGGTCGTCAATGATCAATACATCAGCGCCTTTGCCGGTCACTGCGCCGCCCACGCCAATGGCAAAGTAATCACCGCCCTTGGAGGTGTTCCATCTACCTGCGGCTTTGGAATCTGCTGACATCTTGGTGGGGAAGATGTCCTGATACTCGGTCGATCCAACCAAGTTTCTGACCTTACGACCAAATCCCACTGCTAATTCTGCGGTGTGAGCGGTCTGGATGATCTTTTTTTCCGGATACATCCCCAAAAACCATGCCGGGAACAGGAAAGAGGCGAATTCTGACTTAGTGTGCCGGGGTGGCATATTGATGATCAGGCGCTTCAATTCCCCCCGAGCGACTCGCTCAAAGGCTTCTGCCATGATCTGGTGATGTTTGCCGGGGATGAATGCCGACCACATCTGCCGCACAAATGGCATGAAGTTCTGTCGGCACCGCTCTTTTTTGTCTGCCTGAAGCAGAGTATGGATCTTTTTGATCTCTGGAGAACCATCTGGCAGTGTATCGAGCAAAGCCAGATACTGCCTGATTTCATCCCGGGTCAGAAGATCACTCATAGAGAGAGCATCTTCTCCACAGAGCGGTCACGAAGTTTGATGGTCCGGACCCTATGGGGGACTGTGGTCAACAGTCCCTGATCTTGCAGGTCATGAATAATTCGGTGAATATTTGACTTGGAGTGCAGCCCAAGCCCAGTGGCGACATCCTGCAAAGAGGGGGGGAACCCCTTCATCCTGATGTAGGCTTGGATGAACTCCAAAACCGCTTTTTGGCGTTCTGTCACTGTCGTTCCTTTCAAATGAGGAGCGCAGTTTAAACGCGAACATCAGTTCGTGCAAGTGCCTTGTGCGGGTTCCCAATCCCAGCCAAAAACCCAAAGCATCATCTTGCGAATGTGCCAGCGGGGTTTCTGGTAAACGGCAAACTTGGTGTACCAATCCTTAGTTCCACCAGGCATGACCCAATACCCCACCGCCTGGGGTTGATGGGAAAGGAAAGAAATAGACTCAGCGGGGGCGGTGAAGGTCATCTCTTTGGTTTGGGCTGGGTTATCGGGATTTCCTTGGTCTGGAATGAATGGTTGTTGTAACAATGTCTTCTCCTAATTAGGAAACCTTCTTTGGTCTGGGTTTGCTTGACTTTTGTGGGAGCGCCACAAAGAGGGCATTTCATGAATTTTTGTTTCTGAGTGTTTTTTCAACCAACTTGGCAAAGGTCAAGCACCACTGCGGTCTGTTTTTGTCGTAGTCGATAAAAAGCTCAAATTCAATATGGTAGAAGATGTTTTCTACCTCATTTTCAGTGATTCCAACCCACTCCTTCTTGTAGTCCTGAATGTCGTCATCATCTTTCATTTTAAAAACTCCTTCACCTGTTCATACACACCATTACGGCAGCCTTGATCTTTTCCTGCTCGGTCTTTGCCTTTAGGACTGCCTCTTGATGTATCTTGCTTAATGGTTTCATGATGCGTACCCATCCGTAATGACTTTGTTTTTCGCTTCTTCGAGCGCACCGATCAGTGTGAGCCTGTCCGGTACGCTTGAGGTCTTGATCTTGAACTGACCCCTGTCTTTCCAGAAGCACAGCACGATCACGGTGTCTGGACCTTCGTTGCTGGCTTCGTTCAACACCTCCTTAGCATTGACCTTGTGGTGGTGCGGGATGGTTGCCATTTTTAATTTACTCATGCGCTCTTCTCCTTGAGTTTGGTTTTAATCAGATAAGCGATTTGTTATTAATATGGTTTTTTTGTTATCTCCAGTAGGCTTTACAAATTTTTCTTTAATGCCATCGCTATTATCCCATTTCATAGACACAGACTTTCTATCCTTTGGTAAACCCGCCGCCTCAAGTTCTGATCTGTAGCACATGGTGTCGTCATCGAATGTCATTTTGGATCTGCTGAGTATGTAAATGATGGATCGTCGCCCAAGCGCCACTTGGCACTTTGTTCAACTTTGTATTTTTTGGTCGCGACTTTAAAGTCAGGAAATTTCATCTCGCGAGGATTAAACGCTGGTTCGTAAAATCTGCACCTGTTGTTAGGTTGCAACGCAAACTGCCCGTTGCAAAGGCGCAGCATGTTGTAGCTCTTGTGCTCGTCAATTGACTCGCTGAAGGTAAAGTCTGGGATTCTCGGATCGGGGTTGCAGCAGTCTAGTGTGAACATATACTCGCCAGGGTGCAACTGCTTGTCTTTGCCGTAAAACTCCGCACGCAAGCCCTTGAGGAAGGGCTTATCAATGACCTCGATGTGGTAGCTTAATGCGTCCCAAATTTCCAAGGTGTCCAATGGCAGCATGGGGGCTTCGATGTCCTCGTCCATGACATCATGCACAAACGCGCTAATGGGCAACTTGTCGTAGAGCGCGCCGAACTCCGGCAGGTATGTCTCGAAGCGCAACGCCTCGCCGCGTATAGCTTTTACGCTGACCCAAATACCTTGCACTAGCTCACGGTCACGCCCGTCAAAGTCATAGAGGTACTCAGGCAGCACCTGTACTTTGACAGGTGGTAATGGACAAACAAAACTCATTCAATCCTCCAGCAGCGTAATTTACGATCCTCTGTAAACCGGATGGTGAAGATCATCCCATACTTATTCCCATGCCTTTTAGCAGCAACATTGATTGCCGTGCGCTTGACATGAGCAGGCACCTCAAAGCTATCGCCCACTTCCATGTGTTTAAACGGGTACTTCACAGGCACTGGAATACCCTTCTCAACATTGATCGTCTTCACTTAACCCTCCTTATCCATTCAGGCTCTTTGACAGGTTCTACAACAGGAGGCTTTCCTTCACTGGGAGGAACCCAGCCATACTTCCTCCAAGTCTTCTGGACATCTGCCCCAGATGTCCACTTGAAATCAGGGTGCCCCACCGGCACCCAAGGATCAGTTCTCTTCATTTCCATCCCCAATCATCAAAAAGCATCTCCGGTTTACCCCTGATGGCAGCAGCTATTGCTAGTGTTCCATAGCCTTCTATCCCCATCTCCTCCACCAACTGGGCAATCTCTTCTGCCTTCTTCCTCTCCACCACCCTGACAAACTGCACCAGAGCCGTCATATCTCCATCAATACAGTCATCCACGGGCACATGGGTCTTCCCATTCCACCTCATCAAGGTCATAGGTGTTAACCCGCACAACTCCAAGATTTCACCGAGTTCCTTGCGATTCATGTTCTCTCCATATCGCCATAGCGTTCTCTATCCCAGACAAATAAATCGCTGCCAATGTCTGCTGCAACGAAGCCCCAGAATTGACCATGTCTGTAAACACAGCCAATGACATCTCCTCCATCGCCTTCCTAGCCTCCGGAGGCACCCTCTTGAGCGACATTCCCTTCGGTCTAGGCACCCCTCTACTTTTCACTACACTACTATGCTCTACCACCAATTTCATAAAAATACTCCTTTATGCACAAGACTTTACTGAGAACATATGTTCTTGTCAAGCACTCAGCAAAATATACCCCCCGGGGGTGGGAAAAGGGAAACTCTGGATGTTTATACAGAAGTTAGGGGGTTTAGCCTGACCCGATAACTTTCATAAGAAGGGTGGGGGGTCAGATTTAACGGCTCAACAAGTCCGGGTCGAAGGCAGAAAAAGCCCCGCCGTATCCTCTGATGTCTGCCTAACACCCCCACGAACATATGTTCTGGTTGATGAGGAGAGGTGGTGGAGTGTGTGGAATAGAGTGTATAGGGTGGAGGGGTGGCTTCGCGCCCACAGGGGGGTGCCGGGTGGGTGGGGTCGCCTACCCGCCCTCGCGCACACGCCATGCCCCGCCAGATGTCAGCCAAGAGTCGCCATGAGCCGCTGATCTGTGCATCTGCCCATACGCATACACATACACACAGGCTGTGCCTAGCTTAGGCACTGCGTTTCTCAAGAGGCACAACATTTTCCAGCAGTGTGAGGTGGGAGCGTAGCTCCTCTTTCAGTTGGGTAGTGTCGATCTGGCGCACCTTCTGGTCCACGTTGTCGGTGAACATGGCGACCGCTCTGCCCATCAGTTCCAGTGCCTTGAGTTCTGCGCTCTCTGTCTTCGCCTTCAGCACCCGGGCGTGTAAACGCTCCATGATGAACTTGCGGGTCTGCACTGCGTCTTCGATGACCTTTTCTTTGAGCGCCTCATCGAGAGACCCCAATAGGGCAGCAACCCGCGAATCCTTCAGTAGCTTGTTCGCATTCGCCACCATCATTGACTCATTGGTGGTTCTGACGGTGTATGCACTCTTGTACGCCTCGACCTTTGTATGTCCTGCCAGGATGGCATTGACAAAGCACTGCATCTTGGGTGTGAGCTTTCTTTCTCTTTGCTCTCTCTTGACTCCCCATACCTTTCCTGTAGGAGTCTTTGTTTCTTGTATCTTCAAAACTGCCCGTTCCGCTTCGCTGAGTGTCTCCCCCGGCGGGTCAATGCTTTCATAGACCTCATCGGTCGTGCTTGTGTCACTCTCCAGCATCTCGATCAGTTTCTCTCTCTTCATCAAATTACCCCTCAGAAGCCCTTAAAAGCCCCTCTAAGCACTTCTCTCGCACTCAGAGTACCTACCCCATACCTTCGCTGCGTTTACACGCCATGTCAAGGTTGTTCGTATCTGCCGCCCTTCGGGCATCCCCGGCAAGGTAATAACCCCACGCATTAGTCGGGATTGATCTACAGAGGGAAAACAACACATTTTGAGGGTGATGCTTGCATGGGGGTTGCGTTCGTGCTTTTGTCCGTTTAAACTCTCGGCATCGCTGACAACGCATCAGCGAGTGTCAGACCAACGAGCCACCCACCTACACCTTCAGGGGGCTGACCGGAAAGACAAATCCCAGAGCAATGCTCTGAGCGAGGGTTACCTGATGGACCCGCCAATGGCGAACTGCATCACGCAGAGATAAGGCTAGTAGGCACTGCCCCCGGATGGGATCAGGCAACCGAACGAGATAAGGCTGACCGCTTTGACCCTACGGCGAGAACGTAGGCGAGTGCGCTCCCCAGCGATGGGTACAAGGGATTTCCCTTCAAGCACATTGTTCGCAGTGTGCTTGCGGATGCAATCCCGCATCAATTGGAGGCTACATGAACACTGAACAAAAACTGTACAACGCCCTGATGGTTCTTCTCTACAACAAGAATGTTGTTGAACACCTCATTGAACATGACCGGATGGCGCTCAAGCAAGCGCGTGAAGCCGTCATCGAACACGAACGTAACCGCTTCGAGCGCGAATGGCAGGACTTCCAAGACCAACAGGAAGAGCAGTATGAAGAGCGCGTCAGCGCCTCGTACCGCGCCCGTGGACAGTCCAACCTTTACTAACCATTCAACTCAGGAGGCTTAACCATGAGCAATCTCATCACCTATCGGCTCCGCAACGGAACTGACGTTCTCGGCAAACTCTACAAAGGGCGAGTCGAGCCAACCACCTACACCAACTACACGCAAGCCGCCAACCGAGCAAGCACTGTCGGGGGCGAGGTTGTTCGATTCACTCGGGTTTTTTACGTTGTCATTCCATCCACTCAGGAGGCTACATGAACGCATTTGACGCAGTCAGCATCGCAGAGGGCATCAGCCCGTCTGATGATGAGACCTTCATCCAGGCTTGGCAACACCTGATCGACACTGGTCTGGCTTGGAAACTGCAAGGCTGGTTTGGACGCACTGCGTCCGACCTCATCGGTCAAGGCATCTGCCGCGAACCGCATGAGTCCCGCAATTCAACTCAATAACAGGAGAACATCATGCAATTTTATGTAAACGAACGCAAGGCAGATCAGGTCTATTTCACCGCACCTACATTGGTCGCGGTGGACTACATGATCAAGAATCACCGTGTGCGAGTTGAGGGGTTTGACTATGGTCTGTTCATGGGTTGGGCATTGGCAGGAAAAGATGTTCGTGCGCGAGCATTCATTGACGGCAAACTGTTGCCCCCTTTCAGCGCACGCATTTATTCCAAACGCAGACCGGTGTGGTTGCCCAGGAGGATCACCATTCGCGAATGGAATATGGCACTCGTTGCCTCCAACCTTAAATGTTAATTATTTAAATAAGGAGGATAAACCATGAAGCGACACTTCGCCCAAACCAAAGCCCAGCGGCAAGCAGATTGGCTGGCTCGTTTCTCTGACGCAGTCATCACCCTCGATCAGCGCCATGCTGGGCGCATCGACTGGGACACCGCCAAGCACCTGTACTTCAGCGGCATGACGTTCGCGGATGCCGCCGCTCAGTACGTTCGCAACCGTTCAACTCAGGATGCACCATGAAACCACGCAACTTCGTTGCCAAACACTCCCGCTCCAGCGGGGCTGGAAGGCATACCGTCCGCACAAAGTACGTTAGACAACCTAAGCACCGTAACAAGGAGTGACAATGCATACCATCAGAGAAGAATGGCTCAATGCCGCTGTCGAGGAACTCAGACCCATTTTCGACAGCAACGGCTATCCCCTGCCCGAGCGCATCAGGGTGACCTGCGGCTTCCCCTCTAGCCGCGCCCGTGCCAACAACCGATTCATCGGTGAGCACTGGTCCCCCAAAGCATCGAGCGACAAGCACCATGAAATCCTCATCTCCCCGGTGGTCGATGACAAGGTGCAGGTCTTCGCCACACTGGTCCATGAACTCGCCCACGCCGCCACTGACGGTGACGGTCACGGCAAAAAGTTTGTCAAGTGCGTCCGCTCCCTCTGGCTCGAAGGCAAGCCTACCGCAACCGTGGCAGGTGATACCTTCAAGACGAACTTCTCCAATCTCATGGCAGGTCTCGGAGACTACCCACATGCCCGTTTAAACATCGAGGCTGTGAGGAAAAAACAAACCACTCGGATGCTCAAAGCGTTTTGCCCGTCCTGTGGCTACACCGTGCGGCTCTCGCAGTACTGGGCGAATCAAGGTCTGCCGACCTGCCCCAATGACCGCAACACCCTGTCCCTTTAATTCATCGGAGGCTAAACCATGAACTACCAACAACGTCTTGCCCTGCTCTCGCTGGTCCAACTCAACACCGTGCTGGTCCAGCACAGCCAAGTCCCGCTCGATGACAAAAAAGCCGCTCAAGCCGCCGTCAAGGCGCTGATCGATGGCGGCATCGCCAGTTGGGACAGCGTGCTCAATGTCCAACCCGCGCCGAACATCCTCACCGCCAAGAGCGCCATCGACAATGACCTGCGCGACAAGGTCAATGCCTCCAACACCAGCGCGATCAACGCACTGCGCTCTGCGGAGAGCGCCCTGCGGGAGGTCGGCACCCTCTCCGCTTCTGTGCGGTCCATGAACAACTCCATGCAGACCGAGTTTCGCACCCTCTCCGAGTCTCTGGTCTCCCGGGTGGACTCCATCAGCAAGCCTGACCCCGCCCGGATCAGCAACGAGATCACCCAGCAGGTCTCTGCCCTGTTCGATTCTTTCCGCGAAAAAGCAACTGAGCAGCAACTCAAGACCATCGCCGCCGCCCTGCCCTCCTTCACCGTT
>Ga0194115_10005965_pt1 | contig 12494 bp, 13 predicted proteins | sample TA2MahsurfametaG_3_FD_148656 | JGI IMG/M metagenome (GOLD analysis project Ga0194115, IMG submission 148656) | Freshwater microbial communities from Lake Tanganyika, Tanzania - TA2015002 Mahale S4 surface | ecosystem: Environmental > Aquatic > Freshwater > Lake | place: Tanzania: Lake... | reverse complement strand
AGAGCATCACGAATGAGATGTGCCCTGCCGTCCAGGAGAAGGCCGCTGATACTTGTTGTGGTAAAACAGCCTCGAAAGTGTTCACATGTTCCATTTGTGGTGAAGGAACGCTCGTCTTTCCTGAAGCAAGTTTCATCGGGTCGTATTACGGAAAGAATGTAAGCTGTTCCTACATCAGTGAGGAAGGTGAACAGGGATACCTGAATAAAGGAGACTGCAGGTATTTCTCTCGCCAGGCGGAGGGTCCATGTTGCAACTACACTTCCGGGGCGCCGCCGCCGTCGTCACCTCCCACGACGTCACCTCCCACGACGTCACCTAAAAGTGGCGTTCCTTTTGTTTCACTATCATTGTTCACAGCCGGAGTATGGATGACTGCTGCTGCTTCCTTCTTGATGGGTTGGAATTGATATCCATGAGGGATCGGTCTGTTCGTTGCGCCTGGTGTGAACTAAATAATACATAATGACTCCTCTCCTAAAGATGAAACTGTAAAGCTAGTGACTTCATTGTAATCGGGGAACAAGTCTTGATATCTAAGAGCCAAGAATAGATTGTTTTCATTCTTTGAAATTTTTTTGGAATGACAGATTCGATGTTTTCTCGGCGCCTAACGACGTACTCTTTTTCCGCAGATTGAAAACGAGGGGATTTGACAAGCGACCTCATTTCAATAGCTTGTCGTTCCGTCGACTTGCAGTCATTCCATTTCCCTCATTCCATTTCCCTCTTTCCGTGGAAAGGTGTCATGGGTTGTCGTGTGTTGTTGTTGGTGGTGGTGTGAATTCTACATGGATCGATTTCTAACTGTGGATAGAGTCCAGCCAACCTACTGTACCGTCTCTCGCTGGACCCTGGTGCGTCCCTTCGAACAACGCGGCGACAAGCGACGTCGCCGCCGGCCTTCAATGGTCATTTATCATGACTGAAATGTTGACGACTGGTGTTTCATGATTGTTGGTTGTTGACGGTCACTCTCATTCATAGTCAATCACTTGCCACTCGCCACCTCGCCTCCAGTGACGTCCACAGTTCGCAATTCTCTCTCAGGCCCGTTCCAGTCCAATCCGCCCCATCGGAATTTGGCGGATATCATCGGGGTCCTCCGTTCCTTTCGCCCGGCGGAAGCGGCGGCAGGCGGCAGTCGGCGTTTAGATAGGAGGCTGGGTACCCCCAACACTTGGGTGGCGGACGCGACAGGAACGGGCCTCACAGAGGGAAGAATATCCAATTTCCAGCTTTATCTGCAAGCACCAATTTCTTCTCTTTTTATTGTTGCGCAGCTTTATATCTATATATATATCTACAGTACGACCTTATTAAAATAGGTATTGACCAGGCCAAATGCGACCACTCACGGTTATAAAGACGGTTAAAGGATTGACGACCGACAAGGGACCAAGGGACCCCCCCCCCAGGGGGAGAGATATTGGAAATATTTATGAGATTTTTCCCTCTGACGAGTAGGGGTTAGAACGCAACGGAAGAAGATTCTCGTTCGAATTTTCCTTTTCGTTTTGACACCCATCGCCGTTTCGAAGAGAAGCCGAAGACCAAGAAGAACGATGTCACATAAAAGAAAAAGGATCGGAAATCATGAGACTTTCTATCGCACTTAGTGCTCTCCTCTCATCACAGACACTCCCTCCTCTCATTTCGGGGGAGGCTAATACACCACAACTTTCTGACGGGAAGCATCTTCATGATGTGAAGGAGGAAGAAGAGGAGGACCCACAAGGACGACGACGAGCGGTTGCCCATCAACAACAGGGTGCCAGGTACAAACGATTCGGTAGTACACAGTCATCACAGAACTACAACCGTCGCAATATCAAGATGAAATTGATGAATTCACGGTCGTCCGATGGGAAAACAAAGCTAATCGCCTGTGATCCATCTTCATCCGATCCGGATGTCGGTGTCCTATCCTGTGGATCGGACGCCGTATGTATGGCAGATCATGAATCGGTGATGGGTGGATTTTGTGTTTCTTCGATTCCTTCTCCTTATGATGATTGGACGACTAGAAAGAAGCGACAAAAACAGCAACAGCAACAGCAACTACGGCGGAAGAAGGAGAAGAACTCACGGTCATCCCATCCCGTCAAGACAACGGCATCGCAGGATCGTACCGTGGGCATTGGTGGGATGTATCCCGTTCCGAAGAACCTTCCTGGATGGGCAGATGAGGACAAGAAGAATGGTGTGGAATGTGTCCCTGGTATCTCAAGCACCGATGTCGATGTGGGGATATTGGGATGTGCCATTGATGAGATCTGCATGGAGAATCCAGACTCTGATTTGGGTGGTATTTGTACCACTTCAGTCACCCCTCGACGTCTCGAGGGAGATGACATTTTGGCAGATGACTTTTTACGAGATGACTTTATACTTGACTTCGATACCTTTTATTGTGGCTACCTATCTTGTGACTGCTCTTCTCTCGATGAGGATACGCGTAGTGGAACAATTGTTTGTCACTATGATTCCGAGAATTTGGGTACTACCGTGTATGGGTGCTACACGATGGAATCACAACGCTTTGACATACATGTTTATGCGGACAGCAAGAAGATTTCCGAATCGATATGCAAAACATTCACTACGACACTGGGTGAACAGGAGCGGAAGTCGTCTACGGTGTGCCAGATAAATGATAGTGCCACACAAGTGAAAACGATGACATTGGATGGTCAACCTTGTGTTTCATGCAACGACGATTACAGGTACGGGAACTATTGCGATTGCACGAATGTCGTGGAGGGTGCCAGGATCTTCTTCTGGAATGAATCGACTGTTCCACTTGTACAAGAATGCTACAAGTGGGTAGAAGGAGAAACATGGTAGGTACTATGATTTTTGACTCTAGATGCCTGCTTCCTTTACGCAATTCAGGTCTCACCTTTCAACTCTCAATCAGCAATATTTGTCCGTCTGGATCACATCTTCGTCATGAATTTCGATATGGGAACGAGGACTCGGATCCGATTCCTGTATCAGGTTTTGGAGAAACAACTTGCGTCCCTTTACATGAGTTTGCACGTTCTAGCGATTCGATTACAACTTCCATGTGCAAATCTATCCAGGCAGAAGTAGCGGACGTATGCTGTTTCCACGATTGGTATGTGACAGTGAACTACTAATCGCGGACGATTAATACCACACGTATGGATGAATATTCTCACAAACCCTGCCTTCCCGATCATTCAGTGATCCGTGTGGCCCGGACGCTTACATCCCACGCCATCGAGACGACGTCATGGTCGACCTACCGACTCATGGCATTGTAAGCTGTTTCTATATCAACTTTAGTGATGATCAATTTGACGCGGAAGCGTGCCCTCTCGTGAGCGAAATTATTGCGGATGCCTGCTGTATGTCTCGTGATACACCAGACTGCGATGTGTGCTACAATAATTTTTACGGTGTCGTAAGTCTTGATATCATGGATGCGTCTTGATTGGATCGGAATCTATGGTTTTGCTGACTATACATTATGTCTCTTTCCTCAAAATGAGTAGAAAATCTTCGGTGAACGATTGAATCAAACTTCGGTGAACGATTGAATCAAACGGTGACTGTCCCAGGGCTTGGCAATTATACCTGCTCTGACATCAAGATTCTAGCATATGGGCCTGGTCTAAACTCAAGTACTTGTTCCGCCTTTCAACAAGACATTGTGCGATCGACCTGCTGTCGTTCCATCTACCCAAGCTGTAATCTGTGTGTCGACCGAATGCATATTATCAATAGTACTGTGGACTGTAAGTTGGCATGAATGATTCTTTGTCAGATTTCTTCCTCGCCGTCAGATTTGACTCTCATGAACTTTCGCCTATTGCAATGAGGGATCAACAGTCTTCACATTCCCGAATCTCACCACGGATACTGACAGTGAAGTGACGATTAGCTGTCATGACCTGGCCTATGGTCATTACATTGACACAGGCATTACCTTCGACATCTGCAATCCTTTCGAAGTTGAGTTCCAGGAAGCATGTTGTCGATATCCAGCTTCGGAATTTTACAACTGTTCCATTTGCGGTGAAGGAGACATAGCCTATCCTGATGCAACTTTCTATTCCAGGTATATCGGAGGGTCCAGCTTTATCGTAGCGAATGTGACCTGTTCCTTCCTTGGTCAGTACGGTGAACAAGGATACCTGAATAAGGAAAGATGCCATTACTTCTCTACACGGGCGTCGAGTTATTGCTGCGGCAACACTCCGTCAGCGTCACCGACTGTCAACAACACTACGGCGTCACCATCCATCGACGACAACCCTTCGATGTCGCCGACCATCGTTGACGACACTTTGGTCTCAACGCCTACCAACGAAGTGACCATCAACATATCGACTCCGAATCTTGATACCGTGACAGGAGTGTCACAGACCAAAGACGTTGCGACCGCAACTGGCAACGGCCAAACTCCTGAAAGTGGCGTCGGTTCGCTCACTTCTAATTTGATTACAGTTGGAATGTTGATATCAGTTGCTTCATCTTTGCTGACTTTGAATTAGTGTCTAAAGGCTATCGCAAAGTCATCAAGAATCACGGGACCTTTTGATCATCGTGGAGTACTCTTAAAGACTGCCAACATTCGGAGGAGCGATACGCATCGGCTTGAGAATGGGGGAATATCGAATACATCGATACGCATATTGGAGAGCCCCGACACTGCTGCGTATCATACGATTTGATACCTTACTTGTGAGCCTTGAATCCAAGCGGTGGGTAGTGCGGTCACAAGCGGTGTGGAATGCGGTCATGATCGAGATGAATTAGATTACTGTTTTAAAAAAGCGGTCATGATCGGAGATGAATTAGATTACTGTGTTTTAAAAGAATAAACAAATCCATGACGTAGAAACTTCATAGTGAAGGGTGCGATAGGACACTGCCGACCCGGTCGTGCAATGCCATAATATTGTCATATTCTCCATCCCTTCTAGTACAAAGTGAACGGGGGAAGGATGTCTCAGAGAGACCTTAGGACCCCCAAATGGGAAGTTGCGTGGAGGAGAAAGTTTCCTTTGTGAAAAGAAGATGGTATTTTGGGTATAATAGAGAAGCGTGAGGAAGTTGGCGAGATGAATTCGAACCGAAGACCTATTTTTGGCCAGTACTGTATGGATTGCAATTTCTTGGATTCTCGCTCGTTGTTCACCACACAGTCATATGGTTTCATCATCAATCGCCCGTTCGGCCCACTCGAGTGTGGTCAGGTGTCGTATTCTGTATCATGAACAGTAAATGAGAACGGGGTGACACTGTCGTGTTGAGTAATGACTTGACCGGTCAAGAGAAATCTTTTTCCTCTCGAACTTCGCCTTTTGTGCGTGAAAGTTGAAGGAACGCTCGTCTTTCCTGAAGCAAGTTTCATCGGGTCGGAGTACGGAAAGAATGTAAGCTGTTCCTAACATCAGCGAGCAAGGTGAACAGGGATATCTGAATAGAGGAGACTACCAGGTATTTCTCTCGCCAGGTGGAGGGTCGGTCCATGTTGCAACTACACTTCTACAGCACCGTCGTCGTCACCTCCCAACGACGACACCGAATACTGGGTATTCCTTCTGTTTCGCTGTCATCGTACACAACTGGAGTATGGATGTACTGGTGTTGCTTCGATCTTCAATGGCTTGGAATTGATGTCCATGAGGTATCGGCCTGTTCTTTGCGCCTGGTGTGAATCAAAGGGTGTGTCTTGGGAAAAATGCATGATGACTCCCTCTCCTCAAAATGAAACTGTAAGGCCAGTGACTTCATTGTAATCGAAAAACAGTCTTGATATGTAAGAGCGGGAGAATCGATTGTTTTCATTCTTGAAATCTTTTGGGAATGAATGTGTCGATGTTTTCTCGGTGTCTAACGATATACTCTTTTTCCGCCGATTGAAAATGAGGAGATATGGCAACCGACCTCCTTTCTATAGCTCGTCGTTCCTTCTACTTGCAGCCACTCCATTTCCCTCGTTCTGTCGAAAGGTGTCATGGGTTGTTGTGTCTTGGTGGTGATGATGTGAATTTTACATGGATCGATTTCCATCGTCGTCAAGCTAAGACTCGCGACTCGTCCTCAACTTCTCGTCTGGCTGTGGATGGAATCCAGCCAATAAACCGTCACTCGCTGGGCCCTGTTGCGTCACTTCGAAGAACTCGGCAACGAGCGGCATCGCTACCGGCCTTCAATGGTCTTGTTGCTTCGTCCATTTTTCATGACTGGAATGATGACGACTTCTGTTTCATTCTCCTTGTTGTCTCTTCACAGTCACTCTGACTGTGACTGTCAATTACTCGCCACCGGGCAATGACGTCCAAAATCCGCAATTCTGATTCTTTCGCGGAGGGAAGAAGAGAGTCTCCCGGTTTTTGTTCCATGTATCTACACGTATACGTACGTATCATTACCTTGTACAGTATGCCGACGTCAATTCCGAAAAATTCAGGCTATGTGCCACCGTGGTAGACGGACGCGAAGCCTGGACGTTGGAAGAACCCCCAGCATCCGCTCGTGGACTCAATAGTAACATATCGAAAAGATGAGAGGCCCTGTTTCTTCGGGTGCCGGTGTCCAAATGGGATTACCGTACTCTGCGGATCGCGAACCCCACCAAAACTTTGCGGATCGCGAACCCACCAAAAGTTTTGGTGGGGTTCGCGATCCGCAAAGTACGGAAACTATTATCGCCCCTGCGTTTACGTTTGAACATTGATAAATGAATTGTTTCGTTTTGGTGCAGAGGGGTATCGCGAAGGGAGAAAGATTTCTTTACGCAAGTTCATTCTCTCAAGCAAGAGCCCAAACAACAACGAGGTCATAATTCTGCTAACCATGAAGTTGTCTATCGCACTTAGTACTATCCTCGTATCGCAACCGCTCCCTCTCGTTTCGGAGGCCAAGCTCACGACATGGCTACTTGACGGGAAGGACGGGAAGCATGGTGCGAAAGACGATGATGAGAACCACCGACTAGAAAAGGCGATGATGGGCAGGGCTCGTGATTCTCCTCAGCATCAACATGGCCTGCACATGCTCCAACGATCAGGTGGTCGCTACCGCCGTAACAAGAATATGAAGTTGGTCAACTCACAGTCTGGTGGGAAAACAAAGACGGTGGTCTGTGACCCATCTTCGTCGGATCCGGATGTGGGTGTCCTTTCGTGTGGATCAGATGCCGTATGTATGGCAGACGACGAATCTTTGTTGGGTGGGTTTTGTGTTTCTTCTATTTCTTCTCCTCATCCTAGAAAGAAGCATGCCAAGCAGCAGCAGCGGAGGAATAAAAAGAACAGGACAATGAGGAGGAACTCGCGGCCATCCGATATCCCCAAGGCAAATGTGTTCGAGGATGGCACGAGCAAAGGTGGCATTGATCTTGGTCTCCAAGATTTTCCTAAATGGGTACACGATGACGGATACAAGAGTGTGGAATGTGTTCCCGGTATCGCAAGCACTGAGGCCGACGTTGGTATGTTGGGATGTGGGATTGATGAGATCTGTGTTGAAAGTGTGGCGTCTGATTTGGGTGGTAAATGCGTCCCTTCGTTCTCCCCTCGACGTCTGGGAAATGCAACTGAGGTCTACGGTAGGAGATGCTTCCAATACAGTCGATGTGACTGTTCCTCTTTCGATCGATCTACGGGTACCGGAAGCATTGTCTGTAGTTATGGATTCGACAGTCTTAGTACTGAAGTCTACGGCTGCTACGAGTTGGACTATCGAGAACATGAGGAGTATGTTTATGAGAACGGCGAGGTGATTTCTGGACAGAAATGCTACACGTTTGTTGCACGGGGAGAAGAGTCTAAGTCGTCTACGATCTGTCTACCGTGTCATGACTTATACCCATACCCGGAGCGGTGCTCCAACGAACCTACTAAGGTTCCGGAGACGATGACATTGAATGGACAAGCCTGCACTTCCTGCGGCGCCGATTCCTATTGTGATTGCACAAACGTTGTGGAGGGCGCCATGATCACCTTCTATTATTTCCTTGGCTCTCCCGTCGTAAATTTCACTAGCGTTCCCTCGTTCAAGAATGCTACAAGTGGGTCGATGGAGAATCCTGGTAGGTACTATGGGTTCCTGATTTAACGGTCAACATTCATCGATACAACTCAGTCTTGACCTTTTGCTTTTCCATCAGCTCGATTTGCCCTCCTGGGACAGAGCTTCGCTATTCTGAGGATCTACTTTCCATTACTGTGTCAGGCTTTGGAGAAACAACGTGCGGCAACTTAGACTTATTTACAGACTATAAATCCGGTGTCACACGAGCTAAGTGTGAATCTATCCAGACAGAAGTAGGAAACATATGCTACATCTACGATTGGTACGTGAAAAACTGCTCGTTGACTGATACTCGAAGTATTGACAAATGTTCTTACAATCCCTTTCCTTCCCGATCATTCAGTGAGCCGTGTGGCTCGAATGCCTACGTCCCATACCAAAAAAGTGGGATCAAGGTAGACATACCGACTCGTGGTAGAACGCCTTGTTTTAATATTCCGTACCTTCAATTTGACGCGGAAACGTGCTCTCTCGTGCGCGAAATTGTCTTTGACCCCTGCTGTGTGTCCGTGGATACGCCGATGTGCTATGTCTGCGCTGATGACTATGGTGAATCTTATGGCTACGTAAGTCAGGACGAATCGTGGATGTTTCTCGCTTGGATTGGAATCCATGGTTTTGCTTACCAGGTATGTTATCTCTATTCCACATAATGAGCAGAACATCGTTGGTGAACGATTGAACCGAACGGTGACTGTCCCGGGGCTTGGCACCTATACCTGCTCTGATATCAAGGCACAAGCATACGGACCTGGTGTAAACTCAAGTATTTGCGACGCCTTCCAACAAGATATCGTCAGGTCGACCTGTTGTCGCTCCGTTTGCGAAAACTGTAATGTGTGTCGTTCCGCAGACGAAATGAGTCGAAGTACTGAGGACTGTAAGTTTGGTGTGAATGACTAGTCATCAGATTCCTTCGACACTCGACTCTGACAAAACTTCCTTGTCTCGTGCTGTGATGAAACCCGCAGTCGTCACCTTTACAAATCTCACTTCGGATACTGAAGTGACTTTGAGCTGCTATGAGGTCTATTATGGTTACCGCATTGAAAGCATTACGCGCGAGACGGTTTCTGCCTTCAGAGATTTGCTAAGTGAAGCTTGTTGTGCATATATAGCTTCGGAATTCTACACTTGTTCAATTTGCGGCGATGGTGATATTGCCGTTTCCGACGCAACCGTTGAATATTACGGAGAGAATGTAAGCTGTTCCGTCATCGTCCAGGCCGGCAAAGAGGGATACCTAAGTCCCCCAGAATGTCGTGCGTTCTCTGAGGACACGGACGTGACAAGTATCTGTTGCGACAACACTCCATTGGCATCGCCAACAGTCGGCGAACCCTCGGCGTCCCCGAGTATTGACGAATCTGCATTACCGGGACCCACCACTGACCTGACCAACAGTGGCATAGACGAACCTCGTGAAAGTGGCCTTGATACTATTTCTCCGTCTTTGATGATTGCGACTGGAATGATGTTGATGACCGGTGCCTTTATTTTTTGTTGGTTTTGAAGTAGCAATGTTTGGCGCCTTTGGTGTCATGTCTTTTCATGGTGCCGGAAATGGAATCGGGACAAGTGGCAAGATGACAGTGAGTGATAAAGTGGCTCAACTCTTCCCCCATGTCAGAGTTGTAGTAGACCACTCAGTTAGTGTATTATTAAGATGACAGTGAATGATATTCTTCGAGAATTTGTTGATACAGTGTATAGAGAGACTTTGGAGCAGGCCTCTTAAGGGTATGCTCACAGCTGCGTGTCGTAGATAGCATGATTGGGTGGTCTTGTGTATACATACGTAGCATACCCCTTGAAGTTGCCCTATAGGTGCATACATACATACCCCAAGCCGAACCACAACCCGGAATAGATGACAGGAAGGGTAGACCTCCGGTGGCCCCTCCACTCGTACATTGCCAAGCATCCCCTCTCGTTTCGACAGGTAACGAAATGACTCCAGCAGGTCGCAACACAATTCTTGATGCTGGAGGGGGGTCTTTGTTTTCTTTATTGCTCAGTCATTTTGATCACAGCTGGCAATCTATGCAACATCGGTGAGTGTTTCCGAAGAAAATCGATAGTGACTCATATCGTCATCTGACAAACATAATTTCTCATCCAGTGTCCCTTATGTCCACGAATGGTCCTTGTCGCAATGGGAAACGACACGTTGTGTGGACGAGAAAAGAAGTCTTCTTCACCGGACGGAGTGACTTCATCTTGACGAATCCCAGCGACCGCCACTACAGTAGATGGCAATCATTCCTTTAGGTGGAAATACGGACTAACCCGCCGTATCCACATTACCGTTCAGTTTCTTTCGGTGCAAGGATTTGCTTTACCACTGGTCGAAGAAGGTGCATCGGGACCAGGAAAGAAAGGAAACCTCTTTTTCCTGAGGAGATCCATTATTTTCTCATGTGGGAACACTTGTGTAGTTCACCGGGAGAAGATCTTTGTCGAAATATAGGACGATCATCCTTCTTGATGAAATGGGTCAGGTGTCGAAGGCTTCTATACCTATATCCTTTTCGTTGCCTCTCGAGACGCGGCAAGCACATGTTGCAACAGCAATCCATCAGCGTCGCCGGCCATCGACGAACCTGCGGTATCGCTCCCCTCCAACGAATTTCCATCATGACGACCCACCAATGACACGACCAGAGGCAAAGACACACTTTGCGAAAGCGGCCTTAAGACTATTTCTCCGTCATTGACTGCCACAGGAATGATGTTGATGATTGGCGCTCTGTACTTTTGTTGGCTTTGAAGTAGTATTGTTTGTCGCCTGTGGCGTCGTGTTTACTCATGGTGCCAAAAATGAAAACCGGACAAGTAGAAAGATCACAGTGAATGATAGTCCACGTGGATTTGTTGACTGTCATACTCTAGAGTTACGGTAGGGCTCATAACATTTCGTCGTAGGTAGGTGATTGGGTAGCTATTTGTCTGCAAGCACCCTCCTTTATTCGTCGTTGAATTCAAAGGGGATGGATAGGAATAGGATGTATCCAGATCAGAAGAAACCTTCCTGTAAGGGTAGATGAGAGGATCAGCGTGGATTATATCCCCACCTCTTCTTCTAAACAGCAAGGCAGCTGATATGTGGGTGTGCTTTGGTACCACATGGATGTTGAAGTCTCCATAGACAGAGTCGTATGGACTGACTACTGGGGGTGGATTTTTGCACGACGACTTCTGTTACTTCGGATCGACCATCTCGTTCCTATCTCTTGTACGTATGAATATTCTCATGCACACAGAAATATGCACACCCCATCGCAACCGTGTGGAGTCATTGAATTCCGTCAAACAATGTGGAATATATCCCCACCTCTTTTTCAAAACAGCGAGGTGGCTGAAGTGTGGGTGCGCTGTTTGGGCTGTGATGTGGATGATGAAGTCTGTATAGAGAGAATCGTATGGACTATCCCTTGGGTGGGGTGGATTTTTGTGCGACGACGTTGTCCGGCCAAGATCCAATCGCCGCTTCATGATAGGTATCGTTGCTTGACGTTTTGACGGAGACCGGCATCGTACGTTGTTGTGTGTTTGAGGATGCCTATTCCGTTACCGTAAGTCACTGTCCCATTTTCTTGCAAGTGTTGCTTCGAAGACTAGGGATTCACCTATTCGAATGCTCCAGAAGACTGTATGAGAACGATTCGATCAAACTGTGACTGTCCCTGATCGTCGTAAATATAAGTGTAATGATTTCTGTCGGAGGGCGTCCTTGCATGATGCTGATGACCGAAGCTTGTACAATTCTGCCTTCTTCACTTGGATGACATTTCGATCCACCTCCCCCCACCGGCTTTGGTTTGTCGATCCGATTCCATCTAGACGGTAGATCCAGAAACATTCACATAAACAGCAAAAAATCGTGCCACCGAGGACTGTGAAGTTGTTCTTCCCTAAATGTTCCATCGACGTCCGAATGCATCCGCGGATGGACTCTTGACACGGGTCTTCTTTCGCGTCATGACATTATCATCGATCAACCAGTCGTCAGATCCTTTACGAACCCCTCCTACGCCCTTATTTGACGTGACTACCATTTGGAAGATACGTCGATGAAAACCTCACCGTCAGGAACGAAAGATGTCCTGTCCTTTCATCTCACGTCCTGTCTGCGCTTTCCGCCACACCAAAAGATACAAGTCCGAAACTCACTTGTCCGTCACGGTACACACCCACGGGTCTCACCGTCCATCCATCACCGAATTGAACACCACTGGTAAACGACATAATGTAATCCCCGATAGTGGCATTGATGCTGCTGAATGCTGTGAATGGCTGGTGGTGTTTGATCTTTATGGTGGCTTCCTTGAAGGGGGGAAGTGCTCTCCGTCGCTGCCACCTTCTGGGTCGGGTGTGCACATACGGTAAGTACATATGTTATTTGGGATGAGAATGGCATT
>Ga0194115_10005964_pt1 | contig 12495 bp, 15 predicted proteins | sample TA2MahsurfametaG_3_FD_148656 | JGI IMG/M metagenome (GOLD analysis project Ga0194115, IMG submission 148656) | Freshwater microbial communities from Lake Tanganyika, Tanzania - TA2015002 Mahale S4 surface | ecosystem: Environmental > Aquatic > Freshwater > Lake | place: Tanzania: Lake... | reverse complement strand
CCCCAAAACCCCAAAACCCCTAAAGTTTGAAATAATAATATTATAATAATGAGAAAATATAACAAGTATAAAGCTCACTCGGGTTACATAACAAGCGCAACACCTGCTAATACCCATAGTTTTGCATCGAATTCTTCTGATTCCATCTTAAGATTGGAAGTAAAGACATAAGTTGGACCTCTCATTGAAGTTACATAGACTGGGCATTTATAATAGCCGGCTCCAACCTAATATTTACGTTCAATAGCAGTTACATGCATAACTGGCAACTCAGGATAAAGTTCTTTAGGGATCATTTCTGCTAAGTTACCTTGTTCTCCTCCTCTACCAATTTCCCATGAAGCTCCTTAAATGAAGAATCCATGAATGTAAGCACCATTATCAGCTGATTCCGGAATTTCGTGAGGGTCTCTTGTGTTAGTAACTTCTGTTTTGAGAGTCATATTATCAAGAGGAAGATTATCACGTCTAGCTGTTACCTGCATAATAGCTGTGAGGTAAGACATTGGGTTGAAAAGACCTGAGATCCAAAGGGATTTTGGAGCAATCAGATCTTCACTATAAGCTTGTAGTTATTTTATCCTAAGCAAAAGATCGTCAAACCAATTTGGTAAATCTTTCTTTGAGAAGTAAGCCACTGATGCCCACGCTGCTGGAACTACGTTAACAAAAAGGGCTAAAGAAAGTTTTTCCATGTCGTCATTAATGTTTACTGCACCAGCTAGTCCTGCGTCAAGATCACTTAATGATAATCTCATAGTGTCTGTAAGAAGATTCATGCGTTCAACTTCCTGTAGACAGACAACTACGTATGGAGAACGTTCTTTAGCCCTTGCATTAAGTTCAATCATATTGAAAGATGCGGGTAGTGCATTTAAGAAACGATCAATTATTTCTTTAACCATTTGATCTTTTCTACTAGCACCACCGCCTCCACTTCCACCTGAACATGAGAGAATAGTGAAACAGAGATTTTCACCTTGATTCGTAAGATAACCAATTTCAGCATTAGGATGTAAACCAAACATTTGAGGAATTTCAGGTGGTAATTTATCGCTCACATAATTAACATAAGCTGTCCTATCAAATTTTGTTGGATCAGGTGAACGGAAACCTGGCGCTAAAGTAAGGTTCATACCCTTTAGAATATCAGGCTTTACAAGTACTTGAAGATAAGTATTGTTAGTTCTTCTATCCCAATCATCAGTAATGTGACCACCATACATGATTTCACCATACAAATACTGAAGATCTGCATAAGGTACTTGTTCGTAAGCAGCGAGATAGTTGTGAAGTACATCACCGCAAATTCTAAGATCACCATCGTTAAAGTTATATTTGCGAGACCAACCTTGAGAACCGAATTTAGTACGACCAAGAATCAGAGAGTGGAACATACAAAGTCCAAACAAGAGAGCTTTGAATTCATTGTGCTTGTGTGACTTAGATTTTTCAAAATGAGACTCATCAAATTTAGAGAAAGCTCGACGAATATTTGATTTCAAATCTTTTGGAGCTTCGTTAGCTACTTTCAAAGAGTTTTGTAAAATTGACTCAGGAATAATTTCCATTTCTGGCAGTGGTGGGGGTTCTGATGATACAAAGCATCGGAAATCTGGATGAGCTCCTTCTTCAAGAGTTATTTCAAAGTTGCGCTCGAAAGACTTCATCCAAGTCTGCATGAGATGTACGTTCTAAAACATAACCCAGTTACCAGCTTTACCAGCATCTTTCAAAGCTTTTATTGCAGTCTCTTCTTAACCTTAACCCATAGAAATATTGATGAAAGTACCATCAGAGATATTTTTTTTGTTCATTTTACCAATATATTCTACATCAGGAGTTGGATCCACACCTGGGAACAGGACAAAGAAAACAGGAGTTTGTGGATTCATTTCGTCATAAGTTTTAACAACATCAAATGGAGGAGATTCAATATAATCAATTCCCATATGTTGTTGGACATATTCTCTTAAAGCATTAGTTAATCTATCTGGTCTAAGTGCTCTTAAAAGTAATAAACGATGGAAAAGTGAAATTTCTTTGCAACTCTTAGGCATCTCACAAGACTCAGGTCTCTCATCTGAATACCACTTTCTCCATAAATGAGATTCACCTTCCATCTATTGGATCAAGTGTTCGAATACCTTTATATTTTCGAGACCCTTAACGGCACCCCAAGCAGCTTCAGGAATAAATTTAAGACCTTCAGCTTGGTGTGGTGGCTCAAGAGCAACTTCTTTTTTAATAAGAGCATCATATTCTTACTGAACAACTTTATTTTGTCTTATCAAAATTCTGAATGTTAACATTGTAGAAATTATAAGTTTGTGATCTTCGAAGGTTCCTCTTCTGGTATAATTGAAACCTTAAAAAGTAATTGATTGTGTAAGAGCTTCAACACGAACTTTAAGTTCTTCAGGACTCATTTCAGTTATCTCTTCTTCTTATGGTGGTGCTTCGACCTCTGCTGCACCTTCTTCTCCTTCAGCTGGTTAATCACCTAATTTGGCTTTTTTTGCTTCAGCAGCAACAATATCAATAGCTCTGTTAACAACGATAACGAAAGAGTCAAGAGAAAATTTATAGAAAGAGTGAATCATATAAAGCTCATTCATCAAGAAGAATACTAAGGCACCACGAGAAGCAGCAGGTCGATAAGCCTCTGAAGCACTATTAATATTGATTTCAGTTTCTTTAGCAATTTCTACTTTTTCTTGGATTTCAGTTGAAAGTTTTTTAGAGAATTCAAGACTTTCAATAAGAGGTACGTTTTCAAGAATATCACCTTAAGCTTCAGCAAGTTATTTCAAGAGACCAGTCTCAAGTTCCTTTAATTTAATCTTGAAACCATTCTATTATTGAATAAGTTCTTCTTTTTGAGCAGCAAGATCTGGACGCTCTTTCTTAACGACAAGTGAAAGTAATTGATCTTCTAAACCAGATTCTGTTACAGTAAAGTTGATAAGAGTACATTCAGCTTGAATTTCTGGAGGATAATGTGGGTTAGATAATTTAGTGTGAAGGAATAATTTAAAATCATTTGACAATGTCAATTCTTTATCTCCCATCTTAATATATTTTGTTTTACCCTTCTTAATAATAGCGCGAGCATAAACTGGTTAAATAACTGCATCAATGGTGTTTTCAAGGTTTTCTATAAGAACTGGGAATCCTTACTCAACTGAAGCTTCAATAGTTTTTACCATCTTTGGATTAGATAGACGAGTTACCTTCAAACCTTTAGAATCCCAGGTTTTTCTTAACCATAAAATACCTTGAAGTTATGGATCAATAATGAGAGAATATCTCTCAGATGAAGTTAAGATGGCACCATTTTCAGTAGATACACGATCTGGTGGCAAACCAAAGTTGTTCCATCCAGCAATTGTGGCTTCATCAGTTAATACAAGTAAGGGATTAGGATTTGAACTCATAGGAATGTTATTTTTCTTAAAGAAAGGTACAAATCTCTCAAGTAAAATCATATCTCTGTATCTCTTATTGAATGGTCCTACATATGAAACGAAGGCAGAAGCCATAAGGACATCACCAATAATGAGTTTTATAAGCTCTCCAAGATCAATAATTGATTATTGCCAACGATCAAGTTCTGAACCAAGAGCACCTACTAAGCGTTGAGCGAGACTCATTTTTTTTTCACATTTCTCAGCTTAAGCCATAGCGTTATTTTTCTCATCCATAGCTTTTTGATAAGCATCTAAAAGTACTTGAAGTTTTGCATTCAAATCTGCTACAAGGGCGTCTACAACTGCTTTTTTCTCATTAGCAGCAGCAAGTTGGGCTTTAGCTTCAGCTACAGCCAATTTTTTGGGTTCAACTGTAACGACTACATCATAATAAGCTGTAATGTTAATAATCCAATCGCAAAGACCACCTGCAGCTGATGATTTACCCATAATTTGATCTTTTGTGAATGTTGGATCGGCTAAAGTAGGTCTGATATATTTGAAGCTTGATGCTGCAATTTTTTCTTCATCAATCAAACCTTTGAAACTATTTAGTAAATCTAAGAAACCTTGAGGGTTAGCCATTGCTTTCAAAGCTTCTCCCCATGGTTTTTCTGTCTTTAATTTACCAGTCTTTGGTTCATAAGGAATATCTGGGTTAATTTTAACTAAAAGTTACAAGCAAGCTTCAAAAGTCTAAGCAATAGCTGCTGGTGGAGTCTTCAATGCTTTTAAGTTACGGAAATCATCAATTTTAAGACCAGCGAGAGCTTCCTAAGCTTTCTCTACTAGTGGTAAAGCAAGGGCTAAATCAGCTTCTACAGATTTCATTTTTGCTTCTACTGTTGTTTGAATTTCGAAACAAATAGCAGCTTCTTTTTCTGCTACTGCATTTTGAGCTTCTACTTTTGTCTTTTCTTTACCAACAATTTCAGCTTATTCATCAGCAGACTTTTTAGCAGCTTCTACTTCAACAGCAAATACTTTCAGTTCTTCTTCAAGTTTTGATACAACTTCACCGGTTTCAGTTAGCTTAATAACTCCAGTTTCATATTTTTCTTTACTATCTAAAAGTTCACCTTCTTTCTTGCCCAACATAACTTTGAAGAGCTTAATAAGTTCTAAGAATGATTTTGGGGTAGTATAAACATATCTACGCTCAGCTTCTTAGATTTTTTTTGAAAATTCATCCACAATCTTGAAAGAGTAAGGCATGAAAGCTTAAATACCGTTACGAATTTCATCAGATGCCATTTCTACATCTGATAAGAATTTTTTAGCAACATCTAAGAGAGCATCCTCAGGCCAAGGATGGAACCAGTCAATAACTGTGCAGTTAATGATAGCTGGGAATCTGGTAGCCCTCTGTCTGAATAGATCACCAACTGGAGAGAAGCAAAGAGCCATATGTAAATTCTTTTTTACTCTATCAATAAAGAATTTCCAGCAATTATCTTTTGAATCTAAAATACCTTCACCTTTAACTGCTGGACGAATATTATTGACTATACCATCAACATCTTCACCTGGGAATAAATCAGGAATTTCACCCGATGATAATAAGTCATTAATCAGCACCAAGAAACGTTCATTTGTAATTTGACCCTCAGTAAATAAGAACATCAATCCTTCATCTTTTACTCCTGCCTTTTGGAAATACACTTATAAGTCAGCTTTGAGATCGTTAATGCCATAACTTGATGAAATCATGATACTAACTGTGTTGTATTTGCAAATGAAGGATGCAAGTCTGGATAAAGATTATTTACCCGAACCTCCTACTCCGACTAAGAGTGCGTGACCTTAGTCAGATGAAATAATACGAGAAATCTTACAAATATGTTTCATAGCATCTTCGAAAAGAACTAAATCCATAACTGCATTAAGGTCATTGTACTCACGAAGACCTTCAGCAAGACGAGTTGCCAAGTCCTCAGGTCTCATGAATTGATCGTAAAGGTTGTCGTCAAGACTTGCTACGAATTTAGCAAATACTAAAGGCTCTGGGGTTGCTCCGAAGTATTTCTTTAAGTTAAATTTAGAGAAGTTTTTGGAGACTAGGTCAAAAGCAGTAGCTCTATAAGTAGCTAAATGAGCTGGAGATACTAAACGATCCCCATAAATTCTCTCAGCCTCGTGGACCCAAAGTTTGATAAAGTTGTCTGGTTCTTTTATTGCTTCTTTCTTGGCTGTAAGAAGTCCTTAGAAGACGTTTGTTAAGTGACGGACATTAAACTCATAATGGAAATTGGTTGCCGTTTTACGGAATTATCTAGTAATTTCTGAATGTAATAACAAAGTACCTTTGATAACTGGGTTGAGTTATTCTTGAATAGTTCCTTTGTATGTTGAAAAGTGTTTAGTCAAGAAAGCAGAATATATAGTTGACAATGACGTTTATTCAGGAAGACCTATTGCAAGTAACCAGAAATGTCTTTGTAGTCTTGGATCAACTATGTTTGAACCAGCTGTAGGATTCATTCCAGCTACCATTTAAGTCATCTTAATGTCTTTTAAAGTAAGTTTGTTTTTATCATACCAATGCTCATAGTCTTTTTATTGTCTGAGAAGAGAGATAGCATTTTGAGTATCATAAGGATCTTTCTACTGCATGTTAAGATCATCTACGAAATAAATTAATTTATATTTACCAATAGGAGCATAAGTTTTACCTGCCTTCTTTTCTAATTATTGCTCCATGATCATTTACAAAAGATTTGCGTCAGTATAATAGTTGAAGTTGATAATTTATTGGAGGTAATCTTCAGTCTTATTTACAAGAATTTGAAGAAGACCCTTCATAATTTATGTTTTACCACAACCAGCTTGACCGCAGAGCATTGGACTATGGTTGACATGAATGAACTATTTGATTAAGAATTAAGCTGAAATAGTATCAGTAGTTGGAATAGTATAGTTGGGAATAGCTTTGGAAGTATCTATATCTATTGCTTCGCCACTCATTTTGCTCCATTCTTCAAGTTTTGAGTTCTCGATATCCACGAAATAATCGAAAATAGTACCTTTGCTGGGGAATTTAATAATCTTCCATTTTTCTTTCCACCAATTTGAAAAATCCTTTTTGTAATCTTTGCCGTCTTTTTCAATATAACCACCTCCTATGCACCAAATAGCTGCAAAAACGAAAACATACTCTAAGCTTTTGACATCGTTTGTTAAAAGAAGATTTTCAATCAATTTACACATAGACATAACCATAGCAATTTATACTTGAGGAATAATATGCTTGAAAGATTTTGCACAATGGAAAAGAGTATCTGGAACGTATTTTTCGAAAAGAGTTTCTAATTCGGCTTTTTTCGGTTCTTATGTTTTTAATTACTTGATCCAAGATTTAACATAAGCACGCCATTATGTACCTGCTGTATCAGAAATAAACAAAATACCAGCACGAGATACTGTAGCTGGAGTTGCGAAACGAAGATCTCTGATTTCAAAAATCATACGCATGTGTGGTTTAAGAGGGATACGTTCATTTGAAGCAAGGGTAAGAAGTTTGTTATCGTCCATCACAGAGTTCATAGATTCTATCCAATTTGCATCAAGATCACCATCAAGAACAATCCATTTGGGATTAGTATCAGGAATTTGACCTAAAGAACGCATAGTTTTTGAAAGAAGACCATCTTTCCATTCTCTTGTAGCCATTAATATGACACCATATAGCTCATTAGTTGATGTTACTTTTGGATTTAAATCAGCAATTGTAGTTTTCAAACCATCAGCATCTTGTGCTTTACCAAGAATTTTCCAGGTAGAAGATTTACCTGCTCCAGGTGGACCCATAGTGAACACACAATGGCGAATAGCAAGAAGTTCTTTTAACTGTACGACCTTCAATATGAATTCTGGTTCAGGATGGAGAAGATTTGTTTTGCAAGTTTGAGTAATGATGTCTTCCATCCTCATGTCTCTTTTACGAGATACTTAAATACCAGGGAAAAGATCTCCAAGTAAACCATAGAAAATATCAAGATCATCAGCTACGATTTTCGGTAAGTTAAAGTCTCTAAGAGCTCTAAGAAGAATAGCTTCTTCTTAAAGACTTGGTTCATCACGCTTCATTCCACCTGCTACGACAAGGACAGATTTAATAGCACGAAGACCCCAATCATAATGAGGAGCTTTCGAAAGTAAATCTCTACAAAGGAAATATAAAGTTGTGAATTTCTTGGCCAAACCTTTAGCTGTTACGAAACCTTCAGCCATTAACATGTTTTCACAAATAAGTTCTAAATCTGGTACAACGACAGTGATTGGCCTGAAAAGTGCCTTAAGACCTTCTGGTAGCTCTGAACGACCAAGATAACCAGGGTTCATTGTAATGAAAGCACCACAAGTCGGGTCAAGGGAAACTTCATCACCTTGAATAACAAAACGAGAAGCTCCTTGTCGGATTGCATCAGTAACAGATTTAAACTGCACTGAACATACAGATAGTACTTCAGGAACTAATCTGTTGAACTCATCGAAGCAACCCCAAGAACCTGAGGCAGCAAGACCTTTGAAAATACCTGCCATACCTTTGTAGTCCATTTGATCAGAACAGTTGAACACATAGCAGGCTTTAGCAAGAGCATTAGCAAGATCTTTTGTAGATTCAGTTTTACCAGTACCGGCTGGTCCAGCAGGAGCACAACCCATTTTAAGATGTAGAGCCTGTGTAGCTGTAACGTAAATTCTATCAGTGAGAGGAGTAATAACCAGTCTTGGCCCATTTCCTAAATATTCATAACCATAAGCAAGACATGCATCAGCGATCCTGAATTAGAAGTCTTATTTAGTTGGTTCATACATACCTTTAAGTTAAGTCTACCACTGGAACTCATCAACTCTCAAAACTTGTTGTTCGTACAATTAATCTATAATATCACGAGAGTGTGCATCCATTGTAATCAAACACATAATTTTTTGACGCATTGGTTTGCTGAGATCACCTTAAACCATCATTATCAATGCTTTGAGGTCATTGCATTGTCCCTCCCAAATGTCTTTCATTGCATCTTTTTTTTAAGGAATTTTAGAAAATCCTCTTTCAACATTAATAACCCATTGACAACAATTAATCAAAAGAGTTACCATTGCAGGATCTTGTTTGAGCCATTGTTCTTTGTCAAGTTCGGAGAACTTCTTAAGAGATTTTTTTGAAATTTCTCTAAGACTGTTTCTCATGCTATCGATAACATCTTGAAGGTAGACTTCTACTTTACCCAAAAGTTTTAGTGGCTCGGCTAAATCGACAAATTCTGTTCCAACATAAGAATGAAAACCTTTGACGAAAGGTCTAACTCCCTCTTCGATAAGTTCTAAGGTTTCAATTGCAGAAATAATCTTTGGCATGTGAATCATAATTTTATTTGGAACATTACCATTAGATAAGATATCAAGCAAATCAGTTGTTGATACGAAGAAGAATCTAGGAAAAGAAAGTCTCTTTGTCTCCATAAATTCGTTAAGGGCTTTTTCGCAAATTGCAAGATCGTTTTGAGCTTTTTCAAGACCAGGGAAGATGTGTGGAAGGATACAGAATTCAAGTGGTTTCTTAATCTTATATCCCTCTGCAAGAATAGCTTTGACTGATTTATCAATTTCAATAAACTTGATGGATTCTTTTGGCAATTCTTTCTTTACTTCTTCGGAATGGATAAAGAGACCTTCTAAGAATGTCCAAGTTCTGTATACTTCTTAAGTGATAGTATTTACTTCTGAAACAGCAGCTAGACTTTTGTTCCAGTAAGTGATTTCTTATTCGAAGGTACTGAAGTATCTTGAAGATGTCATGGATGTTACAGCAACCTAGTTTTCTTCAAGCATGTTTGTGTTATCCTCATTAAGTTTCATTTGGAAAACACCTGAATCTTTGTAGGGAGTAAATTCAAAGAGAACGTCTTTCCAGTTTTCTTGTAATTTTGCAAGAGTTTTTTCCATTTTAGCTTCTTGTCTAGCTTAATCAGTGATTTCTTCTACATCCTCCTTATATTTATCTAAATTTAGATTGTAAATATCACGTAATACAAGATGATCATCAATCGTAAACTTTGCATTAATTTTCTTTTAAAGGGAATCCCAATGACGAGGGCGCATTGATTGATCAGCAAGTTCTGCAATTAATGGTAAAAAGTTAAGCCATTTCTTGATTTCATCATTAATACCATTATAGGCACCAGATCTTTTATCTACTTTGAAATCAGTCAAAGTCTTCTTTAACTTTTTAACCTCGTCTTCCATCTCAAATGGCTTAGTTTCAATCCATTTTGTACTCATATATTGCTCAAACTTCTTTTAGCAAACATCAATATGATCCCAAAGAATTTTCATATTGTCTACTGTAACTTTGATTGCTTCAATGTCTTTTTCAGCTTTCAAAATCATGTCTGGAACTTCAAATTTTTTAGCATTTTCACCATAGTCTCTTATATTGTCTTCAAAAGTAGTCAATTCCGAGAAAACACCATCTAATTTCTCAAGAGCAGTCTTAGTTCCACATTTATATTAGAAAAATTCTCTTTTACGCATATCTTGAGTGAATTATGTAATATCATCTTCAAGTTTTTTGATGTTAGCCTTGTTACGATCATTTTCTTGTGTTACCATAGGTTGGATCTCTTTCTTTACATCCTTAGCTTACTTCTTCAAATCATTCCAGTCTTTGTTCAACTTAACAAGAGCTTTGATTTAAGAATCTTTAGCTTGTTTAGCATCTAAGAACTTTTTTAGGGACTCATCAAGTTAATCTAATTATAGATTAATAAACTCCTAAGAGTTTAATGTCTGCTCAGTTTTTTCCTTAATTTTAAGAAGAGTTTTTACATCCTTAAGGCTTTCTTTATCTTTGGTACTAATATTCTTCTTAGTTTCTGCGAAAGATGTGTTAAGACCCTCTAGCTCTTTAGTTATGTATTTTGCCATGATTCCACCAATCATTGTGTTATCAGCAGCTTTTGCTTTTGAATTGAAACTAGCTTTGTATGGTGAGCCTCTAAGTGGAACCATTCTACCTTTGTCATCTTCAAATTCAATCCTGATTTCAACTTCGCATTCTTCATTACAAGTATATGAACAAAAGTATTAACCATCTTGCATGTCCTTAATATTACATGTAATTTCCTAACCATATTATTGTTTTTCATCACCGACAAGTGGTATTTTTTTAAAAATTTTGACTTCAAAGTGATCTCTTCCAGAAGTTCTGTTTTCACCAAGATCGTTCCTAGCTTAAATGATAAATTCAACTGGAGCATTAATTGCAACATCATATAAAAGACCTGGTCCATAAGCTAAAGATTTAAGAGCACGAGTATTAAGAAAGTAGTTGAAAGGAATCCATGTAGTCGTAAGATCACCAGTTGAAATCTGTAATTGAACCACACATTCTTTAGGTCCATATGCTTCAAAATTTGGTGTTACGCAGGTGAGTTCAGTTGGTGAGACATAAACTCCAGAAACTTCTATGGTTTACCTAGTTACTGTATCAACTGGTCTGTTACCAACAGTAAACATGACTTTGATACCTGCATCTCTGAAACCTTAACCATTGATTGTTAAATTTACGTTACCAGAAAGTTAGCCAAGGGCTGGGTCTGATTTAGTAATGGCATAAGATGGACCGACAATCTTACCTACGTTGAGAGTGTAAAGGTCTCCGAACCATCCATTATTCCAACCTCCTAAGACAACTAGTCTTCTATCTTTATCATCATATGCAAGAGCAGAATATTCACGAGGTGAAGGTATGTTAGAATAGGTTTCTGGATCAGAAGCAAAGGTATTCCATCTCATTATTCCTAGATCAAGCAAGCAACTTGTGTTAACATAAGCACCAAAACTACGGGCTGCTCCTTCAGTGTACTCAGCACATTCTCCTCCAAAAACGAAGAATTTCCAATTAGGAATAGCTTCAACAAGTACTGAAGAATGATTCCAGCGAGGTGTTTCATTAAAAATATCTGGATCACCCCATTCACCTTTTTCTAAATCAAAGAACAATACATTGTTGTATTGCATTTCTGAGTTCCAGCCACCGTATATATAAAGTTTACCATTATTTGCAAAGAGACTGTGACCACCACGACCATCTGGAGGCGGGTTGTTAGATACGATTTTTGTCCAAACTTCAGTTTCAAGATCAAAAGAAAAAAGATCATTGTAAGCAATACGAGCGTATCCAAGACCACCATGGCCTCCAAAAATATAAATCTTTCCTTGATAACAACAAGCACCCATGTTTGCACGAGGACCAGGTGCACCTATATCACTTTAAGAGTTGGTAGTATTTTTAGGATCACCTATGCATCTCCACTCATTTTCTTTAACATGATACATCCAGGTATCATTGAGACGAGCTTAAGGACTGTGATGACCGCCAAAGACGAAAACCTTGTCAAACTTAGGAGTGCTAAGAGCAATATGCTGTGAGCGGGCTAGTGGCTTGTGATCACCTCCTGGTTATGTCTTTTACCATTTAACCTCATCTAAAAATATAAAATTTAAGTATGGTTTCGAAAAATAAAAGTTTTAACTAAATTTAAAACGAAACGTTTTTGAATTTGAATTCACAAAAAATTTAGAATTTTTGAATTTGTGCGTTATAAAATTAAAACTTACTTAGCATCAATCTCATAAGGTAAACGTTGGGATCTGGTTAGATTTTTCCACTCTTTGAGTCTTCAATTCCTCCATATAACATATAGTTGACACCACCAATTGAAGTAAGTGTGTGTCCTGAACGTGCAGAAGGAACGTCTTCTTTCTGCAGAAGCTTTTTCCATTCAATTTCAGCTGGCTACAATAAATTAAGAATTAACAAATGAGAAATTTAACGATATTAAATATACAACTTACCATAAGCTTTAAATTTCTAAGATTTAAATAAGTTTTCTGTTTTGTAAAAAGTTTTAAATAGCAAAGATATAACGACTGTGTGAGATTAGAAGCTTAAAGTTGTTTGGAGCGCGCCGAAAAATAAATTTATTTTTAATAATGTAATAAGATTTAGCTATTGTTA
>Ga0194115_10005956_pt1 | contig 12502 bp, 13 predicted proteins | sample TA2MahsurfametaG_3_FD_148656 | JGI IMG/M metagenome (GOLD analysis project Ga0194115, IMG submission 148656) | Freshwater microbial communities from Lake Tanganyika, Tanzania - TA2015002 Mahale S4 surface | ecosystem: Environmental > Aquatic > Freshwater > Lake | place: Tanzania: Lake... | reverse complement strand
GCTAGAAGGAAACGGATAACTATCTCGGGGCAGGTGGGGACCAAGCGCCGCGCTAACTTGAAAGCTACGGGGCTAGATGGTGTCAGTAAGATGGAGCTTGTGAACGAGACAGGCGAAGAGAACCTAAAGAACTTTGAGCTATTCCTTAATAATTATCATAAGAAGGCGGCGGGCGATCCTATGCCCGCTTCATACTCCATCACAGACCTGCCGAACGATTTGAACTATCATGCCGGCAAGCCGTACCTCGAACTTAAATGTTTTAAGGAGAGGATCAGTGGTCGGTGTGCCGTTCAAAGTTTTACTTATCGTAGGGATACGAAGGGCAAGCGACTAGGCGGGTATTTCTATCAGCTTGAGTTGCTAGTTTATGACGAGACTTCGCTTGAAGAGCCGCTCGGCTTCACTTTCTTAGACGAGTTATCTAAGAGTATAGATGATATGGCGGGTAAGGCGCAGTTAGCTCTTGATGTGCTGAGCGGGATCGGTGAAACCGCTCTAGATTCCGCAACGGGGCTTAGTGGTGGGGTGGTGTCCTCTCTAGGCAATGTTATGAACTCCGCAGTAAGGGTGGCTCAGCTACCGGTACGCGCGATTACAGCAGCGGATGAAGTGGTCGCTGATTTACTTCAATCGTTGAACACTGTTTATGACGGTATTGCCGGCGTTATTGGTTCGGTTGCCGACATAGGCGACTACTTCACAAGTGATCGCCTTTTCGCGGGGACCCGCAAAGCCTACAGGGACTTAGATTCCCGCGATTGGTGGATCAACGATGTGGGCGAGAAAGCACCTATCACACCTATTCCAACGGGGAACCCACGGTTGGATGCGGTTTCCTCCGCTTTGGAAACGCAGTCAAGCGCGTTGCTGAACGGCATAGTTATTATAGATGCCCTAGAGGCTGTTGAGCGGTTTCTTGGTGCGGCGGGGGCTTTCCGCAGAACTCAGGCACCGGCGAGCGTGGTAGCAGGTGCCGGCTTTCTACAGAATAGTGCAGGTTTTGATGCGCTTGCTACGCTTAACGCGGAGCCTAACCGTGCTTCTCCGCCTGAAACAGAGTATGTAGGGAGCTATACCCGCTATGTGATGCGTGAAGGTGAAAACCTGCTACTTGTAGCAACACGCTTACTCGGGGACCCGAATGAGTGGACTACCCTCGCGCGCGTGAACAGGTGCCTTGATGCCTACACCCTTCGCGATGGGTCGCCCCTTCTTTCCGGGTCCGCTATCTTGGTGCCTAACTCGAATCAGTTGATGATGCACAATCTTGGTGGGGGGACCACTATTGCAGAGACAAGCGCATTTGAGGACGAATATGGGGTGGACCTCTACATTGATCCTATCAGCGGTGATCTTGTTCTACAGTCAGAGTTGGGTGAATCCATACTCTCGTCCGGCGTAGATAATCTGAAACAAGCAATTCTGATTATGATACGCACCGCGATAGGCGATATAACTGCGGACCCACGCTTCGGCACCGCACTTTCCTCAGCTATAGGGTCAAAGTTTACAGAGGCGGGTGCGGCGCTTATCCTGACGGATATCGAGGAGCTTCTGCTAAGCGATCCGCGTATTGTTGAGGTTTCTAATCTGCAAGCGTTGCCGCGCTATCAGAGTGAGATGCTTGAAATCTCGATGGATATACGCTCTTATTTGGGCGATACCGTCAGCGTCCTTGTGCCGGTCTAGGAGCCACAAATGCCTTACAACCCAAGAACTACGCTTGATATTTTACGCGCGCTTCGTGGCGCGCTTATCGGTAGGGGCGACTTGACGGACCTTAACCGCTCTTCCGCTCTCAACATTGTTCTGTCGGCAGTAGCTGAGGAGCTTTCGAGCGTGGAGCGTAGGCTATTCACTCTTCGTGAATCCTTCTATTTGAACGGTGCCGTAGGTGCTGATCTTGATGAGCGGGTTTCTCAACTTCCGCCTCTCGGGATCACCCGCATTTTAGCCACGAACGCTAGCTCTTCATCCCTCAGGATAGAGCGGGCGAGCAGTGCGGGGTCCCTTGTTATCCCCGCGGGGAGCCTCGTTCAAAGCACTCGTGGTGGCACTTATAGAACCACTAACTCTGTAGTTATGACTGATGGGGAGCTATACGCGGAGGGGGTCCATATTGTAAGCACCGCGGCGGGTAGCTTGGGCAACGCAAGTATTGGATCAATCAACATTATTGTGAATATGCCACCCGGTGTTTCACTTGTAGTCAACGAACAGCCGCTCACGAATGGCATCGACGCTGAAACAGATGAGCAGTTGCGTATTCGCGCATTGACATACTTGAAGGGGCTGACCCGCACCTCCCGCAATGCACTTGAATTTGTAGGCAATTCTTTTGTGAGCAGTGCAGGGGAGCGTTTTACTTACGCTAAACTCTATGAAGACCCAACACGCGCAGGTTATTGTGAGCTTGTGGTTGATGACGGCTCCGGAATATCCATTAACTCGGTATCTAAGCCGGCGACCACCTCAATCAATAATATCACTACAGGTGGTCAATCTGTCGCTTTTCACGAATCACCCGCTACTGCTGAACTTACCCCCGATAACTTCATCGTTTGGAGAAACGCGGACCCTACTCAGCAGATCGCGATAGGACCCTCTGAGTTTGTGTCCTTCCCCGAACGCGGTATTGTTTACTTCAATGACGGGGTTCTTCAAGCGGGCGACCGTGTATTTATTCAGAATTATCGCGTGTTTACGGGCTTGATTAAAGAATTGCAACAGGAGATCGAAGGGGACCCTAACAGCTTTGATAGGCTTACAGGGTTTCGCGCGGCGGGAACGCGCGTGGTGGTTCGCCCTGTTTCGCCTCAGTTCATTAACCTAGATTTGCAGTTAAGCACTGTTAGCTCAGCTAACTACAGAATTGTGGAACAACAGGTGCTTCTTGCGGGGGAACTTTTTGTGAACTCGTTGGCTCCAAGCCAAACGCTCTACATTTCTAAAATGGTTGAGCGACTCTCTTCAATCTCCGGTGTTCGTGATGTGCGGATACTTAACGCGGGGACCACTGTGTTCGCGAATAACATCACCCCCACCTCCGCACGAAGCGTATTGCGGCTTCGTAGAGGAAGCCTCACTATCTCGAACGCTAATGCGTAAGGAGTAGCAATATGACCCTTCGTAAAGTTGTTTATCACCCACTTGAGCGTTTGGACCTTGTTGATGTTATAGGTCAACAGGACCTCGCTCATGATGCGGTCTTTGATCTTGCCTCAGCTATGCTTGGCGCGAGTAGCGCAAGCGGAGTCGCCCGCGGTTGGTCAAGTGTCTCGGTGAATAACACCACGAACCTTATCACTTTTGGCGACTTCACGATGTTAGGTCGCACCGTTGATGGGCAGGGGAGTACCGCTAACTTTCCGGCTTATATGGCGAAGTATATCAATGCCGTGGGGGGACACGGAACTTGTAGTTTCTCTACAAGCAAAGCACTTGTGCAAGCGTATAGAACTGCGAACGGGGAGCTACCGCCCACCCCTGAGGATGAGGATTACTCCGTAGCGACCCACGGCGCTTTCTATCCATTTATTTATGCGCGACCCGTGGTCGTTGAGGGGGTAGCCGCGAGTAGGCGCTTTTGGGATGCCGGAGCGGAGAGTGAGACTACTAGCACCGTAAATACCCGCACTATCACTACTTTTGAGTTTGTTCTGCATGATATCAATAGCTTACCCGCACCTCCGGCAAGCGGGTTTCCGTGGACGCGCATTGGCGGTCTGAAGTCTTGGATAGATACTGCGGGTACTGTTTCACTCGGCTCCGCAGGGGTGTACCCCTACTTTTACTTCGAATCTATGTTGGGGATTGCCGGTGGTGGGATTACCTCGCTTGATTATTCAAGCTCAGGTATCGGCGGCGGCTTCGGCGGGGCTATCTCTTTTCTGATGGATCAGATTTATAAGATTAAGACCGATGGCGCGAGTGATAGCGCCGGTCGCCCGCTTCTTGAAAGAGGGGAAACCGCGCCTTCCTCCTTGAGTGATCTAGATTATCGCTTGAACAATCTTGATGTAGAAGTGTCCGCGCTTAAATTGTCGGTTAGCAGCACCTTAATTCTGTCGTTGACTTTCCCCGGCGGAGATTTCCCTACGCTCTCGTATTCACAACTCGCCGGGAACACTTTCAATATCACGCCCTTCCTCGACTATAAGCCCGCGCGGGAATACCTTGATCGCATTGAAGGGGCTACTATCGGCGCTTTTGATGCAGGTGTGTGGGGTAGCCACTTCTCGGGCGATACTAATAATTCGCATCTACTCACCGCGCTTTCTCTTGTGGTGCCTACGGAGTACCGCTTCAAGGCGTTTAGCCTGAGTATTGAGCCTATATACTGCGACCGTGGTGGTGAGTTCGTAGGTTCCGGAGATGGGGAACTCGCTGATGCTCTCCACTACGCTAGGATTCGTGGGTCGGAGCGTTGGTTCCTCAAGGCTTCCGCGAATACCCCTAACGCGAGTAAGCAGATCACTACGCTCACGAGACAAGCTATAGGTAGTAGCACCGAAATCGCTTTCAATGGTATAAACATCATGGAGCGTAGTTCTGAGGATTGGTCTATTGTTGCGGATAACGGTATCCGCTTGGACCTGAAAATCACGCTCACTATCCATAATCAATAAGGAGCCACAATGATCACTGTCTTTGTATCCACTTCACCATCACCCCTTGCTTCTCAAACTCCTTTTGAGGTGGATTTAAGTGATGGGGATACTCTGCCTGTCAATGTGCCTCTTTATGCGGCGGCGGTTGACACCGAGGACGCGGGTGCCACTTTTAGCTTTTCGTGGCACCTTCTCCGGAAGCCGCAAGGCAGTGGCGCGGCTCTAGATAACGCTCTTATTTCTACGCCTACGCTTGAAGATGTTGACCTGTGGGGCAACTATTACCTGTTCGCGATTGCAACGAACACGAGTAGTGGCGACACAAGTGAGCGAGACTTCCTTCAAGCCCCCAACTCTGCGTTCACCTCCGTGTTCGTGCGTTCAGAGACGCTCGCACTCGTCAAGCCCGCCGCCGGGGAGCGGGATTGGTTCACCAAGAGCTACGAGTGGGTGGAGGCTATTGAAGAGCTAGGTGCGGAGTCCGCTGATTATGAGACCCGGATCACCGCTCTTGAGGGTGCCACCCCCTCGCTTGAAGTGGGGGACCTCGCAGATGTGAATCTAAGCGAGCTTAGCGTAGGCGAAGCACTTGTGTGGGACGGGTCAGAGTGGGTTAACCAAATGGCGGGTGGTGGTGGCGGCGCGGAATCTCTATCTATTGATGCTGCCGGAGATTCCGCTGTTCTTACACTAGCTTCAGAGACGCTTGCCTTTGAAGCTGATGAAGGCGTAGTTATCTCAGGGAACTCGGAGACTGCGGGGCAATTCACGATAGTTGTGGGGTTATCTTCCACGCTTGCTGTAGATATTTCGGGAAATGCACTCACGAGTACCACTTCCGGTTCAGCAGATGTCGCAATCCAACTTGATACCCCAAATGTGCTTTCTCTGTCGGGTGATTTGAGCGGTAGTGCAACCATTGGTGGTGCCGACTTCACGCCTACGCTGAACGCCACAATTGGCTCAGGTGTGGTCGAAAATTCAATGTTGCAGAACAGCGGGATCACTTTCGGCACCGCCGCTAACTCCGAAGTTATAGCTTTGGGTGAGGGACTTGTTTTCGCAGGGACCGCGAATGAGGTGGAGGTCGCGTATAGCACCGCTACCAATACGCTTACTGTCGGGTTGCCGAGTAGCATCACCGCGAACGCAAGCACCGCTACCGCGCTTCAAACATCACGCACTATCTCGTTGACCGGCGGCGCAACAGGAAGCGCGAGTTTTAACGGCACGGCAAACGCTGCGATAAGCACCACGCTTGCCACCGCTACCACCGCTGTTCGTGGTGGTGTGCTACTAGATCAGGCGACCGCGTATGGGAACAGCAGCGCGTTTATTCTGAACAGAGAAAGACTCGTATTCAACGCTGATGTGGACCAAACTTACTCCGTACTAACAACTATTCAGAATAAGCCTTCTATCAGCGATGCTGTTGACGAGTTTCAGAACTCAGCCGCAAACATAGGGCTTCGCGCTATCGCTATTTTCCGCAATCCGTTCAAGACTACTATGCACATTGATCAGTGGTCCGCTGTAATTGGCTATGGTGGTATTGAAGGCGGGGACGGTGAAACACAGCTTGAACTCGTGAAGTTCAGCAATATCGCGGCGGTTCGCACTAACACTTATACCGCTACAGGGAATACTCTGACGCTTACAGGTACGGATAACTCCCCTAAAGCTAATGAAGCGGATTATGGAGACGAGCTTACGGGTCCCACGGTTGATTCAGGCGGATACTTTGGCGTTATCCTCGTGAATAGCACCAAGAATCCGGGGCATATGCTTCATATTCAAATTGTCGGCAGTCGCGCTGTCGGTGTAGGGGATTACTAATGGCTGAGACAGGCTTTGGCTCCCCTAGTTATGATCCCGCACCCACCTTCAATGATTGGGGGTTTGGGGACCCTACGCCTTTTGATATAGATACGGAGGAAGAATATATTGTTGGAAACGATACCGCTTTCGGCTCGCCCCGCGTTGCAAATGTCAGCGCGTTTGTCAGCGGAGAGTTTAGTGAAATCCCGGATGACGGGGGCGTTATCCTAGAAATACAAGGACAGTGGCACGAAGCAGGTTTCTATGATCCGGTAGACGGTGTGGTAGTACCCCGCGCGCTTTTCCCCTTCGCAGTTAACTTTATAGATAGCGAATCGGGAGATGAGTACCCCGCTATAGGTGAGCAAGGGAACAACTGCATCACGGATTACCGTCAAACGAAGCTGTTCGCCGGTGTTCCACCCCTGCCTCTAGGTGTGTACGACATCAAGATAGAATGGCTTACGCGCGCTATTCATATTGATAACGCCTTCGAGGTCTTTGTGTCGCCACGGTGCAAGCAAACTTACGGGATTAGACAGCACTTACCTGATTGGTTTAACGCGGGTCCCCGCCGGTCTGATTCTGAAAGCGTAGGCGAGTATGTGAGCGGGTCCCTACTCGCGAATTTAACGCAAGCGATTGGGGAGGGGCTGCAACGCTTGTACGGAAATCCAATGACAGCACTGTCCGCAGAGTTTGAGTGGGGCGATGCCGTATGCACTGTGGAAAGCACCGTGGGCTTCCCGAGTGAGGGGCAACTCTTTATAGGGCAGACGCGGTACACCTACTCCGGCAAAACTAGTAGTACCTTCACGGGGTTGGTTCCGGCGCTGTATCACGAAATACTTCTTGAACGGACCGAGGTGCATTATGCTCAGCGCGATTAGCCGCTTGAAGGAAGTGCTTCACGATACGCTTCTCACGAAGGCACAAGGTGAGATGCTAGATCGCCTCACGGACCTATACGGGTTCCGTAGACCCGCAGTTATCCGCCAAGCTGAATGGCGCAACGCTGTTCTAAGCTCTGTGTTTTCCGCGCGGGGGACACCCGGTCCCATGTTCCGCTTCCTAGAAAATGTTTTCGGGCAATGGGTGCAAGAATGTTCAACTTTTACCTGCACCGCTCTATCTTCAAACTTGTTAGAAGTTCCCGAGAGCGTGGAGGGGAACACGCAGTTGGAGAACCGCTTTTGTCGGATAGGCGACAACTTGTATCGCAGTTCCGTCCTTGATGATCGCGAACTCACTTTTCACGCGATTGATTGCGCGCTGTTCAAGCGTGCTGACTTCGAGACGGGGGATAGCTACACCGTTAAGTTTCTACCCTTCGATATTGTAGAGCGTGATGGGGAGTTCAAGGTGCTGTTAGATGACGGCATCTTGAATGTTCCCCCCTCATACTTGAAGCAGGATGCAAGCGTTGTGCGGGCGAGTGGCGAACCTTTTGGTGGTCAAATTCTAGACTTCTTTAGTGAGGTGGAAGCGCAGCGGTATGGGGACCAAGAGCAGGGACCTTTCCCCGCGTACCTCGCTGTGGACGACTTCACGGAGGCGCTAGGCGGCGCTTTCCTACAAATGCTAGTCGCCGGGGTGCGGGGGCAGATATTGGATTTTAAGCACAGCTTGTCGGATACTTCACTATACGGGAGCTATCGACAGATGGCTGAGAGTGGCACCGCTCAAACCCCCGTTATCGTAAACCCCACGCGAGGCTAAAATGGACGATCAAATTGTCGCGATGCTTACCCCTGAAATTCAGGAAAACATCGTACTTATAACCCTCGCGTCTGTGTTCTCGTTCGGTGCGACCGAGATCACTAAACCCTTCTTTAAGTTCCGGGACCGTGAAAAGGCACACGCTCTCGTAAGACTTGTTGCCGTGCTAAGCGGCGCGCTAGTCGCCTTCACACTCGGTGATGAGTGGACCGACTTTTGGATGGGTGCCTGTGCAGGTGTTCTAAATGCGTGGGTTATGGCTATCTTGAAGAATAAGATTGAGACGAAGTTCCAAGTGCGGCTTCACAAGGGGTCGGAGGACAAGGGGTCGGATGATACGCCTGAGTCCAAGTGAAGCTCAGGGAATACAGGGTACGCCTCGGGGCAAACAGCACGGACCCGAAGCTCTATCACATGAAGCAACAACTCATGCGCCATCTCATTCGTCTTATGCGCGGCGGATACCACCCCTGAATCCTCACCGGCGGGGGTGCTGTCGGTAGCGGGGGTGATGTCGGTAGCAACTGCGGGGGTGATGTCGGTAGCGTTGAGCCGCTGCTCATAGAGCCGCCCTAACAGTAGGCACAGCCACAGGAAAGACATCACGCCAAGAAATGAGTTCTCGTAGTGTGCGGACACAAAGAAGATCACGACACAAAGAAGGATTAGGATCAGGAGCATTGTAGACACCGCCTTTCTTCATACAATTATAGCGGTTAACCTGCCCGTGATAAAGCGTTTTCTTCGTTTGCTATCTTGCTATAGAGTATAATCGCCTGTATAACCGTGTTGAAAAGAAGGAGTTTGTTCTATGTCTTATGAGTCCGTGAAGAAGCCGGCACACTATGCCTCCAAGACGGGTGTGCAAGCTATCGAAGTTATTCAGGATTTTGATCTCAACTTCTGCCTCGGCAATGTTTTCAAGTACATCGCGCGGGCGGGGAAGAAGCCTAATGAGGACCGCATGAAAGATTTATTGAAGGCGCGCGAGTATCTAGATTTGGAGCTAAAGAGCTTGTCGGATAACACAGCCCCGCAGGGGTTCACCGCCCCGCCGGTCCCCGCCCCGCCGGTCCCCGCCCCGCAGGGGTTCACCGCGTTCAAGAGCGACCTACGCGGGCTTGCCGCCTATACTTCCGCCGCACCGATTGCCGCATCAAGCGCCGCGCCGCTACCCCCGGAGGTTGAGGTTTACGATGAAGTTGCGGAGCGGTTGCACGAGGTTCTGACTGAGTTTGACCCGTATGATCAGCCTCGGGAACTAGTCGCGGAAGCGTGCGACCTGATGGTGCAGTTGCTGCTCCTCCTCTCACAGCGTAAGAAGGGGGGCTAAAGGGAAGACCCCCGCCAAAGGGGTATTCCCCAAAGTTAAGTATGCGTAATCATTACGAAAAACGGTGTTTTGGGGAACACTCAGGGAAGACCCCTTAGCAAAGTTATGGGGATTGAAAATAATTATTCTAGGCGGCTCTCGCTGAGGTGCGGATTAACAGCAGGTAATTATTTTCATCCATGAGCCTTTTATATAAGGGGGTCCTCCCGGTCCTCCCGCGTTGTAAAAATGATAGTTATTCCGTATAGTTAGAGCAGGGAGGACCCCCTGTTCCCCACCACCTACAGAGAGGGTTAAAAATGTTCAGCCGCGAGGATAGCGCCGCGCTTAGCGCAGTGCTGATTGTAGCCGCCCTGTTCTTCTACTTCTGCCACGGCGTGTTGGACGCTGTGTTGCTCCTACCGCTCGCGTTCAGCGGGTATCACCTGTTTAGAGGTGTCATACTCGCGATACTTGGTGTGCAGGAGGAAGATGAACCCATCACCGTCTATGTGATCACCGACCCGGAGAACGAGAAGTTAGCTCTCCAATTTATTGACGAGTTCGTTGAGGAAGGCGTCATCAAGCTGATAATTCTTCAAGAGGACGATAAAAAATCTATTACTGACCCCTAAAATAAACTTGCAATATACAAAATAGGTGCTATATTTACAGACAGCGCAACCCCGCGCCTCAACTCGCTAAGGATATGACAGATGCCTCGCCCCAAGAATCCAAACACTGCGGCAGTCCGCACTCGCAAGGACACGATTGTGTCCATGACTATGCCCCACGCTACGCGCGTTCTCACCGATATGCTCGCTGACGCCCGTGGGCTGTCGCGGTCCGAATACTTCCGCTACCTTGTGCTTCAAGATGCTCAGAAAAGCGCGCCGCGCGTGCTTGCTGAGGCGCTTACGGAGGGCGTAAAGGTGTGTCTTGGTCGCCCCTCGCATCCGGCGCAAGTCGCCTCACAGTTCGCTGTGGCTGAGGAGAACGCGCGTCTAAACTTGGTGGCTAAGTTCCCGTTCTTTGAGAACGCGGACGCTCTTCGCACCATGTTTGTTGACGATGATGCACATCAACGGTTTCTCGCGATGCCGGCTGACGCTCAGATAGAGTTCGCAGCGGAGTTCCTTCGTGGACAGCCAAAGGCACTGTTCTCCATGTTTGATGAAGAGAACGCGGAAGAACTTCGCGCTATGTTTTCGCATGAGGAGGACGACAAATGAAGAAAGAAACAAGAATTAAGCTGCCTCAGCACGCTCTAGATTTCGCTATCCGGGTGGGCAACGCCCGATACGCTAAGAGTCGGGAGCAGGGGGTGGTGGACGGCAAGGTCGCGAGTGATGCGTTCTTCATTGATCAGAATGGTGCCGCAGGGGAAGTCGCTTTTCTTATCCTGCTGTTGAACTACGGCTTGATGGATGAGGCGGTGTTCCTCGGGAACCTCACCGAGATCGCGCGTATTGATGTGCGTAGCGCAGTCGCAGGGACCGACACCGGTGATATTGTGTTGCAAAAGGGCGGCACCATTGATGTGAAAACTACTGAGTATCAGAGTGGATCACTCATAGTTTTGCCGCACAAGCTGTCTAATAAGGTGGACGGGTATGTGCTTATGAAGGGCAGTGTTAAGTACGGCGTGTTCGTGTTCGGCGGGTGGAAAGACCGTGAAGGCGTAAGAAATGTGCCGGTTAGCGACCCGCGCGGGATCGGTAAGTATTCTCATTGGCTCTCCGCTGAGAAACTTAACGATATTGATAAGGGGCAGGACTCCGGTATGCACCCTCTAGTGATGCGCGAGGATATTTGGCAAATGTAGCCGCGGGTGTTATTATGGGGTGGAGGAGGACACAAGATGCTAGAAATAGAGACTATTTCGGTGGACGCTAGCTTGGTGGATAAGTTGCACCGCGCCGGCGAAATTCAGGCGGATGAACTCGCGGGGGAGGAGGTTCTGTCGGGGTACTTACTCTTACGCACAGAGACGGGGCAATCAGCACTTGCCGTTGCGGTAGGTCCCTCGGTGCTGAGAGTGGTGGACCCGCCGGTATACTGCGGGATTAAACCGCGAGATAAGCAACAGGTGTGCTTCCTCCATGCGGTTCAGCAGTTTAACCTGAGCGTTGCTCTAGGCGGCGCGGGGACAGGGAAAACTACGCTCGCGCTTGCGTATGCGATTCACCGCTTAATGAAGGAAGATCGCACCGTTGTGCTGTGCAAACCCACAAGATTGGTAGGCGGCGCAAGTGATGCGTGGGGGACACTGCCCGGTGGGACGGAGGAGAAAATGCAACCTTATATGGAGTCATTCCTCTTCCCGCTCAGGAAACTGCTTGGGGATAGCACCCAAATGTATATGGATAAGTGGGTCCAACAAGGCAAAGTTATCATTCAGCCGCTAGAGACTATACGCGGCATGAGTTTTGAGAATTGTACGGTGATCTTGGACGAGTTTCAGAACTGCACCGCCCATGAACTACTTTCGTTCGTGTCGCGCGTGGCAGAGAACTCGAAGTGCATCTTGCTTGGGGACCCCTCACAGATAGACATAGATTGCAGGTGGCGCGACACCGGTGCCGCACAGTTTCTAACAAGTGGCGCGTTCTTCCACTCAAAGATCGCGAAGGGTGTGAAGCTCACCGCGCAGTATCGTGGACCACTTGCACAACTAGCGGCTGATGTCCTAGCGGAGCTTAACGGGGAGGAGGAGGAAGACTAACACGCATTAGCTCCTCCCCCTCTTCGTCTGAGCGGTAGAACACCACATCGGTGGAACTGTAGCTAACCTCGTAGCTATCGAATTGCGTCCGTATGTTGCCCTCCATGAAGGCTCTGTTAGTTAGCAGCAGTTCCGCGATCTGTAGAAGCAGCGCGCGACAGCGTGCATCCGGACCTCCGTTAGAAAACTCAAGAATCATTTCGGCTTATCCGCTTTCTCTAGTTCAGGGTGCTTCACATATACACCAAACGCGGTGCGTAGTTTCCATAAACACTGCTTGCACATACCGTGATCCTTATTGCTCGCCCACACAAG
>Ga0194115_10005952_pt1 | contig 12505 bp, 25 predicted proteins | sample TA2MahsurfametaG_3_FD_148656 | JGI IMG/M metagenome (GOLD analysis project Ga0194115, IMG submission 148656) | Freshwater microbial communities from Lake Tanganyika, Tanzania - TA2015002 Mahale S4 surface | ecosystem: Environmental > Aquatic > Freshwater > Lake | place: Tanzania: Lake... | reverse complement strand
AAGTCTAAAAAACTCATCCAACTTGTCTACCATAGTACGAGGAATTGGAGGAAGAGAATATGACGCTTCTTCCTTGAAGTTCAAAAGATCCTTACCAAAATCTTCCTCGACTGCACTGACAGCACGGCCAACGATGCTTTTAACCACCTTTAAAATTTTACCAGAATACTCTTTTTGTGAATATGTATAAGTGGTAACTCCGCTAGGACCCATACTGGTTGTGGGCTTATTAGGTGTAGACTTCTCGATTTCCTCATTTGCAATAAGATAATATATTTGAAAACCAAGACCTTCTACTTGTTCACAAATATCTTTCCTATTAGCGAGAAAACACGGTGCTCCATTTGGAAGCCAAAAATAACTAAGATCGTTAAGATCTACTTGCTCAATAGTTGCTTCTTCATTCATAATGTATCTCCTAAAAGTACTAATACGGACTATTGCTATCTGGTTTTTCTAATGCACTCACTTCGGTAACATATGGCGAATCACACACTACCTTACTAAGATAAGAGTAATTAAATCTTTGTTCTGCCTGACTCACAACAGAAAACAACGTACTAAGCTTGCCTATCTGCTCAACAGTAAGCCCAGCTTGCCAGATATCAGGATTAGCACACGAACCACACAAGTGAGTTATTTTAACAACTTTAGACTGAGAAGCGTTCTCAACGTAAAGATTAAGAATAGCAGAAGCTGGTATCGTGTGTATGATCGGAACTGGAAGCTTAGCCAAAGGCATAAACGTAAGATGGCCAGTTGGACACTGTTGAGTACTGTTTTTCGTATAGCAAACAGAACAAATATGTTCATGTTCTTCAGTGATATTATCCGAACCATCTAGGTAAACATTTCTAACTACATGAGCAATTTGACCAAACTTAGTTAAAATTTCGTTAGTTTGAATGTTAATTGGCACCGAGGTTGAACAAACATAACAACTAGATTTGTGGTCTGGATAATTCTCCAATAAATAATCAGACGCACAAGATCTACAAAATACTGGCATATCATCCTGATCGCAATAAACATGTTTGGTTATATCTTCGTTTTCAGGAAGAATATGTAACTCATTGCAATTTGGGCAAACTTGATAGACAGATCCGCTAACATCATAATACTCACCAGAGTGTTCATGATAATACACATATTCATGACCCATTGGATAAGTTGAATCGGTGTTTTCGCAATAGACTGTATTTTCTTGATAACATCCAGAACAATAAACATTACTCAGTGAATCGTTCATAACGTCATCTTCGTGAGTAGAACATGGATCTCCGCTAATTGGACAGATAAAGGACACCGATTCTGGATCCTCCTCCGATTCGTCTTCTTCTTCTTCATTACTAACAACAGGGGTAACCGCTATTTTCTCACGGTGTTTAGCTGATTTAGCCATAGGATCCACAGGAACATATGCAACCTTGGAAGAATTGTGACTACGCACAATCCAAGATGCAATTTTCTCGGCAGTAATACTAGAAGATAGTTCAGGCCTAGTCAAAGCATTTATCGGCTTTGGAATATGTGCATCATTATAATAGGCATTGTAATTTCCGATCAAAGCCATACCCAAAGTCAGGGGTACACCCCCATCTATATGCCTGTCTTGTTGATCTAGCCCAGATACCAAAATCGGAATCCAGATTTCGTCATTCAAAACCCATTCAAGACCGTCTTGCTGGGTCTTGTTCTGCCAATGCTCAGGATTCCACAAATAAGAAAAACTTGAATAGTCTAGTCCATCCCTAGAGCATTTATCAGAATAATAAGCCTTATAAAACCTAGGACCATCGGTTTCAGACATGTTATTATCATTAAAAGTCTCTACACCAGAACACCGTTCTGCGAACCTTACTACCTTTTCGTTAAAAGGCAGATTAGACCAATCATCCTTATGATACAAACACTGCCAACCTACACCATTTCCACGGTAGCCCCTGCAGTTAGTATTAGGCAGGTTAAGATGATATAACGGCTGGCTAGCACTACTTATTGGATAAGGACTATAAAACATCCTAGCACCATACAAGTTGCCATCAATTGTGTCACCAATCCAGATTCGATAAGGCTGCGCTACAAGATAAGTTTGTGCGGCTTTATCGCCTTCGTATGTACCCCAATTGATGTAACTAATCTGTGGCGCATGTTGAAAAGTAATTTGCGTGTGATTTCCAGCAGAACGAATTGCCAATACACCAGTACCAGAAAGTGGAAGTATTCCAGTATCTACTATGCCATATTTAGAAAGTTCACTATAAAAAGATACAATATCTTTATCTACGACATGCTCTAGATTGAAAGATTCAGTTTTAGAACGAACTACAAAAGATCCACTATTTGTGTTCTGCTCAATTGAAAACTTTACATTCTTTGATAAACTAGTCATGTACGTACCTCAAAATGTTTATTTAAATATATTATTAATATCTTCATCTATCTCTTGAGCATAATCTCCAAAAGTAAGAGCAAACCAGTTGGGATCCTTTTCGGCTGTATCGATTATATTAATTCTATTTTCAATATTGTCCGCAGCATCAATTAGATCGGCTACCCTATCAACTGCTTTGGCAAACTTCTTAAGCTCTTTTTTGTCATGAGAGTTTTGAAGCAAAAAACCAATCATAGGCATATCATTAAGAGTTACGCTATTAACAATCTTTTGTATTCTTTCATTTAACGTAGACAACTGCGACTCCAGCTCGGTCCGAACTGAAGAACTAGATTTAAGGTTGAACAGAAACTGCTCAACCGTTCCTTTGTTCTCGGGAATTTTCTCCGGATGCTTGTTGCTCGACATGTCTATCCTTTCGACAGCTTTTTGTCATTGTATATGCTTCTTAATTCTATTAAAGACCACCATATAGTTACTGCACCAACAGCAACCTTGGTGATCAATCTAGCTACATGATGTTCTGTTATTTTAGCAACACTTATACCCTGAACATCAAAATAGACATTTCTTAACTTATTCTCGATGATTGCACTAAGTTCTTCTTTTGATATGGTTTCTTTAATATCTCTTTCCATAATTTCTCCTTTGAGCTCATAGGCTCAATATGTTGGTTTGCGTGTATTTTTTCATTTAATACCTGGCCACGGTACTTCCTACCGTCAAGACCAATATAATTTAAAAAAACTTCACTTAATAATGCAAAAGATAAAACATAAAAAGAAAAGAACTTATAATAAAGATTAAAAAATACTAAAATTAATAAGGACAAAGAAGCAGTAAAAGGACCAGAAAAACTAATATACTTTCTAGCCATGTGATCTGAATCATCAGTAATGGTAACCCCAATAGGAAAAAATGGTAAGGGTATAAAAAATGGCAATCTACTTTCAACACCATTTCTTTTCGCTGCAAAATAATGCCCAAGTTCATGAACAAGTAAAATAAAAGTTAATACAAACACAAATGGATTATGCACTATTGTGTAGTTTAAAGCAGCAACAGCAACTAAACTAAACAATAATATAAAACTCTGAGACAGTTTACTTTTTAACATACTCCAAATACCTCTTGGTATACTCAGCGACGCTATCTCCAATATCCTTCTTTAGTTCTAAATTAATAAAACTAGCAAATCTTTCATCAAAGTATTTCTTCGCTGTCAAGTCACTGATCATTACTTCTTCAACGTTGAGAATCTTTTGATTACAGGGCAAATCTAACTCTTTACCCAAAGCAGCATACACGCCATTGTTCTGCCATATTGTAAACATATTAATATCATAAAGTGACTGATAATATGTTTTTACATACCGAGAATCTATACCATTATCAAACAACTGTTGAAAAGCTAGCATATTTACACTCGCATTGCCAAGAAACACTTCTTGCAAAAACTTAGAAATGACTATCCGTTTTGCATTCTCAAGCTCAATATCGAAAAATTTACTGACAAGAGTAAACCTATTCTCAGAAAGATTATCTAACGCATAAACAACCGAACGAGGAACATGTGCCGTTTCATAATCGTCTAAAAACGATCCAGAACCATCTAGTATAGTTACGGCCAGTTTAATGCGAAACATAGCCATAAAATTATTAAGATCAATTCCATGTTCACTCTTCAAATGCTCAATTAGTTTTTGAGCATCCTCCGGATTTGCGTCCCTGTTTTTAATAAGGTTATTTAAAACATCCAATATGGAATCCATTGCCATATTAAATTCTTTCTTTGAAGTCTTTTTCAAATTAAATTGAAACGACTCCCGCTGCTCTTCGCCACTGAGAGATTTGGTATCATCAAAAATATCGTCATCATCTCCAGTGATATTAGCGTTAAACATAAACTACCTCCAAGCGTATTAAAACATTTTAACAATCTTCTTACAGTGATTAAGGGTAACATTTGAGACGTCATTTTTGTATATCTCTTTAGTAATATAACTTCGTTCTTCCTCTGTCGTGTTTCCCCAAACTCCGTAATATTGGTATTGTAAAGCACTATACAAACAATGATAGTTCACAGGACAAGTAGAACAAACTTTCTTAGCCTTAACTATATCTTGAGACTTCGGCGAGGCAAAAAATACAGAAGTATCAACATGCCTACACGAAGCCTGCAACCTCCATTTGGTTTCTGCATAGGAGGAATAATTAAACTCAGCTAAACTTTTAGACCCCTTGACTCTCTTGCTCATACACCTTGAGTACTCCTTGCTTAATCGAATAGGAAATGTTTCCTAATTCATTAGCTAATCGCTCAATAGAGTATACAACATCTGTAAGAACTTTTGCTGCGCTATCATATTCTTTTTTTTGTATGTAATCCAACACAGTTGAAAGAGAATTGTTTATATCCAAGCCACATTTAGAAACTGCTGTAAAAGCGCTCTGCAGAGAACCTGCCATAGCAATAACATTATTGTGATTGTTTATTTCTTCGAGAAACAACTTATCTACATCAGGATAATCCACTTTTGCGCCCCTCTCAGATTCTAAAATTTGTAATTAATGTATATTAAATCCGCCACAATTGTCAAGAAATTCTTGCCACTCTTTCAAGTTATCTAAGGAAAAAGGATAATTCAAACCCCAAGGTTCAGCCAGTCCGTTCTCATCGCAGTTGCCACAAGGACGTTCTCGTTCTAACTCAACTCCGTCTTGGCTTGACTTAAACTTTATAATCTTACTACCGTTACAAACCTTGCAAGTTTCTTTAACTAAACTTTCTTGCCATTCCTTATATTCTTTTTCGTACTTAGCGGCTCTGCCATTTGCAAGATCCTTTTCAATTAACTTTGCCAACTTCTTAGCATCACCGGCGTTAAGTCCATCTCCAGAATTTGAATGACCCTCTTTACATTTGGACGTGATAACTGGATAGTTTATCTCACAATAGCTCCACAACGGATGCCAAAACCAGACATTGTTACGAAAATACTCACCCTTTTTGTTTTTAGGCTTACGCCCATAAACATCCATTCCCATACGTATCCTCCATCGTGCGCTCTGTGGGGATCGAACCCACGACCAGCGGATTAAAAGTCCGTTACTCTACCAACTGAGCTAAGAGCGCAGTTTATTCGGCTGGGACTTTTATTCTTGCTCGGTCTTCTTACGGTCTTCTGGGTAAACGATCTTGGTAATTGGGGCGGATCCAGTATCAAGAATCTTCGGTTTGGCAATCCTTACGCTCTTTAGGTGTGCATTCTCGTGCTTAGCGCGAGCAGTGCGTGCACCTTCTATAGTTCCAATAGCAAGCATCTTGACTTTTGAATTGGGGGTAAGTTTATCGACCAGAGAAGAACCCTTTGAATCAGGGTTAACGTTTGTCGCTTGAATCACGCAGTCAGCCGATACAGCCCTGGTAATTGCCTGTTTGACAGTAGTCAAATCGGTTCGACCTTCACGAACCAGACGCTTAATGGTGTAAGGCTGTCCGGTGGCAAGAAGTTTAACGATGTAGCTCTCACGACCCATGCTGGTATTACTTGGCTTGTAGCGATACAGCGCAGTCAAGAACTCATCAAGACCATCAAAATAAAGCTTGTCGCTGTCGCTTTCCCTCTTGGCGTCTATATCATCCAAGGCTTCGCGAATCTCTTTTTTAAGCTGAACAATTGGATTCAACTCCGGCTTTGACTTGACTTCTGCAACGCGGTTCTGCTTTTCCTTTTTAGGCTTGTAGGTTACGGTTGCAACACTGGGCGCAATCTTGGAGATATCAAGGTTGATTAACTCCAAAATCTCCTGAGGTGTACCCTCAATCTCGATGCCATTAATTACTGCTTTCATAGTCTGTGCCTCCTAAGCTACTTGATGGTTACTGCGGTTTTTTTTCTGTAAACCTCTGCTGGCGAGGCAGGGCTCGAACCTGCGACCCAGGGATTAACAGTCCCTTGCTCTGCCAACTGAGCTACTCGCCAATAAATTAATACGATTTATAACTTGACGAATAAGAAACTCTAGTTAAAGGAAAAGCAAGAAGAATTGCTTTATCAGTGTGGATCTCATAAGAATTAAGATTTTCGTCAAACTTAATGTCTTCTATAATCATTTCATCAACGCGATTATATTCCCCAACGTACAGCTTAAGACCTTTTTGAAGATTTTCAACTGTAAGAATTGAACCATAATAAGTTTGCGAATCTTTAGGAAGAATGATTCTAGGTTTTTGCAACGTGTCGCTCATTTGCTTCTTTCTTTCTTTGACTTCTTAGTCTTCTATTCCGGTCGGCTCTTGAACCAACAGGAACAGGAAAACCTTGATCATATCTTTCATCTTCAGTCTCTCCGCCCCAAACGCCGTATTCTGGATTTGCCCTAGCATACGCTCTGCATTCCAAAATTACAGGACAAGTGCTACAGATTATTTTAGCCCTACGCTCCCTGACAATTTTTTTACTATAGCGCTCCGCATAATCGGCATTAAACAATTCAGACATTCCCTTGCATGCTGCTTTGTCACACCAATAGCCTAGCGTTGGGACACGGTGATCTGTCATATTACGCTGCTTTTAGTTCTATAATAGCAACTAATATAGAAGCAAAAGCAGTAATAATAGCAGCAATAATAACAGCAATATCCATACTACGTGATCCTCCAGTTCACCATTTAGATTGCACTATTTTTTCTAATTCTTTAGAAATAGAATCTTTATGAAAAGGATCGTGTATAGTCGATCTTATTGACTCGGCTATGGCTGGTCTGCAATTAGAAAGAACATTATAATAAGTTTGCCCTAATCTCCAGACACCATTCATTTTAGTATGAAGCTGGTGCACTTTGTCAATAAACTCTTGATACGTTACGTCCTTGTCCACAAAAATCCTATACCACAAATACTTTATGTGGTTTAATCTCAAGAACTTCAAAAATCTTAACAAGATTTTCTAAACTTGGGGAAAAGTGTTCATTCTCAATTCTATTAATTGTCTTACGATCAACGCCAATTATATTGGCAAGTTGCTCTTGAGAATAACCTTTTGCAATACGAAGATCTCGAACAACAACGGCAAGATTGCTTCTTATACTCTTTACTTTGGTATTGAGAGTCTTTTTATTGCTTGGGGTTAATTGAATCCATTTATCCTTTTTAGACATGATGTCTCCTTTTACTTTTTTGTGCCCAAGACGGGAATTGAACCCGTACGACTATTTCTAGTCGAGGGGGTTTAAGCCCCTTGCGTCTGCCTGTTCCGCCACCTGGGCAGAAAATTAAGCTTCGCTATCTGCGTATTGCAAAGTATTCATAATATTATCAACATTTTCATACCAAGATAATAAGTCTTTAATATCCGGGATGTCATGAGATATGCCGGCGATTCTTCCAGTATCAACAGAAGCCATGGTAATAATATCTTGTAGTAAACTCACGGTTCTTTTAATTCTGGTAGAATCTCCCGGTTCATTACCAATCATAACGGCAAACATTTATTCACCTACTTTCATTTTGGGTTCCCCCTTTTCTTTTTATGTAAACTTCAACTTAAAATTCTTCTTTTAAAACAATCCATGCAAAGATACTCAGAATACTTGTATCTTTTATCAACCAGTTTATTTACAACACCACAATCTTTACACCTGTGGATTTGATTTCTTCGAAACTGGTGAAGATCTATCTTCTGATTTTTTTTGTCGTTCTTGCTCATGCTGATTGTTTGCTCTAAGTATTCGTTTCTTTAATGACTCTAACAAGTTACGCTTCGTCTTGGAAGAAGCACGTAATATACTATCATTAATGCAGTCAAGTAGACTGTCCAAGTCATCATCATTTAAGTTCAACCTAGCCATCACGCACCCACAGCAGTCAAATTAAGTGGTTCTCTAAACAAATTCCTTTCAAAAGAAACCTGTAACTGAGCATGCCATCGACTAATGTCAAGCATTTTATCTCTAATTGCCATCAAGTGATAAGGCATCCGATAAGGAACAACTGCGGGTTGACTCTTGTTGGCAAACAAACAAGGTTCAGACTCCATCATTAATTTAATCATTAAACCTGGCTGAACATTCGTCGTCTTCTGTTCACGCTGGTATTCTTCTATATCATGCGTGTCTCTGCTTGTCATGGTATAACCTTTCATCCAGCATCATAAGCTGTCCTATAGTTTTGTATGCTTAGTTGTTTTCTCATTAGATCATTTACGACCCTTTGGCCTTCTAGGGCTTGGGCTATAAGTTCTAATTGGCGAACCTTGTAATGCTCCAAAGAATGAGCAGACGCAACCCTGTGGTTTTTCTTTGTACTTGGACCAGTATAAGATTCGTTCTTATAAACATAAACACCAAGCTCGTGATCCCAAACTATTGGGTGATTAGTATTATTGTTCATCTATAATCTCTTTCGTCTTTATCTTCTTGAGTATATGATTTTATAGCTATAGAAAACATAAGCCCAAGAAGAATCAGAATTATCAAACCAAAAATAGACTCGATAACCATCGTTAATCCTCCCTATTTATTAAACGCTTAACATAAAACCCTATTATAGCGCATACTATAATCGTCACCACAAAAAATAAATCTAATTCTGTAGTATCTAATATATTATGATGATCAGCTATCACTGCCGTCTTCTTCTAACATTTTATTTATAGCTTTATCCAAATCAAGAATCTCTTTATCAACCAATTCATTTTCCCATTCATCTACCGCATAGTTGATGTGTGGTTCTAAAATTTGTTGGACTTGAGTCAGCCAATTTATTTCTAAATCTTTTTCAGACAAAACTCCAGCCCCTACCCAATCAGCTATCCGAGCGGATATGGCTTTAGATACTTCCCACATCTGCTGATATGTCAGAACTATTGACGCTTTGTAATCTGAAGAATCGTGGTCCATTTTATTTTTCGCCGTGTTGATTCTGATAAGACTCATTGAATTTTTTCTCAACCCACTCTGCACATTGTAAAAACCATTGAGCCTGTTGAGGATTATCTGTTGATTGTTCTGAACCCATTCTTAAATAATACATTAAACTCATAGCAATTTGTGTATCATCTACTGGAATTTGATCTGACATATATCTCCTTAAAAATTGTTACCTATACATGAGCTAACGAAAGCGCCCATGAATGTAAAGTACAATATTATACCACCCACCAGCAAATACTTGCCGAATGTACGATACTTTCTAACATATTTATATTCGTTTTTCATTGGCATTTCCATGATACTCCTTGTAATCTGATGAATCATGATCAACTCCGCAAACTTCACATGTTCTTGGTTCTTTATCAAGAAAATTAATACCTACATAAATTCTAATCGCAAGCAAACATACAAATAAACCATAACCTATGTTGCTGATAATCATATCTGTCATATTTAACACTACCATTTCGGGATACTTAACGCTACTGTTTCGGTGGGCCGTGTAGGGATCGAACCTACGACCAAGGCATTATGAGTGCCACGCTCTAACCACTGAGCTAACGGCCCCATAAAATCATTAATCTAGTCCATATCCGTATTGTATATCAGTACCGATCCGCCCAGCATCGCTTTTGGCAGCAGCTTCCCTCCGAGAACGAAGCATAGCTAATTTATAAATACACTCGATGCCAGCCTGGGTAATGTAATATTTCCGATCCTTGTCAAAGCCTTCACTTTGTATAAGCCCCATTTTAATCATTCTTGCTAAAGCTTTTTCCAAATTATCCATCTTTTTATACTTAGCAGAATTCATTTTCCAAAGGTCACTAGAGGTAGGACTTTCGTAAACGTTTGTTTTACTATACATGTATAAAAAATGAAGAATAACATCGCTCATGGAACCAGACTCAATAGGCGCTCTTGATATCTTTGACCTAGTTCCCACTTGCAGTCTCCTTGCCGTGCAGATAACCCTTGACTAGATCTATAACCTTTGTCCAGTTGGGATCATATAAATCAGAAAACGAAGTCAAGTCTTTCAAAATCTTTTCCTTCATTCCCTTTTGACTGAGTTGCCACACCATTTCTAAAAACTGTTCGCCATCCGTCTTTAGGTGATGGTCTTTGCCAGTCAATGGATTACGAACAGTCACATAATCAGCATACAAATGCGGAATCATGCAGTAACTATTAGAATTTACTGCAGATTGTATCTTTTGTTCTTCAGTCGTTTTTTCTTCTTTTACAACCTTGTTCTTGTTCTTTAATGGCGGCATTGTCGCGCTCCCTTTCAAATGTTGTCTTGCGTATTCTTTTTATAAACTTAATATTGTTTCTTAGCAGAAATCTTTCTTTCCAACCAAGCCGGCTTTGGATTATTTTCATAATATTTTGAGATAATTTGACTAGCCATACCCTTAGTGATTTCTGTAGTTATGGGCACACCAATTCTACGAAGCATCTTTATCTGCTTGTCTGTGGGCGAATCCTTACGCCACATGGCATCAGCGTCAATAAGACTTAATGTTGTTGGTCGATTCTTTCTGATCCATTCATCTGTCCTTGCAAATACAGTACGCAAAGTAGCAGCATGACCAATCGGAGTATACAAATACTTGTCACCCGAACGCTGCTTAATTTGTGACACCCATCGACCCAAAGCGTCATAATAAATCTGCATACTATCAATGCTACTTAAGTTAAGCTGAAAACTGTTGACACCGATTTCAGCCCAAACAAACTTAGAGTATTCAATAACCGCTGGATTTGGTGGCGGCGGCATAAATAAGTTAATCTCTTTGTATGAGTTTTTGATGTCATCAGGATTCAAAACATGAGTTGCCATGCCTGGACAAAATTCTTTGAGTTTCTCAAATTCTTTTGCAACTTCAGTAAAAGACTGACCTTGTAAATCAAAGTCAGGGGGCAACCCCAGAAGTGTTGGAAGACTTACTGGTTTTTTACCCTTCGTTGCATCTGCAACGTCAATAATCATACAGTTAGGTTTATTATCATTTAATCTAGTCCCACGGCCAACAATCTGCGTATAAAGCAGACTTGATCGCGTGGGCCTTGCCAAAATAATAGCTTCAATACTGGGCTCATCAAAACCTTCGGTTAAAACTCCCACATTGATGATAACTTGAACTTTACCAGATTTAAAATCTTTAAGTATTTGTTCTCGTTCTTCGTCAATGGTTTCACCCAGTACTATTCGTACCTGGGCCCTCGTTTGTGCCGCAAAGGATGCGGCCAAGTTTCGCGCGTGAGCGATGTTAGCGGCGAAAACAACGGTTTTTTTAGTTCCTGCCAAATCAAGAAAAGCGTTGACAATGCTGGTATTACGACTAGGATTATCGATAGCTTCAGCCAATTGTTCTTGTTTGTAGTCTCCATTTACAATCTCCACTTCAGATATATCGGTATCGGTCTTTACTTTGTATCCAACCAAAGGACACAACCATCCTTCGTTGATTAGATCTTCAATTGATTTATAATATACAATTTCATCAAAAGTATCAACTAATCTCACCGAATCACTTCTCTGGGGTGTTGCTGTAACGCCTAAAACATAATCCGGTTTAAAATAGTTTAATATCTTTTGATATGAATTTGCCGCAGCGTGGTGGGCTTCGTCAACTACAATAGATTTAAAATAGGTATTTTCAAATCCTTCGATACGATCAGAATTACCTCTGCCAAGTGTTTGTACTGAAGCAACAACAACATCAGCCTTACCCGCCCTGCTTTCTGCCTTTTCAATGCCAACAGATAGATCGGGATTCATTGATTCTATTTTCGCTTTGGCTTGACTCAACAGCTCGGCACGGTGAGCAAGAACTAGCATCGGCAGTGAGTTCTGCCTTACGATAGGAAGATGTGCAAACAATACGGTTTTACCAGCACCCGTAGGCAAGACTACCAGCTGTTTGCTAATTCCTGCGCGCTCAGCTTTGAGCATTGCATCTAGGGCTTCTTGCTGATAATTCCTTAGTTGCACATCACTCCCTGTTAGATATCGTAACTAGAATCCCAATACCAGACTTCTTCCCTCATGCTTTCTTTCAATTGATCATAAGGATTTTCATCTGAAATAGATTCTGTTAAGATAATATTGTTTCCTTGTATCTTCTTACATAATTTATTTCGTTCACTTTTAATATTATTTTTTT
>Ga0194115_10005947_pt1 | contig 12514 bp, 11 predicted proteins | sample TA2MahsurfametaG_3_FD_148656 | JGI IMG/M metagenome (GOLD analysis project Ga0194115, IMG submission 148656) | Freshwater microbial communities from Lake Tanganyika, Tanzania - TA2015002 Mahale S4 surface | ecosystem: Environmental > Aquatic > Freshwater > Lake | place: Tanzania: Lake... | reverse complement strand
CGTATTGTGCATCTTGTTCCGAGCACTAGAGCCTAACGCACGAACTTTAAAAGTTCCGTGGTATTCGCTGCCGACGGGTTCTTCGGATTCGCACAAGTTATCGAATGGAAACGCAGACCAATAGTACGACGACATGATAGCCATGGCGACCAACGCCAAACTGAAGAAAATCTGCCGAGAAATCATGGAAACACTAGTGCCAAGTTTGGGAGGCCGCTGCCACGTCCGCATCAAGCTGATTCGATCGACGAAATACTTGATGAAGAGGGCCAAGGAGCAAAGAAAGAAGGATCCAGGAAAAATAGAGCAGTACCAAACGCACAGAAATAGGATCTTCGTAGCGTCTGTGTAGCGCTCGGCAAGCTCCCATTCTGCTCCGGCAAACTTTAGATTCATAGCATCCTGGGTGGCCGCCCTCGGCGCGAAGAAGTGTCGGTTGATGTGTCCCATAGGGTCCGCAAGCTGAGAGAAGCTGACCGTGAGGATTTCGGAAAAGAAAAGAGTATAAATCTGTGGAATCAAGCCACCTTCGGATGCCAAAGTGTCGGTGAATGGGGTGATTATGGTTCTATAGACGAAACAAACGAGGTGTGAGGAGGGATTCACATGAAAAACCAAGAATAAGGCATTGCGTAACCTACATCACACCGGCGGTATTGACCCATCGGAATAATGCAATCTTAGAGTACAGACTTCTTTGCTTGTCACCTTCTGCCGCGTGTGCTTCCAACCCCGTCAGCATCTTGGCAAACGTCGGGAAAAGGATGTTGAACACCGATATGGTCATCGCGGCTGCGACAGCTGACGCTCCATCGGCAATTCGCACTATGAAGAAACCAGCGACGATCGCACAAAGCGTGGCAAAGGCAGTAAGGCACTGTTCCTTTACCCTTTGCATTGTCCCAGCGTTCAAGTCCTGCCACCGGATGGCGCTGGGTTCATCAGGCTCTTCGACGGCTAGGACGTGCTTTCCTCTAAAGAGGAACTTGGGATCCGCCAAAGCTCTATGATCATTTCGATATGCCTTCAAGGAGCCAACCGAGAGCTTTCGCAAAACGTTTCGTTGATCCGTTTCAGTTTCAAAGGTGACGAAAACATTGGTCACTGGAAAGTCGAGCTGCGCCAGTCCTTGAACTTTGGCGCTCAGTGCAACATAACGGGAATAATACTCCGGAATACCGGGAGCCACCAAGGCCAATAGTCGCCCGAACCAGTTTCGTTCGCGTTCGTCTCGGGCAGCCATGTATGCCAATTTCAGTTCCGTCAATGAACTCCCTGGCTCAATAGTGTTTTGAATAGAACGCAGCACTTCTCTCCGCTCGACCAAAGTCCGAACGAGAAAATCATTGTCGACAGCCACAGTACAAACCTGGTCAAGAGGGTAGAAATGGAGAACTGTAAGCAGGGAACTGCACCCCTCTAATAAACTGCATGGTCCATATCCGTGCACGTACCGATACCTGAGCACCATCGAGATTCTCAAGGAAGAATGTCCGCCATTCCTCTGGATCCGTCGCATCGTGAGGTGGATTCGAGATGCGAATACTATAATCCTGTGCGGTCTGTTCGTCTTCATCGAATTGAACTTCCTGGCGTCGAATATATTCTCCCAAACATGCATTAGCAATAAGGAATAGAATGACAGTGGCATAGTTGACCATTCCGAGTTCACGAACTGTCCCATCACAATCATTCTTCAGGGCGACCCGCAATGTAGTCTCATTCCCAGATCCATCACTGTCGACTGAAACTAGGTTTCCACAGCGACCCGGCAAGAGCTCGTCGGATTGCAGGGCACGAGTACTATTTGGAAACACGCACTCGCATTCTGGACATGGTACCCAAGCTGTGAAGGAAGAGAAAAAACGCGAAAAAAATATTTTTAAGTGAGTTACGAATGCTCGAACTGGCATGCCAAGAATCTACTTACGGGTATTGGTACAGACAGCCGATCCATGAATAAACTTATCGAACATTGCGCCTCGACCATTATCTCGAAATTCGCTCGGTAGGTAAGCGTCACTCGCAAAGTAGTTGAAGTTGTACGCACTGACCAGACCGAGTACGAAGGTGATCAAGGTGATTGCTCGAAGCGTGGAAAAGTAAAGCCCAATTCCTAAACCAAAGTCTCCTAGTTGTTTGTGAGGAGTAAAGATAGGACTATACAGTCGTGTCACGACGTCCTTCTCTCCAGGCTCGGCTCGTTCAAGTTTCTTATTCCCCTTCTGAAACTTTCGAATAATTCGCATGCATGTATTCTTCTTCGGGGCATCTGGCTTCTTTTCGACGATATAACGATCTAAGACGACATGTTCAAAGTACGCCCACCCCTTCTTCAGGTCAGCTTTGGTTGTCTTAGTCTGAGCAAACAAGTCCGGTCCCGAGGTATTCCGCGTATCGGTAGGAGCAGGATCCATCGCAGCATCTGAAAAGGTCTCATCATGATAGCTTTCACCCCTGGAACTCTCATCGTGGGCACTATAAAATTCGTTATCATCGACGGCACTTGGATTATACCACTTCTGATTCATAAGACTTAGAGCGATGCGTCGTCCATAGGTCATTTCAGATGGATCATCCTGTTGGAAATCTATCACCACGGGTGGGGGAGGATCTGCTCGGACCACAAATCCATTCGCTACTAAACTACTATTTTCATCGATCAAGAGATCACCAGTCGATCGTTGACGAAGTTGACCACTCATGATCAGTTGTGCGGAATGATTCGTCGCCTGTGACTTGTCATCATCCGCGTTGGTCGGCATCTTTTCACGACACACCGAAAACCCTCCCAAAAAAGAATGGGTCGACGAAAAATCAAACTATGTGGTGAAACCGTTGGTTTCGTACCCCAAGATAGAAGGAAACGGGAATCTCACGCGCTGTAGTAGAACAGGATACGGGAGGTTTGCCGGTGAAGGCCGAAGACAGATAAGAGAATTCTTCGAGGAGAAACCGAAATTGTTGTATGAACAAGTTGATCCACCCAAGGTTGACAACAACCTCTGTACAAAAGCTCTGGTGTGACACTCATTCCAAGGCACGTCGGAATCCGGAAGACCAAATGGGGGAGCTCAGCTCGATGGCAACTTCAATATCCAAATAAAAGAGTATCAGGTACACTCCCCCTCTTTATATACGGGGGGAAGTGTTCTACGAAACGGGTTCGCCATTAACGCCAATCAGCACAGGTGGTTTTGTTGCCATTTTTTTGGCAACAAAAACCCCCAAATTGCCAATTTTTGTTGCCACTTCTTGCCAAAGTGGCAACAAAATGGAGTCGACTTTCGTCGACTTTCGTTGACTTTCGTTGACTTCCCTGAACCAACAACGGTCCAAGTAGTCATTTCTTTCTCCCGCCATCGAAATCATCTTTTTTTGGAGTCAGAATCGATACGATATATTCGATAACAGATTAACCAAAACGATGTTTACTTCGAAAGAAGAAAGGCAACATGACGATCGACGATCGAGATACCCCTGAATTTTTAGGACATGAAGGTACATTCGCTTCATTGATCGATTGACACAGAAGGACGATTTTTTTCACAGACTACTCCCTGTTTTCTTTTGTATATCCTGTTGCAACCAAGACCTGAAACAACTCCAACATGAGAAGAACGAAAAGATCACACAATCAATGATCGAGATACTCCCACATTTTTTGGATATGAAGGTATATTCGTTCCAATGTTCGGTGAAAGTGGAAAGACGAATTTTTCTCACGGACTAGCTACTCCCTGTTTTCTTTCGAATATCCCGTTGCGACTACAGATCGACGGAATCAATTCCAACATCAGAATAACGAAGAGGTCACAATCAGAATAGCGAAAAGGCCACACGATTGCCACATCAAAGGTTAATATAGCTTCGGAAGAGAATCCCCCCAGCCCAAACCCTCGAGGCAGCAACAGAAGCACAATCAATGGAATAGGGTGAATACGACGGTACGAAATTCGAACGGACTACGGAAACAGCCCAACGAAACATATGCAAAATGTTAACAATAACTCAATTAGTAGCAACCGCTCTTACAGACTTCTTTTCTTCAAGTATACGGAGTGGTTGAGTACCCTATATTGATGGGACTACGTAGAATGGATCTGTCAGTGCCGAATGTTACGAAACACGAAACCAAAAAAAAGAAACAACTTACAAAAACCCAAGCGATGCTGTAACGACTTCACCAACAGCCATTTCCGCTGCATCCACCTGAATCCTGGTGACATTAGCTTCTGGAAAATCGACCGAAAACGGTGTTGGGGATGGGTCATCGACGTCAAAGTCGGTCATGATGTTGGAGAGAGAAAATGGCAACAAAAAATGGCGCGACAGGCTAACTACAGACGTACGTACTCTTCCCAATTTTGGTGCTACGACGACATTTCCAAGGCAAAATCGAAAGCAAATTGGATGAACTATACGACTATGGTGAAAGAATCGATTGAGTCTTTATGGACGTTGAACTATGATGTTGCAAAGTTTTGTTGCCAAAAAAGTGGCAACAAAACGGGCCTGTGCTGATTGGCGTCGATTGATGAGAAAGGCGCGGTCTTGGGAAGTTCCGTGGGGCCTTAAATCATCGATGCAACTGCAACCTAAATGCTTCTTCTTCGGCGGGATAGAGCACAGTACCGTACCCAACGTCCAATACAAATTTAGGCGACGATCTTACCGTTCGTTGGTATTTATTGTGTTTGGTCCTTCTTGAATGAAACGGAAGCAGGTTCTCGAAACGGAAAGATCATTTCCGACGGCTAGGAGGTGGCGCAAGGAGCACCTTCCTATATGTAACAGTAAACAAACAACGGAGAAAAGAAGAAACCAGGCCCGGATTCTTGTGCTCCCACACTTTTCCCTTCCTGGCGATACATGTCGGTCGCTCGTGACACGAGAGAAGCTTTGGTTTTCCGAGGGAGATGCCGTCTAAAATTTGTTTTTGGGTTACAATCACAGCGTTTTTGAGATCATCTCTCACAGATCAGCACAGCCATCATTCGTACATCTCAAGAGCAAGAAAACGATATCACCGGTCCGGTACAAGACCAGACAATGAATCTCGACATGAAGTAACAAGATATTGTCCATGAACGACGCCCTCGGAGAGAACGAAGAGCCTCTATGTCATCTGTCATTAGTACCATCACCTCCGACCGGGCACGATCTACGACCGTCGTGAAAGAGAAGTGTCAACCGCGTAGACGAAGCATGGGATTGCTGCAGAATGAATGGAGCTCCGAATCGGCACTCGACGTGAGTAGCCGAAGGAGGAGGTGGTCGCCTCTTCGCTCAAGTACTACCACCATGGTCATCACTGGAAGTGGACAGCAAAGACGACGAAAACAACAAGATCCTCCAGGATATTGTTTTTCCCAAAGCTCCGAACCCCGTTTGTCACCTACTGCGAAATTTCAACGTACTGCAGATACCAAGATCATTTTGTGGACACTGGAAGCAAGTGAAATGCCCCTCGACGTTACTATTGATGAGAAATCTAGCCATTTTTCGAGCCTTCCTTCCCATCCCCCGGTTTTTCAGTCACAAAGATCCAATCCGGTCATCACGAGTAGATCCAATGCTACTACTACTACTTCTACGAAGGGAATCCTGTCCAATTCCACCGCAGTAACCCAGGATGACTGTTGTGGAACTTCAGGACGACCAACTTTGGACCTCTTCCAGCGGGCATCCTCCTCTCCCTCCTTGTTTTCATTCATGTCATCAAGGTCTACTACTACCGAAACTTCTTCAGACCAAATAGTGATGACTCCACCACGACGAAGAGGAGGACGAAGGCGGTCACAAATGTCGTCAGCGATGGAACCAGATGAACTTACTAGCAGTAGTCGAAGCGATTACTATTATGACAGCCCCTTGGCGATCGACAGATGGTCCGCACAATCCACACCATCGAGTCGAATGGCACCAAAAGAAATGGTGAAGAATCATCCAACAGGGCTGCTATCGATGGATCTTCACCCCTACGACGATTCATCTCCTCGATCTGTTCTCGAGAAACGTTCTCCGAGCCGTAGTAGGAACCGAGGCTCGACTCAACACGGCAGCAGGAGTCCCAAACCAACAACCCGGTCTAGGGATATGACGGCAGAACCACCAACTAGTAGTAGGTTGCGAAGATTGCGATCTCTATCATTGCCTACTGGCTAGAGTACAAAATTGGAGGTATGGGCCCCTACGGATGGACCTTCAGGTGAATCCGCCCCATGATGAACATGATCATCCCCCAATCACCGTGCCAAAATCTCCTCACCTCCCGCAGTTGGCCCTTACACGTCCGTGTCGAAATGCTTCACAACGTGATACTACTAGTACTACTAGATAGCCAATGGACTAACTGTAAAAATAAATCCAAAACGAGCGATATAGTAGTGGCTGTGACGAACTATGCATAGGTATCGTATGTAACAGCCGATTCGCAATACCAACATGTCTCGGGTACGGTTCGCAGTTGCCTCTGAATGTGATAGCGCGAATCTCCTCCGTGTGTTTCCTATTCTACTTTCATAATGGGCTCCGAACTGCGAACACAACGGACACAATATATATGCCGGCCCACCTATTTTCTCCTTCGCTTGACTTATCCGAGCCTCAATCAAGTCATTCTTTCATCGTGAGCGCGAGAATATACCTGGCTTTTGGATATCCAGTATAGCCCGCCGTTGAACCATGACCGTCGTAGATTTTATTATTAATTACGGACATTTATGTCTCCGGTGGCCATATTTTCGGACCTGGTCGCATTCCACACGTCCTCGAGAAACAATGCAAGGAGAACCCAAAACGGTAAAACCTACACGAATAACGAGCAGAGATGTAAACCCGCTTTTTGGCGGAAACGTTACGGCAGTAGGTATTTTGTTTGTTTCAGACGAAAGGACAGCAAGGGAACAAAATTGCTCAAACAGCACAACAGCATTCCACAAGAAACTGATTTGACAGTGATAAGGACGACACAATGACCTACTCGGCTAGTGATTTCGTATGTGAATGGCCAGCCGATAACGTCCCAAGTTGTAAAGGGCCCCAAACTTTTCGTACTGATTCGTGTCCTGGCCCCACGTTGTCTTTCTTTCCATCGGACGACGATATAACCTTGAATTCCGATGTCTGGTCAGACGATGTACCCGTTGACAGAAATAGAACTCAGTCGACCAACGTCAACGATTTGTTTCACGGTTTAGCCTCTTTGCCTGGACCGGCCCTACCAACGATTTCCCCCCCCAAGCTCTGTAGAATCCCCAGCACTTCCACACAAAACGCATACATCTGGTGCTGCTCCGTCGGTTGCATCTGGTCGTGCTCCTTCCTTAACACGCACCAGGAGCTATACTGGCAAATCAAATGGAACTATCGGGTCATGGGAGGAGTTGACGTCGCGTGTTCCCACGCGAAAGCGTTCAGATTCACAAACTCCTTCGCGGACCTCAAAAGAGCAACATGTTTCCACCCCACGCTCCCGTGGATCTCGCTCTCCCAACGTTATTGTCAGAAAGCGTAACCTTTCTCCTCCGCGGCACGACGGGTTGACTCACTCTGACGTGGGATCACCGTCGTTCCGTAGTGCACGATCTACGAACGATTTTCTTAGTCATAGCGACCGAAAGGGTCAACGAGAATACCCGCCTGAGGGACATCACCCACTACCTCACCATGAAAAGCTGAAGAAAGGGAGCGAAGGAGATGAACTTGGAGGAAGCGATCGCTACCAGGCGAACCCGGCGGGTGCTGATTTGGTGAAATCGCCTCGAAGTCTACGGCAGACTCGCAAATTCCAGCCCACTACTCCGCTTGCAACGTACTCTAGGGCAATGAGCCCTATGAATGTACGGCCTCTATCTCGTGTTGGTAGTTCGAACTTCATGCCTCCATCGCGACCAGGTATGGAACGATGCAACAGTAAAACAGCGACGCGCCATGATTTCGCCAAGTTCAACGACGCCGGTGTGATCAACCCATCAACCCCATTGCGGGTAGTCCCAAGATCTTGCAGCGTAGGTGGGTTGTTTCCAGGGAGCTCTGAAGGTGGTGGAAATCCTCCTTCTCGACCGCTGTTGGCGGCGTCACCCAAGGATACCTCGCGTCGCAATGTCGGTATGCCAAGCAGTGACCGCCTTGTAACGGCTCCGACAGGAATTCCACGCAGTCTCCTATGTCCGCCTAACCTGGGGGTGACACCATCTACCCCTAGAACGCGTTCGCCTCCTCGAGGTCTGCCTCTGGCTGCGCAGTATTCGCCCAAGGCTGGGGGTTTCCGGAAGAAATCTGGAGGCAGTCACAATCGCCGAGGTAGTCTCGGTGACAACACCGATGTGTCACCGCGCAGGCAAGAGGAAAGTCGAGGACGCAGCAACAGTCGCAACCACCGCACTCGCAACGATGGCATCAAGCAAGGAGATATCCATGAAGGAAGTCAAGAATACGAGAAAGCTCCTCGACATTCTAACCATCCAGATCAACGCCGGTCCGCATCTAGGACTCGACGAAACAAAATTTCGCGAAGTAGTGCTGGGCGAAGCCAAAAGATTCCGGGACATGACAATGAAAAGGCGGGTGCCTTGTCCATGTTGTATTCCACGTCGGAAAAGCTACCCGCGGGCAAGGCGAACTCTGCGGCGGAAGAAACGGATGCGGAGGTTGCTGGGTTAGGATACTCGACCTTTTTGACTCAAGACTGGTCGTCTCAGGACGTTGAAAAAGTGGTTTTGACCTGTCCCATAGCAGCAGAATCTCAGCCGTCGTCTATTGCCAAGAAAGTTATGCCTCCGTCGACTCAGGAGATCGTCTCTCCAAAAGTTTGTCCGACTGCAGCGCGAGAATCGAAGGATCGACGATCTGAAGCCCTCCGATCCCTAAAGGACTTACTGAGATCTGACCAGAATCGCCTCAAGGTTGAAGTGAAGCCTGATGGTACTAAATGCTTGGTAATGGATATGACCGACCTCGATACTGTGATTGGTGAGATGGCGACCTAGGCCCTTCAATAGTTTTCCTGTTCAGCTGAAATTGCAATTGAAGTACCTGCCTAATCCGAAACCCAACGAGCCTACGAAGGCGTTTGCGGACTGAGCGACTACAGATGATTGTTGGTGGATGAATTGTATGATATGTACCTACTATGGTGCAGGGCATTCGCATCGGTATCTAGCTGTCAAGACAACCTTGTGGTACGCTAATGCCCTTTAAAAGGTCACCCAAAGAGACACATCAATCGTAGCCTATCTGCCAGTACTATTGTTCAATACCGAAGGTATTCGCAACAAATCTAAACAAAATAGATATGTACATTCATCCTAGAAAGGCCAAATCAAAAACTAGATCATGTTTTTCTCATCACTGTTCCGAGTGCCTTCTTCTGACGACTAGAGAGGAGGTGCCTTGACATGTCGTTTCATCGTCGGCCGTTCGGTATGTCGACTAAGTCGTCGTGTCGGTGTCGGTGCCGATCGATCGACACTTCGACTAAGTCGTCGTGTCGGTGCCGGTGCGGGTCGTTCGACACTTCGACGAAATCGTCTAGTCGGTGTCTGTGCAGGTCGTTCGACGCTTCGACTAAGTCGTCTAGTCGGTGCCTGTGCAGGTCGTTCGACGCTTCGACTATGTCGTCTTGTCGGTGGCGGTCGTTCCGCACATTGACTGAGTCGTCGTGACGGTGTCGGTGCCGATCGGTCAACGCTTCGACTAAGTCGTCGTGTCGGTCCAGGTCGTTCGATGTTTTGACTTAGTCGTCGTGTGGGTACACCCGTAGCACCGCCGTTACTAGCACCGCCCGCATTGCCCTTCCCCAACGATCGTCGACGCTGTTCGGCGACTGCTGCATGACGACGTTCCTGGGCGGTGTCACCGCGGATATCAGGAACATCCTCAACACTGCCATTATTGTTGCCATCGGTTCCTCCTCCCTGTATTCGTAGTCGGCGACGTAACCAGGCTTGACCCTTTTGGTCCGGACCTGCTTGGGTCGGGTCAAAATCTTGTCCAACTCCATCAGCGTTGTTAGTTCGATCGGTACCACGTGGTTCCGGAACGAGGGAACCACTTCGTCGATTTCGATGTTGACGTCGTGAAATAGAGGATGAACGTTTGACTTGCACGGATTCCGAACCTTTGCTCATATCTGTGCTATTCGATTGACTGTAAGAAAGTGGACCATTCGAATGATTCGATGAATCTCTAAGACGTGGCGAAGGCGGAGCTCGTGGAACCTCATCTCTCTCAACCAAAAGGGTTGCCTTTGGTAGGGGTACTGGTGATTTACTCCCCGATTTCCTGGTCCAATGGGAGGATTTACTTCGGCTGTCACCACGACTGCTAGAGGGAGAAGCTGAGGCAGTGGTAGCGGTCGCAACAGAGGAGGAGGAGAGTCTCAAATTGTTTCCAACATATGCAGGTTGGGCTATGGGGGAGGGCCATTTTTGTCCTTCTTGAGATCGAGACCGAGCTCGACGAGCTGAGTTCGATGTCGCTGTGATGTTGGACCGACGCGAGAGATTCGAATGATCGAGAGACGGATCATGATTCGTGTCAGATAGAAATAGAGGGACTGGTAGTTCAGAATTCTTCATGAGTTCCAAAAGGTCTACCAAAGAAGCCATTGAATTCCGTTGGTTCCCCTTTTGAGTGGAACTGGGACTGAACGGTGTCACAAAGGGATCGACACTTTCGGACGCTTGTGACTCGCTCTTCCTCTGCCGTCTACCCTTACGAGGGGCTGAAGTAGACGCAGGATTTACTGGTCGAGAGTCCTTCATGGAAATGGGAGATTTCGGAAGATTGGAGTCCACGGGTACGACCTTTTTGAAGGGATTTGTCGGCGACCCTGCGAATCGATCTTCGGACATTTGTCTCATCCAACCATCTGTTGAGGAGAGATCGACACTAGCCACTGAAGCAAAGGGTATAACTATATGGCCATGGGAGGATCCTCTTGGACTTTTCGATCGATCTCTCGGCTGGGCGATGATAACAGGAGAAAGAGGAGGACCAACGGGAAATCTGTCGTCATCACAGGCAGTATAATCTATGGCCTTGTCGCCTCCTCCTCCTCCTCCTCCTCCTAGGTGCCTGGGACTTCTTCGCCGCCGATGTTTGCTTTGACTTCTAGATCGTATTTCTTGTGAATAATTGTCCGTGGGTACGATTAGGCGAAAGCCATCCTGATCATTCTCATCATCACCATCTTCACCCGGGACGTCGGTGGTAAACTCTTCCGAAGAAGGAGATAGTTGGGTCCCATGTCCTCTGGGACTTTTCTTTCGTCGATGACGACCCTTCCCTTCACTTCGGGAACGGTGTCGTGGATGATGATCTGCTTTTTTCTGTAACGGGGTGGACATTGTGGTATCCTCCATATTATGTTCCAAGGGGGAATTGAAAGCCGTCGAGACAATGGTCGCGACAAGGGAAGACGGGGTAGCACCACTGGCAGCAGTCGCAGCCGTTGTAGGGGTTGTTTCAGTAACTGCAGTTGCAATACTTCCTGCAGTCCTAGCATCACTGGTACCACCTTCCCTTCGAGAAGAACCACTAAGACGCCCTCGTGACTTTGAGGGAGAAGTTGGCTCGTCTCGACGTTTGGAACGGCGCGCACCGCCTCGGGGGGATACGGGAGGAATCGTAGGTAAAGACGACGAGCCCTTTGATGAAGCTTGCTCTGCATTGCTGGCGTTAAACGTCCTACTGGACCGATCACTCATTGAGATAGGTGATGATGAAACATTCGAACTTCCGCGACTATGCGCCGACGAGAAATTCTTTTTTCGAGGCAAAAGGTTTTCAAGAGCGATCATTAACCCATCCTTCATAAGATCGTCATTTTCCGACGCAGTTGATGACGATGGTGTGGAGGCAGGCATTGGAGGTGGATGAGGACTCCAATCGTCTGTCCTATTCGTATGTGACTCGAACGGATGCTTCACAGGTAAATGTTCTTCTTCATCTTTTGTTTCTTCTTCAGGTAAAGCAGCTGAATTCGGTTGCGACTTGTCCACTCGATGACTTAGAAAGATATCAGTATCCGAGGACATAGCCGGAGGCATCCTTCCGACGGGAAAGAGAGAGACAAAGGTGGTGGCCAAGATGTGGGAATGAACACCAAGCAATGGATGGAATGTACGATTCTCAACGTCGCATCGCAACCGCACCAGAATGCCTCTCACGCATGCCAAAAATATATGGTCGTCGAGCTAACCTGCTCAGGAGCTTCCGGTTTTGAAGCATATGCCTCGTATCGGATTTCACTGGATTTATTAGAAGATCCAGTTCGTGAACGATAAATCTGTACCAAACGAGAAAAACGGCGATCCCCGTGGACGTCAAGTGGGAAGCTATACCCAATTACAGTTAATGAATCGGGGCCTATTTGACTGGGTAGAATCTGGCATAAATACCTCACTTGACATTCCGCGATACACCGCCAGCTTGCATTTTTTCAGGAATATCCGGTGCTTCTTTTTCAGGCGATACTGAATAGTACGCGAGGTCTTGAGTATTCCAG
>Ga0194115_10005946_pt1 | contig 12515 bp, 19 predicted proteins | sample TA2MahsurfametaG_3_FD_148656 | JGI IMG/M metagenome (GOLD analysis project Ga0194115, IMG submission 148656) | Freshwater microbial communities from Lake Tanganyika, Tanzania - TA2015002 Mahale S4 surface | ecosystem: Environmental > Aquatic > Freshwater > Lake | place: Tanzania: Lake... | reverse complement strand
AACGCCACCGGAACCCATCCTGCGCCCAGTGCTGCTGCCCACACCGCGCGACCGTGACCCGCACTCATCACCCGTGAGCACAGACCTGGTGCAACGCGCACAGTGTCTGAACTGCCGTCCTCGTCCCGTGTGTGCACCACCAGTGCCCACGCGCCACGGTCCAGTCCACGCAGGGGTCCACGCGCCTCGTCCGCACCACCGCGCACCCACCAGTACACCCGCACGTTCACGTCGCGCCCTGAACCGTTGGGATGCACCCAAAACACCAGTCGTGACCCCTGTAGCACCGAATGGGACGACACGCAGAGGAGCGGTTCACCGTGATCCCGTGTGCTCCCGCCCACCCCGCGCACCACCCAGTCGTCCCCGCACTCCTCCGCAACCACAGTGCCGGTGAGCGTACCGCCCGGTGTGACCGCAAACGGGTCTTCGGGCTGCGGACACAGAATCCACCCACACGCGCCGCCCCGCACGGCGTAGTGTGGAGCGGTTACGTGCTTGCCGTCCGGTGAAATATTCCAAAAGTCAGCCATCGGGAGTCTCCATGAATCGCTGCATCTCCTGCTCGGGGGTGGTGATGTTGTGGTAAAGACGATACTCACGGGTGTTTTTTGCTTCCATTGTCATCTAAAAATCTCTCTTTCTTGTTGTTGCCGCCACACCATGTGGCTGCATTGTATGCACCGTCTGTGACGGTATTCTGTGACAGGAATTCTGTCAGGAATTTTCCTTGAAGCAATCCCATCCACGCCGATTGGCTTCCCTTTTCTTGTCGCCGTCATTCATTCGCAGTCCTGATTCATTCATGCTGCATACCTCTCGCCTCGCCTCGTCACGCTCCTTCCGCAACCGCTCAATCTCCTTGATGGCACACTCAATGTAGTGAACAGCGGTGGCGGGAGCATCAAAGATGTCTGCACCGCTCTCCTCAATGGTTGCGGCAATCTGCTGAAGTCGGGGGATGGGGTCAAACTTGGGGGTGGGGTCAGTCATGTGTGTGTTCTCCTGTCTGTACAGTATACCGCGTGTGGGTGGGAGATACAAGAGGGTGGGTACACAAACGAATATTTGAAAAGTTGTGGGGAGTGGGTACGGGTCTGTGAATATTTGAAAAGTGTTGATAGGGGTTGAGTCCCACGGCGATTTTTTGAAAAGTGGTTTGGGAAATGTGTTGAGTGCGCTAACCCGGTGGTAAAGTCCCGGCTGCACCTCTAAAACACTGTGGTCTGAACGCTCCTGGGTGGGCTTGAACCACCAACCTACGGATTAGAAATCCGTTGCGCTATCCAATTGTGCCACAGGAGCAGAAAGACGGCAACGGGACTTGAACCCGCAACAGCCACCGTGGAAGGGTGGCACTCTGCCAATTGAGTTACGCCGTCGAATAGGTGTGGTGGGAGTCGAACCCACACTAGACGCATTTTGAATGCGTTGACTCTGCCGTTGGTCTACACACCCACATGGGGGCTTACTCCCCCACTTCCCCACGCTGTACCGTGCAGTCAGGGAGTGTCAAGCCTGCCTGTTCCATTTCCTCCACAGGGTCTACCCCACACTCACGGAGACGGGCGTGTGCCCACTCCAGTGCAGCAGTAGCCCTACGCAGTTCACGAATAGCCGCAGCCGCACGGCGTTCTGAAATATTGCTCAAGCCACCACCCCCGTTCCAGTGGTGGTAGCAGTGGCAGCAGGGCGACCCTTGCGGTTGCGCGATCCCGGCTTGCGCCCACGGTGGTTCGTGTTCACGGGCAAGGCAGACAGATCCGCACACAGTTCAGGAATGAAATAATTGCCACGACCTGCACGACGGGTCTTCGTAGCGGCAATCCACGCAGGCACTGCCACGTACGCGGAGGCGTGACGGGAAATCAGGTCCACCAAGTCACGGCGGCTCACAGTGCACGTGTCCCACACAGTGAGTTCAGAGCGGTGGGTCTGAAGAAACGAAATAAAGGCAATCTGACCGGGGGTATACGACGAGAGAAGAGTTTGCATGGAGTTTTTTCCTTGAGCAAGAGTTGAGTTAACGAGATGAGAACCAGTTACGAACAGTGCGGTACACCAGTAAGCCCACAACCAATGCTACCGCTGCACTGATTGCTTTTCCAAGTAGTCCGCCCTTCATACGGCTAGCGGTGCAGTCGTGGCACCGGGTACGGCAGTCTGCGACGCGACCCACGCGAGAACGCTAACGTACTCCGCAGGGGTCACAGTGCGGGTACGCTTGCCATTGGACTCAAAAAGCATCCACTCCGTGCCCGTCCAAATGGCACACTGTAGCGTCTGTGCGTCCGTGGAGGGAGTTTGGTGGTTCCCGTTCCCGGTAGAAAGCGCGATCATCCACCCGTTGGGGAACGTTGCAGCAAACCCGTCGTTTGCAGTGGAGAAGGTGCTGTAGGCGTAGGTTCCGTCGCCAAGGACGAACCGATTGCACACGTCGGTGGGCTTTACACTCGCACTCGACCGGGGGACAGCGCCGGTAGCCGGTGCAATCAGACGGAAGCGATTCAGTGCAGCAACGGCTGCTGCTTCATTCGTCTTGCCGATGGGCAGATACCACTCCTTTGTTTGGGGGTCGAATCGTGCGCCACACTCCTTTGCCGCAGCGCGGCAGCGTGATGCGGTCTTTGTGCGGAAGGGAATGCTCAACACCAGTCGCTCGGTCAGCGGCGCAGTGTGGTTGTACGGGGTGTAGTCCGAGGCTTCAGCCGCCCGTTCGGTTTCAAGTTGCGTCCGTTCGCCGTCAGACAGTGCCAAGCGGAAGCGGTTTTGACTGTAGGTAGTGCGTCCGTAGTATCCCATTTTAGTAGTTCTCACTTTCGTCCAGTTCGTCTTCGTCGTCCAGTGGTGGTTCCGCGTCCCATTCGTCCCATTCGTCCCATTCGTCGCCTTCGTCCACGGGTTCGTAGAGCGGTTCGTCTACGGTCCAGTCTTCAGGGGGCGAGTCGGGTTCGCAGTGAAAGTCCGTTACAGTGTAGCAGCGCATGAGTGTGTGCCTCCGTTAGATTAGAAGGGAGCCTTCGTGGTCGCCGGTTCCGCAGGAGCGTCCGCAGCGGGGTTGGGGTTCGACGCGTCCGCGTCCACCTTCGTGTAGAACTGCATGAACGCTTCCTTTGTGTCGGTGTCGAAACGGGCAAGGCAACGCTCCACAGCGGTCTGCTTGGAGCAGCGCAGCACAGAGTACGCGAACAGCACATCGCGCAGACGGCGAGTGGTGATGATCTCGTTCACGATGTTCTGCTTGAACGACTTGCGAACAAGGTCAGCCCAACCAACAAGATTCGTGATGAACGCGTCATCGCTCAAGCCAAGCGATTCGGCGTACTTTGACAGGATGCGCGTTTCCACCTTCGGATCAGCGTAGTCCTGTTCGTAGGTGAACGCGAAACGGTCAAGGAACGCCTCGTTCATGTGGTTTGTGCCCACGAATCGACCGTCATCGCTGCCCTTGCCCTTCGTGTTCGCAGTAGCCACGATGGTGAAGCCTTCCGCAGGGCGCACGTACTTGCCGATCTTCGGGATGTACTTGCCCTTGCCCTCAAGCACGGACTGGAGGCACATGATGAGGTGGGTGCCAAGGTCGATCTCGTCAAGGAGCAGCACAGCACCGCGCTCCATTGCAACCAACACCGGACCGGGCACAAACACCGTTTCGCCGCCGATGAGACGGAAGCCACCAAGCAGTTCGTCTTCGTCCGTCTGCGAGGTGAAGTTCACGCGGATGCACTCGCGCTTCAACTGGGCGCACACCTGTTCCACCATCGTGGTCTTGCCGTTGCCCGACAGACCCGTGATGAACACCGGGCAGAAACGACCGGACTTGATGATGGTCTTGATCTCGTTGTGGTAGCCCCACGGAATGTAGTTGCCGTCCACAGCAGGCGTGAAGGTGTCTGCTTCGCCGTTCGTGACCGACCGCGCCATGTTCACCACAGCGTCAGTGGTCATTGCCGTCGCAGGCGCAGCAGCCACAGCCGCAGCCATCGCGGGTTGCGGAACAGGCGCAGGCGCAGGCGCAGCAGCCGGAGCCGACTTTGCCTTTGTCTTTGAACCCGCAGGGCGACCGCGCTTGGTGACAGTCACCGAAATGTCCGTATCAGCGACAAACAGTTCGGGCAGCGAGTAGGTGCCGCGACCAACCTTGCGGTTAGGGGTCATGCACCACGCGGGAACCGCAGCGTAGCCCGCAGCGAGAGCAGCGTCACGCAACATGGTGAAGCCGATGCTCTGACCGTTGCAGGTGTTCTTGGGTGTTAGCCCCTTGCCGCCGCCGGTCTTGCGGATGGCAGTGATGAAAGCGAATTGGGTAGACGATAGAGTGAAAGAGGTCTTCATAGCGTTCAATTTACTGGAATTGGGAATTTGTGTCAAGTAGTAAGCAGCCGAATTTGTGATTCGTAAACCCCTTCGGCACAAGGGTTTACGCGTTTCCGGGGGACAGCGCCGGTTATCGGACGCTGACTGTTGACATTGTAGTATTAAACCGCAACCACTTCCCCAATGATGGTAGCCACGGTCTTTGCTGAATTGCGGACAGCGATTGCACCCGCGAGGCTCTTCACAGCAGACACAGAGAAGCCACCCGATGCAGTGCGCTTCGCGGTCTTGAAGCCGTCAGACAGGATGCGGTCGAAAGCGTCAGCGCGACTCTTTTGACTACGGGCTTCTATTTCTGAACTGTTTGTGAGCACACAGAAGTCGCTTGACCGTGCCACAACCGCAGAGTCCCAACCCGCAGCGCGACCACGGGCGTACCCGTCACGGCTGTACGCGCTGCCGTCCGCTTCCACAAAGGACGGCATCGTGGACCGCTTGGCGTTCGTGGACAGCCCAATCCAGTGAATACCAGCACCAGTGCGGCGACGAATCATGTCACGGGCAATCCAACCCAAACGGGAATCGCTGCCCCAATGGGGCGCAAGCATATCCAAGTACGACGCGTCAGGGCAGGTGTTGTACGCAGCGTCCTGTGAGCGACGCTCGTCACGGGTGCCAGGCATGAGCGAGTACGCCACGCCAGTGGTTGCGTCACGCAGCACCACAGACGCACGGCGACTGGAGTTCAAGAAGCCACTATTGACTCGCGCCTTCTCCACGAACTCAATGGTGTCAGACGGCTCACCGTCCGTGAGGAACAGCACGTGGGGAATCTGCACACGGTTGCGCTTCACAAACTGCTCAACAATGGGCGCAAGCGCAAACGTAGCCGCAGTGGTAGGCGTACTGCCCAAACTCAAGTTGCCTGCGTGATTGCAGTAGTTCCACAGGCGGAACGCAGCCAGTGCAGACTTCATGCGCTCGTATTGGGGCTTTGTCATGCGCGACGACAGCCAGTTCGCAAGGGTAAGAGTGCTAGCCACCGCACAGAGATCGGCGTTGCCCACTTCGGCGTAACGGTTGCCGTACGCGTCGCCGTGTTGGTTGCCGTGACTCCACTCCACATCAGAGAACGAGTACACTTCAAACGGGATGCCTGCGCGACGGCAGAAGTCCGTGATGATAAACAACTGCCCAATGGTTTCGCGCATAATGCCGCCCATTGAACCACTCCAGTCAAGAGCAATCACGATGCCGTGGTTCTTGCCTTCAGCCACGCGGATGTTCTTGCGGAAAATGTCTTCGTTCCAACGGAACTGGTTCATACGGAGCGGATCAAGCGCACCGGAGTTGCTCACCCGAGCGCGACGGAACACGTCCGCAGCCTTGCGGCGGTCGAACGCAGTGAACATGGAGTTTGTGGCTTCAGTGTGGAAACGCGAACGCACCGGCTCACGCAGGGCTTTGAGCAGGTTGGTGTTGTTTGTGTAGTTCCAAGTCGTATCGTGTCCGCAACCAGTGACACCACTCGCAGTGTTCTCTGCACGAATATCTGATTCCAGTTTGTCGAACCGCTCAATGACCTCGGGGTAGTCCACCACGCGCCACGCAGAGCACTGCAAGCCGCCTTCAGGCACGACCGCAGTGTACACAGGGGCATTTGTTGCAGCAGTGGGATCCACCAGTTGCTCACGAATGGCACTTTCCAGTGCGGAGTCAGTGATAGGCGCACCCGGATCACTGCCCCAAGTGTGCTGCGTGACCACACCCTGCCCGGTTTCGCCGCTGCCTTCACCCTCCTCATCACCGTTGGCTTCTGTTTCGGGGGACGACGACCGGGTGTCCTGCCCACCAGTACCATCAGTAGTGCTGTCTTTGCTCTCGGTGTCACCGCCACCGTAGCCGTCTCTGTCAGCACCAGCGTCGTTGCCAGTGTCCCCACCGGACTGGCTCTCGCCCGTGTCTTCGCCACGGCATTGGGTTTGCTGTAGCGTGGTCTGGGCGTGAGTAATAAGGGCAACAGCAGCGTCCACCACTTCGCTCCACGTGGTCGCGGCTGCAACCGCCGCCACAATGGGGGCTTCAGCCGCAGAGAACGGCACCGCAGTACCCAAGTGCAGACCAATCTTGAAGTGGAGATTCACGCGGTCAGCGAAACCAAGAGCAGGAATGCGCGACAGGTCGCCAAAGAACCCACGGGCGTGGAGCGTACCGTAGCCGGAGTGGAAGTCGCGGCGCAGACCGGGGAACTTGTCCTTGATCATGCGCTCAATACGAGCGTCTTCCACCACATTCAGTGTACCCGCAGCGGTTTCGCGGCGCACACCAGTACGCGACTGCACCGTTTCGATGCCCTTACGCCAGTCGTCTGCACTCGTCCACAGCGCGTGAGCCACTTCGTGACCCACAAGCATATCGTACAGCGCATTGGTGACATCCTTCCACACAGGCAGATGCAGCGAACGCGCCTTAAGGTCAAAGAACGCGGTGCTGATCTTTGGATCGTGCACCACGGCAATGGATTCAGTGGACAGGAGTCGCGCAAGCGTAGACTTCACAGCGGACGGAGCGATGGTAATTGGGGCAGAAGTAGTCATCCCTTAATTTTACAGCAAAAACAGGGGTTTGGGAAGCGGTTCCACCCCAAAAACCGCCAAAAATAGAGCGAAATATTCGTGCGTAACCCCTTATCCTGACTGTACTTACGAATCGGGGGACAGCGCGTCCGATAATAACGCCCGTTTTCCGCCACCCACTGGTTAGCCGGAGGTTATCGGACTTTAAATGCGTGCCTGTTCTCTTACAGTGGCTCAGTGTGCCGCCAGACCCGGTACTTAAACACTTACGACAGCACGCCCGCACCCCTCCAGAACCCCAAAAGTTCGGCACTAAACTGTTTTCCAAATGCGTCAACTCACACGCACCAATCAGGACACGTGGGACACGTGAGCGGACCACATCAGACCCCCAAAAGTTCGGCACTAAACTGTTTTCCAAATGCGTTAACTCACACGCACCAATCAGGACACGCCCAGGGACACGTGAGCGGACCACATCAGACCCCCAAAAGTTCGGCACTAAACTGTTTTCCAAATGCGTTAACTCACACGCGCTGCTCGAAACACCGGTTCCCACACGAGTCGAATATTTGGTAAATAGCCGGCTGTAAAAAATTCCCCATTCCTTGATTCGGATAGTCCTTGTGGTACAGTACCTGTTACATAAGGGTATCAGGAGGCACACGCACATGGGCTACCTACACAACACTCGCGTCCAAAACTTTCTCCGCACCGTACGGTCACAGTGCCGCAAGTGCAATGTCCGCTTCACGCTGTCCCCCGGCTACGAGGTGAACGGCGGGGGCGAACGGTGTCAGGGGTATTTTCTTGAACCAGACCACCGCAAGGGCATTGGCGGTGAACTCCGTGTGGCTATCGGTGGTCGCCGCACTTCCGACTGGCTGTTTACTGTAGCCCATGAGTACGCACATTTCCTCCAGTGGATGCGCGACGACCCCCTGTGGCGTGAGAAGGACTACTTTACTTTTGAAATGGCAACCGAAGCGGAGGCACTGAACCTGTGCAAGACGTTTAAACTGCCTATTCCCCGTCGAGTACTGCTAAAGGAACACCGCCGCTATGTGCGTAAACTGCGTGCAGACGGCTGCTAACCAACGGATTGATATGGACTTCACGATGAAGAGAAAGGAGAAATACACTATGGCTAACACCCCAACTACTTGCCCACTGAAGAGCAAGGTGTGGACTGTCCTGCTGGTGCTTGCGGTTCTGCCGTTTGCGCTGCGCGGTGCAGACCTCATTATTGGTGCAGTTGCAAAGGGCTTGACCGCGCTCACTGACGAGCCGCGTGCTCCCCGTGCACCAAAGACTACTGGTCTTTAAACATATTGCCTTGAATAATATTACAAAACTAGGGGACTATTCGCTCGTCTAACTGGCAAAGACGCTGAAACCCAGCAATGTGGGTCTTGAGTCCCACGCGACCCCCGTACAGTTTTAGCCTCCGCGTATGCTGAATACATACTGCGGAGGTTTTTTTATGCCAACTTACGAGTACAAGTGTGAAGGGTGTGCACGACAGTGGGAAGAGTTTCGTGGAGTGGGCACCCGAGACGAGCCGTGCCGTGCGCCGTGTGTGGCGTGTGGGGAGTGGCGTGTGGTGCGGGACTGGGTGACACCACCTGTGACCGGCGTGGACGCTGCTCTTGGTGCAGGCGGGGACTTCAAGAGTCTGACCCGCAAGATGAGCCGAGGGTTACCGAAGAGCGCACGGGAAAATTTAGAACGCGCCGCGAGTCTGCGGGGTCGCAAATACGGTCCACAGTAATCGCGGTGACACACGGAGTACCCTATTATTTCTACAGTATCGAAAGGTGGGGCGGAGTGGGGTGGAGTGGGGCGCACATTTCAAATATAGACACAAAAGCCCTCCAGCAGCGCGTGGACGGGGTTCGCAGTGGTGGTGTGCCCCTTGGTGACTGGATGCACACCCTTACCGCATACTTGGGCATTCCCCACTGTGGCGGGTGTGAAGCGCGACGGCAGAAGTGGAATCGCCTGTGGGCTTCCGCTCACTCCACAGACCCACTAGAAGCCCTGCACCTGTCCCGTGGTGTGAGTGGTGACCACACTACATAACTCCATGCACACTCCCCACCGTAACACCCCCTCTCCCGCCCCTCTAGACGAATGGGGGGAAACCGCACTGCGCCGTGCAGCGGGTGCGTTGTCCGGTGTTCGTCGCGCTGTGCACGGCATTCGACGCGCAATACTGGGGGGTGAAAGTGCGGCGGAAGCGGAGTCCCGAGGGCAGCGTATGGCACGTGAGTACGAAGCCCGTAAAGCGCGGCAGTACGCACGCCGTGAACGCCGCGCCAAAGCACGACGCGCTGCGGGTGGGGAGTAGGCGTACACGCTACATAAGGGTACACCAGTAGGAGCACACATGGCACACAATCCGTTTCCGTTTCGCCGCGACGCTCACCCCAACCTTACCCGCGCCATACACAGAGTGGTGGAGGGCGCGGCTGGGCAGGGCAAGTACCCACGTCCCAGTGCGAGTGGTGGTGTTCGTGCGGGGGAGAACACCCCTCCACGCCCTGCAAAGCCAAAGCCAAAGTACAAGTACCCAGGTGGAGTGGTGTACACTCGGTACGCAACCGAAGGTGTAGTGAGTGAGTCCCACACCCGAGCGCAATTGGAAAAAATGTCTATTCCCAAACTGCGTGAACTTCTAAAGAAGTACACCGACACAGTGCTAAAAGGACAAGCGGCACCCGAAAACCGCAAGTACGCATTCATGCCCGCAGCGTCACAGAAAACTCTAGCCGACATTCGCGGGATCCTGCGCTCGCGTGGTGCAGGGGTGGCGTTGGAAGAAGGAGTGGGAGAGAAAATCCATCTGGTGAAAACCTCAAAGGTGTCAACCACACCAGGCGAAAGCGCATTTCAAACCCTGTACCGTCACGGATTTAATCACTACATTGTGTCGTACTCCACAATTTCAGGTGAAACCATGATTTTCAAAGCCGACAAAACCGGCAAGGTTACAGACTGGTCAGACTTGTGGATGTCGCGTAAGAAAACGGATCACAACGAAGCCATCATAGACTACATCACCTACAGCGTGAAGGGCAATAGGAAAAAGTCGTTCACTGTTGTGGAGAATGTGGTTGTTGAGGCGGCACCGACCCCGCAGCGCGTGAATAGCATACATAATCACAGAACTTCTTAACAGTAAAGTAAAGGCACAACCACACATGAGATTCAACAACACCAACTTCCGTTCGCTCAACGAGAGCATCAACTACGTTCAGAACCCACATCGGGAACTTGACGAAGCACTGGAGTACGCCGATACTCTGGAGTCAGTCATCCTGTCCATCTGCGAAGAGTTGGAGATTGATCCTGACGAGTTGGTGGAGATGGCGATGACCCAAGGACGAAACAGAGAACACCGAAAGATATTGAGTCGTGCATGGGCAGCACCGCGCCGAGACGATCCCAAATACCACAAACTGGAAGCAGCAAGAAAACGAGCACAAAGAGAGAGTGACAGTAAAAAGATTTACGGCAAGGGTGGCAAGATTAGTAGAACCGCCAAAATCGCGGTAAAACCGTACTTTGGACCGCGTCAAAATTGAAGCCGTCAATTCTACCAACGGTTCAAAAGAATCAGCCCCACCCAAACAGGAGAACACACATGGAAAACCTACACGAACAGATAGAAGAAGTAGACGAGTACAACCACTTGCTTGAAACAGTTTTGATCCAACTATGCGAAGAGTTGGAGATTGACCCTGACGAGTTGGTGGAGGATGTGATGACTGTATCCCGTGAACGGGAACTTTCCAAGAAAATGGCAGACCAAGGTAGAAAGACCCAAGCCGCTTATGATCGTGACGAGAAAGAAAGGGTTGCTGGCAAACGGAAGTGGGGATCTAACTCACGGGCTTTCTGGAAGCAGTACGCAAGATCGGCGCGACTTGGCGACCGATACCGCAAAGAAGGCAAAAGCCACAAGGTTTACGGCAAGGGCGGAAAAGTCATGAAGCGAGTAAAGACTGCACGCCAGGACAACACCTATGATTCCTCTCTTCGCGGAACTAGACGCGGCGCGAAGCACATCGGTTGGTCCGACTAACTGTAATCTGTATTGCAAATGGAAAACCTACACGAACAGATAGAAGAAGTAGACGAATACAACCGTTTGCTTGAAAGTGTTCTTGAGGAGTTGTGTAAGGAACTATACCTTGATCCGCAGGAGTTGAAGGAAGACCCAACTTCGCTTCAGTTGATGTACGACACCATGTTGAACTCTGGTGGAGGCGGTGCTGCAATTCAGGGAGGATTACCAGCAACTATTTTGATGATTTCTTTTATAGCAGGGATAGTTGGTGCCGCCGGTATGAGTATGCCCGACGTCGGAAAAGTGCTTCGCTCACTGCCAAAGCAAGCACTAGTTGGACTGTTGGGCAAGTTGAAGGGATTTATTGTAAAGGTAAAGAGCGGCAAGAAATTGACCCCAGACGAAAAAGCACAGGCACGAGACACACTGGCTTCTGCTCTGAAGGAAAAAGGCTACGCCACACGCAGCGCGTGAATAGCATACATAATCACAGAACTTCTATAACTTCTTAACAGTAAAGTAAAGGAACAACCACACATGAGATTCAACAACAACAACTTCCGTTCGCTCAACGAGAGCATCAACTACGTTCAGAACCCACAATGGGCACTAGACGAAGCACTGGAGTACACTGCTGCTCTAGAAGAAGTCATTCTATCCATCTGCGAAGAGTTGGAGATTGACCCTGACGAGTTGGTGGAGGATGTGATGACCCAAAATCGTGCGGCTGAACATTTCAAGAGACTGAAAAAGGCGGATGCAAGAGTCGCATACACAAGAGATGGTGAGCGCAGAGGAAGCACTCCCAAGACGCACGCAAGCGCACACAAAAAGAGAGACCGATTGATAAAACAGTTCTCAAAGGAATTGAGGGATACAAAGTATGTGTACGGCAAGGGTGGTAAGAGGACTAAATTGATCCAAAGACCCAAAAATCGCTAACCCCACCCAAACAAGAGAACACACATGGAAAACCTACACGAACAGATAGAAGAAGTAGACGAGTACAACCACTTGCTTGAAACAGTTTTGATCCAACTATGCGAAGAGTTGGAGATTGACCCTGACGAGTTGATGGAGATGCCGATGACCGTTGCACGCGAACGGGAACTCAGCAAAAAAATTAAGGCACAGGGCAAAAAGACCCAAGCCGCTTATGATCGTGACGAGAAAGAAATATTGAGTGGCAAACGGGGACCGGTTTCCTCATCACGGGATTTCAAAAAGCAGTATAAGAAGTCGCAGGCTCTTGGCGCACGATACCGCAAAGAAGGCGAAAGCCACAAGGTGTATGGCAAGGGCGGAAAACTCCTGAAGCGAGTAAAGACTTCTCGTCACAACGAACCCAGCGATGTTCGTGGCGGTGGTTATCAGGGATGGTCTGACGATAACTAATCTGTATTGCAAACGGTTCAAAAGAACTAGCCCCCGAACAGGGGGCTTTTTCTTTTTACGAGAATCGCACCACGATAGCGTTGGCTGGTGGCTTGTCTGTTACCACAATGCGACCAGCACTGTCGCCACTTGACGGCGATACCCCGTACACCTTT
>Ga0194115_10005945_pt1 | contig 12517 bp, 9 predicted proteins | sample TA2MahsurfametaG_3_FD_148656 | JGI IMG/M metagenome (GOLD analysis project Ga0194115, IMG submission 148656) | Freshwater microbial communities from Lake Tanganyika, Tanzania - TA2015002 Mahale S4 surface | ecosystem: Environmental > Aquatic > Freshwater > Lake | place: Tanzania: Lake Tanganyika... | reverse complement strand
GGAAAGTTTGCGTTCACTACTCGGCGATACCACCCGGCGCAATCAGATGGCGATGGCGTCGCGCGCTCGGGCCGTCAACGAGTTCGACTACGCGGTGCTGGTCGCCCGCCTCACAGCCACGCTGCGCATTTAGTGGGGACGAATTCGTTAGCGTGTCGGATGTGACTGATTTCCGACAGGGCCGTCGCGAAGGTCAGATCGATGAGGGCGCGCAAGTAGACAACACCGCTAACGTCTGGCATCTCGCCCATATCCGATCGTCGGCAGTCGTCGGTGCCGAAACAATCATCGGTCGCGCTGCCTATGTGGGAAGTGGTGTCGTAATTGGTCGGCGATGTAAAGTGCAGAATCTCGCCCAGATTTTTGAGCCCGCAGTTCTAGAAGATGGGGTTTTCGTAGGTCCAGGAGCTATCTTGACGAATGACCGTCGCCCCCGCGCCGTGAACCCTGACGGTTCGCTAAAGAGTATTAGTGACTGGGAACCTGTCGGCGTCTTCGTAGAGAACGGAGCCTCAATTGGTGCTGGGGCTATCTGCGTGGCGCCGATTCGCGTCGGGCGCTGGGCCATGATTGCCGCTGGTGCCGTCCTTGTAAGCGATGCGAAATCATATGGTCTCTACATGGGGGCACCAGCACGCCAGGTTGGTTGGGTTGGTCCAGCTGGTGACCGTCTCGTGGAGAGTGGGCAAGACAGTTTTCGTTGTCCGAGCACTGGTCAACGCTTCTTGCTGAGCGAAGAAGGGCTTCTCAACCCCCTGCCATGATCTATCTCTCTAAACCTAAGATTGATTGGCGGCAGATTCGAGCAGTGAAGAGGGTGCTCAAGTCAGGACAGCTCGTTCAAGGCCCCGAAGTTGAAGCGTTTGAGGCAGAGATTAGCTCCTTGATTGGTGCAACCCACTGTGTGGCAGTGAACTCAGGGACCTCGGCACTTCATCTCGGAATGTTGGCAAGTGAAATCGGGCCGGGTGACGAGGTGATTGCTCCGTCATTTAGCTTTGCCGCGACTGCGAATGCCGTAGAGCTAACCGGAGCCTCGGTCGTATTCGCTGACATCAATATTGATGACTTCAATATTGACCCAAAGCATGTTGAGTCGCTGATTACCCCGCGCACGAAAGCTGTCCTGGTGGTTCATCTATATGGGCACCCAGCTCAGATGGCGAGCCTCGCAACAATCTGTTCGCGGCATCGGATTCAGCTCATTGAAGACGCAGCTCAAGCACTCGGAGCCAGAGAAAATGGACATTACGCCGGTGCAATGGGAACATTCGGTGCACTGTCGTTCTATGCAACTAAGAACATCAGCAGCGGCGAAGGAGGAATGATCACCACTAATGATGCCAGCCTGGCGAGACGCGCGCGGCTATTGCGTAATCAAGGTCAAGAGATCAAATACAGGAATGAGATAATTGGCTTCAACAATCGACTCTCGGATATACATGCAGCGATTGGTCGTCAACAATTGAAACATCTCCACCAATGGGACTCCAAACGGCAACATAACGCCAAGTATCTCTCAGAACACCTTGTCGGCGTGCAAGTACCAGTGGTACGAAGTGGGAGCCACCATGCTTTTCATCAGTACACAATTGGCGTCCCGGGAAGCCAACGAGACTCAATGATTGCGCACCTGAACTCTCTTGGAGTCCAGAGTGGCGTCTATTATCCAGTCCCCATTCATCTCTTGCCATCCTTTCGAGAGCGAAAGAATCGGGATGGTTCGCCAATCACTCTCCCGGTGACGATTCAGGCTGCATCGGAGGCGCTCTCGATTCCGGTGCATCCGCAGTTGGGGGTTCGTCACTTGAAGAGGATTGTTGAAGCGGTGAATTCTTTTCGCGGGGCGACATGACCTTGAGGACTCGTGTTGCAATAGTCGGGCTTGGCTCGATGGGGCGGAATCATCTACGAGTTCTTTCTGCAATGCCAGAGCTCGACATCGTCGCTGTCTGCGACACGAACTCCGAGCGAATACCGAGCGGACCCTGGAAGCAACTGACTGACTACCGAGTTGCCGCAGGTGAGTTTCCGGACTACTGTGTTATCGCCTCGCCAACACCAACTCATTTAGAGATTGCGACTCATTTTATCAGGCAGGGCGTTCCAATCTTGGTTGAAAAACCACTCGCTAGTACGACTGGTGAAGCAAGAGCGATATTCGAGGCGGCGCAAGCTGAGGGGAGCAAAGTCGCTGTTGGAATGATTGAGAGATTTAACCAAACCGCAATCGAGCTCAGGCGCATCCTTGAGTCTAACCAGTTCGGAAGGCTTGTTGGTATCCATACCCGCCGTATTGGTCCGCCACCAGGACGTGACATGGGAGTTGGTGTGCTTCTGGATCTCGGAATTCACGACATTGATCTGATTCGATGGGCGACTGGCGATAATCTGCAAGTCGCAGGGGCTCAATTCGTCTCTGGAATGGTCTCGCCACACGATGATCTCGCCCTTGTTTCGGGAAACTTATCGTCTGGGGCTCTCTGTCACTCAGAATTTTCGTGGCTGTCGCCTACAAAAGAACGCAATGTTGAGTTGCTATTCATGCAAGCGCGAGTTAGTTTCAATTTGTTGACTGGCGAGGTTGAGATCGTCCGACAACGTGGGGAAGAGACGCAATGGGACGTGGTCCGTGAATTGCGAGGACCTCGGAATTCAACGAGTACGGTCTATAGCGTAAAGACGGTAGAACCTCTGGTCTTGATGCACCAAACGCTGCTCGCCGCCGTTGTTTCTGGTAACTGGAGCGCCATGCCCAGCGTTGAAGATTCTGTTCAAATACTTGCCCTAATTGAACGAGTGCAAACTTCTTAGTCGGCCGGTCGGATTTCAGAGATTGAAACAGTCTGAGTGTGTCGACGAAGTAATCTCGGTTCAATAAGCACAAGTCCGATCAGCTCACGAATGCTGCGAAAAATGGAGCGAACTGAGAACGTCTTTGACTGTCCAGAAATTCGTGGTAGACAGTGGACCGCGGCGAAATTCACAGCAGAGAATTGCTTTTGAAGTCGAATTGAGAGTTCCAGGCAAGATATCGCGCGCGAGGTGAGAGGTAGCGATGCTATAAATACGTTTCTTGGAAGTATAAAGACGCCACATTGATTCCGTAAATTCACGCCAAAGAGTATCCATAGAAAAGAGTGCGCGATTTGACTTACAGTGTTACGACCATGTTCGACACGTCCATAGCGCAGCAGAAGCCATATCTCAGATCTTTGGTACCCCTCCAAGATTTGTGCAAAGTCACAAAGGTCAATCTGTCCATCAGCAGGCACCCATGAGACTGTCGGCGATAGTGAGTTGAGGACTCCAGTCCGAAGAGCAGCCCCAAGCCCCATGTTCTCCTTGTGTCTGATTGCTCGAACTCGTGAATCAATTTCGGCTAATGAGGTGCAAATCTGCCAAGTTTCATCAAGGCTCCCATCATCAACCAGCACGATTTCATCTACGTGCTGCAAGACTCCAGACGTGGATAAGTTTTGTAAGAGAAGTTTTGCATTCATCGCTTCATTGAAGACTGGAACAATCAGTGATAAACGTTCGCCCATAGAAAGAACTTAGAATCCTCGCTTGAGTTAGATGTGGCCAACTAAAACAGTAAGTTCCGACCTTACGATCGAAGCTAGCGTCGAAATCTTCTACATGCTACTGTCGGGATAGTCCGATGATCATCAAAGATACCAAGATCGTGGTCATAGGTGGCGCCGGATTTATTGGGAGCCATGTTGTTGAGTCATTGCTGCGCACCCAAGTCCGTGAAGTTGTTGTATTCGACAACTTTGTTCGAGGGCGACTCCAGAATTTGGAATCTGCGCTCAGAGATCCGCGGTGCAGTGTATTTGAAGCAGGTGGAGACATTCGCGATGTAGAGATTCTCAACGCTGCCCTTGAGGGTGCTGACGGAGTGTTCCATCTTGCTGCTATGTGGCTGTTGCACTGTCGCGAGTATCCGCGTACGGCATTTGATGTCAATGTGCAGGGCACGTTTAATGTCCTTGAAGCGTGCGTAAGAAACTGCGTCAAACGATTGGTCTATTCCTCTTCCGCGTCAGTGTACGGTGACGCGATTTCAGTTCCCATGACCGAGGCCCATCCGTTCAACAATCGCAATTTTTATGGTGCAACGAAGATAGCTGGGGAGGCGATGTGTCGGGCTTTTTATGAGCGATTTGGGCTCAACTATGTCGGCCTACGGTACATGAATGTTTATGGGCCACGCCAAAATCACGATGCAGCATACACGGGCGTGATTCCTGCGATGTTGAACAAAATAGATTCTGGCGAAGTGCCGATTATCAACGGTGATGGTGGGCAGGCATATGATTTTGTTACTGTCGGTGATGTCGCAAGATCCAATGTCCTCGCAATGGAATCTGATCTAGCCGATACCTTCTACAATGTCGGAACCGGAGTCCAAACAAGCATTAAGGATCTCAGCGACCTAGTCCTTGAACTAACATCCGCAAAGGTAAAAGTGAAATTTAAGCCCTATAGTCTTGACGATTCTCGACAGCTAGTCAATAATCGCATTGGCTCAACAGAGAAAGCTGAAACCGAGATTGGATTTAAATACCACGATGACTTGCAGAAGGGTCTGCAAGAACTTATTGCATGGCGAACTAAAAACTGAAACTAATGCCTTAAGGTCGTGAGGCTACAGGCAATGTGCGGCGCCAAGGTAATTCATATTTGTTGACCGGATGTAACTCGGTTGGATTTGATTGGAAGAAAATCTTGTGTCAGCCATCACGTCGGCGGGCTTGGTATTTCGCGTACAACACTTCTCGGTGCACGTCAGTCTTCCATGGTGCACGATTTGAAGTTACTATCTCAAAGCCGGTGAAATTCATTACTCCATCAATCTCAAACTGTTTGAAGTGATGGAAATGAATATCGTCGAGTAACAACGAAAAGTTGTTATGCCATACGAGCGTAGAGATAAATAGAGCTCCACCTGGTTGCAGAACTCGGCCTGCCTCACGAATAGCGGTGCTGTAGTCGAGTATGTGGTCAAGGCTTGTATTGAACATCACAGTGTCAAAATTTGCATCCGAAAAAGGCAAGTCCTCTGCAGCTCCGATGAACTGTCCATCTGCTGGTGCATTTATGAAGGGATCAATTCCCACGTAAGTGCAACAAGATGGAAGTAATGCAGCGCCGATTCGAGCATCACCACATCCAACATCAAGTACGAGCCCACGCGCATCTTTGAGTAGTTCGCGCATTTTCCAAAGGTGCTTCTGGTAATGAAGGTCATTTGGATTACTATTCAATGGCGCGTCAGAGGGCAAGAGGGAGAGATTCCAGTACCTGGTTTCAGTAACAGAGGGCGGTATCTCGGTAAGTGAATATTCTTGACGCAACAGTTGTTTGAGACTCATGGAGTCCAGGGGCTTTGCATGTTGGCCGCGCAGCAGATCTTCGACTGATATTCGTGATTCGTTACTATCTGACACGTTCTGCCTCGGTTAGGGCTCAGTGGGAATTCTTAACATAGGGGATTCGGCGAAAAGGAACACCAGCCTGCCTCGCAAATAGCGGCTAGAGCGAGCAGATTACAGCCATTCGGGCTAGCCACTTCGTTGGAAACATAGGCGGACACCTTGTTCGACAGTGTACTTTGGCGGTCCAAATAACTCTGACTGCTTCTTGACGCTTCCGATGTAACTATTCCCCGATTGACAAATTTCTTTGAATCTTGGACTAACGCCAAGTGCAGCTCCGATGAGGGTGGCCAACTCTCGAATGGAAACGACTGATGGACCAGCGCAGTTAACCGTAGTGTGCCCACGAAGTTCAAGTGAGTCCACAAATATCTTGACGGCGTCTTCTATGAATGTGGGGTTGAGATGAGTCTCATGGCTACTCGAAACGGAGATCTCGCTCTGTTCAATTATCGACTTAGCCAGTCGTCCCACTAGCTTGTCGGCGGACTGGGAGGGTCCGTAGAGGAAGAAGGGTCTAAGAATCGTCAAATCCCGAGATTGGTCTCTGAACAACGAAAAGATTTGCTCGGCCATGACCTTTGAAGTTGCGTAGAAGTCCTCCGGGTCGAGAATTCGAATTGGATCAACTTCCGTCAGCGCTTCAAGTCCGTTGCGCGGCTGATAGACCGAACCACTCGACGCATGAATAATTTTTGACACCTCTGTTTGTGCGGCCCATCTCCAGATGAGAAGATTAGCTCGCACATTTACGTCAAATACTCGAATTGAGTCTCCTGGGAATTGTCTAAAGTGGCGCTCCTGGGCGAGTGTGATAACCGCATGAATTCCCTCAAGGTCGTGTAAATCGAAATTTCCGACCAAATCCCTCTCTACTATTCTGAAGACGCGATCACCAAATTTCATGTTTTCCAAAATTTGAGTTCCGGGGCGCACAAGGGCAACTACCTCGTGCCCCCGAGCGATGAGAGAACGCGTAAGCGGCTTGCCGAGGAATCCCGAAGCACCAGTAATTAAGATTCGCATACTTGACTTTCGCAGCAGAGCTTGGTGCCCCGGTTTCTCGGAGGTTGATTCAAAGTAACTGAACGTCTCACCATTGAGCCCCTGATTGAGTTGGCTGATCTTGCTCGCTGCTCAAGATCTGGGCTGTGAGCACATGCAAAAGGTACCTCGATCATAATTGAAGGATTTGAGTTTGTAGACATTCGGGTTTGAACTCCTACAGTGATCACAATTACTTGATTGGTGTTGGGGAAACCATTTGGCATCGCTGCCAATGTGCTGAATCTTGATAGTTGCTTGCGGGTAATCTCTAAGAAGATGTGTGGCATTTGCGGCGTCCTCATGTTTGGCGATGCAGCTCCCAGTCGCGACACCATAGCGAGAATGACCCGAACGCTAACGCATCGTGGCCCTGACGGGGAAGGCATCTTTGTAAGTGATCGTGTTGGGCTTGGGCACCGACGTCTTGCGATTATTGACCTAAGTGATGCCGGATTACAGCCAATGTCAACCGCGGACAATCGTTACAAGATTGTATATAACGGCGAAGTTTATAACCATAAAGAAATTCAGAGAGAATTGGAATTGCTTGGCCACCGATTCGAATCTCGAACCGACACAGAAGTAGTTCTGAAGTCGTGGGTGCAGTGGGGAATCAGATCAGTCGAACGTTTCAATGGAATGTTTGCATTTGCGGTCTGGGACAATGTGACTCGTGAACTCTCCATGGTCCGCGATCGATACGGAATCAAACCCCTCTACTACGCTCTGGTAGGAGATGCGCTCGTCTTTGGATCTGAACAACGAGCGTTGCTTGAATCTCGCATAATCGGCAGGCGTCTAGACCGGCTTGCTCTGGTCGAGTACCTGACGTTTCAAAACATTCTTTCAGATCGAACGTTCAACTCTGAGATCCGAATTCTTCCACCTGGCCATATCCTTCACGCCAATTGTCAGACCAAGAGATTCCATCTGACAAGGTATTGGGACTTTGCTTTCGAGGAGTCGGCCTCTGAGTATGGAGCGCAAGAAGCGGAAGAAGAATTAGAGAGGCGAATCAGACTCGCCGTAAAACGTCAACTTCAAGCGGATGTTGACATCGGCACGTACTTGTCCGGGGGGCTTGACTCCGGAACTTTAGCGACGATTGCAACGACTGATATTCCGCGTCTTAGAACGTTTACTTGTGGATTCGACACGGTCTCAAGTTTGGATTCAGAGGCTAAGTTTGATGAACGAATAGCCGCGAGAAGCCTGGCGAAACGGCTCGGTACTGCTCATTCAGAGATAATCGTGGGTGAGGCCGATTTTGGGACAAATGCTGGCATTGTCGCTTCCCAGTTAGAGGAACCGCGTGTCGGACAAAGTTACCCAAACTACTTGGTTGCGCGGCACGCATCTGACTTCGTAAAAGTTGTATTGTCCGGCACAGGGGGTGATGAGTTATTCGCAGGATATCCGTGGAGGTATGCCGCCGCACTTAAAGCGGCAGACACGCGAGCCTTTCGCAGAGGGTATTTTGAGTACTGGAATCGTCTGTTGCCTAGCACGAACTTGAGCAGTTTGCTAGCTCCAATCTGGAATAGCGTTAAAGACTTTGATGCGCGACAAGTCTTTCATTCAATTTTGGATCAGCATAACTCTTCTGAAAGCGGCAACACAAGGTTCCTTAACGATAGTCTGTACTTTGAGACAAAAACTTTCTTGCACGGTTTGCTCGTTGTAGAAGACAAACTGAGCATGGCTCATGGTCTAGAAACCCGGTTGCCATTTCTGGACAACGATGTGGTTGAGTTTGCGATGCGGTGCCCGACCTCTGAAAAGCTTCAGAGTCCTGCAATTGCGGCAGGGCAAAAATCTCAAGAGTTGGTCGCCGCTGTGTCGAGACAACAGTCAGGTTTACTTGGTAAGGTTGTTTTGCGAAAAGTGTGCGCGCGTATCATTGGTGGTAGCGATGCATTTCGAACAAAACAAGGATTTGCAGCTCCAGACAGTCGCTGGCTTGCGGAGCCCTTACGTCAGATTCTGTCTGATGATCGTAGTTTTGGGGTACTTGGCAGCGTGATGAGCAGACAGGAACTCATCCGATTTGTTAAAGATCCTCACACGCCTACTTCTCACAGACGACTAATCGCGTGGTCGATCGTGAATTTGAGGCAGGTTTTGAATGATTACGAATTATAGTAGCAGAAGAGGATTTAGCAAACAAAAAATCTTCCGGCGTGTGATCGCCTACTCGCATGACTCATAGTAAGAAGTTCCTCGCACTCGCCTCCCATTCCGGCAACCGCGACCTTTACGCTTCAATGAATCATAAGTGAACAATTTTTATGGGGGTCTCCATACCTCGTAGTTCAATGCCTCGGCCATTCAGTACAGTTCGGAGGACTGGATGATCAGAGAACTTGTAGGTCCGATATTCCGCATGATCGGCTTGAATTACAATAGCTTCAACTTCCTTAGCATTGCCTCTGATCGGTAGGCCCAGCTGCTCCAGTTCCTCAGATGTGAAGTAGGGATCGGAAACCCAGCACCTAGCTTTGCGCACTGTCAGTGCGTTCACGACGTCGAATACACCGGAGAATGAAGTTTCCTTCACGTCGCCTCGATATGATGCTCCGAGAATCAAGACATTTTGGCCAGCAAGCGGGCCATGAGCAGTTTCTAGCAAGCGAATGCAGTGTTCTGGCATCGACCTGTTGGTTTCGCGAGCTGCACGAACGACGGTTGCTGTTGGATCATTCCACAGGTACATCTGGGAATAGACGGGTAGACAATGTCCCCCCACAGCTATTCCTGGGCGGTGGATATGGCTGAAGTACTGCGAGTTACAGGCTTCAACAACCACTCGAAAATCAATCGCATTCCTGCTAGCGAATCTCGAGAATTCGTTGGCTAGTGCAATGTTGACATCACGATAGGTGGTCTCTGCTAACTTCGCGAGTTCCGCAGCTTCGCAGGTTCCGAGATTCCATACCCCGTTAGGTTTGGGCAAATCGGTCCGCTCATCAAAAGTTAGAATGCTAGAATAGAAATCGGTTCCACGTTGACCGCAATTGACTGTAGTACCGCCTAGAAGCTTCGGGTAGCGACGCAAGTCGGCAAACACCCGTCCAGTTAGAACGCGCTCGGGGCTAAAAACGAGACTAAAGTCAGAGCCAGCCACCAATCCGCTCTCAGCCTCAAGTATCTTGGCAAATCGGTTTCGTGTTGTTCCAACCGGAACTGTGGTTTCATACGAGACGAGGGTGCCTGAACGCAGTCCTCGTCCAACAGCTTTCGTCGCGGAGTCAATTCCCGAAAAGTCTGGTATTCCTAACTCGTCGACATATAGCGGAACTACGATCATGATCTCACTTGCACCTCTTGCGGCCTCAGTAGCATCAACAGTTGCCTGAAGACTTCCAGATTCAACAGCGTCCATGAGCCGGCGAGAGAGGTCTTCCTCACCTGGGAACGGTTCAAGACCTTGATTAACCAATTCAACAACTTGAGGGTTAATATCTACGCCGATAACCCGTCTCTTCGCCTCTGCAACTTGGACAGCCAGCGGAAGGCCGATCTTGCCTAAACCAACGACTACTGACGATTTCATTTGTCCAACCGTCGCCTCACTTGCTGTGGGAGTCCCGCAAATCTAGCGCACCTCGAACTGAACATGATGTCGACTGTTTGTTCGGAATGAAGCAGCATAGCTAAGCTAGCGTGCAAAATGCGCAGCATTCTTGAATTCAACTCTCGGTTTGCTGTCGCATGTCTTGCGGTACTGAGCTGGATTGCGCTACGCGAGCAGGTCTTTGGAACACCCTCTGGCTTATCAGTGTTGATTGAGTGGCTTGGGTTGATGGTAGTTGCCATTTGCTTATCTGCCTACGCGCGCACGGGATCTCGTTGGTTGCGAGTTTGTGCTTCCATTGCAGTTTCGGCTTTTGTTATCCGTTCAATTCTGGAAAGGCAGACGGTACCTGGTTATCCCGCGTATTGGGGGGGCTTCGGGGTCTCCGTTCTTCTTGCGGTAGTCGTAGTTTGCGGCCTTCTCGTGATGATTTGTTCTGTTGTAACTGTCTATCAACATCCCATCTTTGGAGTCGTCCGAAGAATGAGCAAGTCAGTATTGGCTGTACTTGTCTGGCTTGGAATTGGTTGGATCTTGCCAACCCTCATTCAGCCATTTGACGCATGGCTGAATGTCGGAGACTCAACCGAGAAATTCCTTGACGAAATCGCTGGGTGGGTCAGCGGCAGAATTCCAGGCGTCGGCATAGGGTGGCATCACAATTCATTGTTGGGTCTTCCACTTGGTCCCATGCACTTCGTCTCTGGTTTTGGAGTGGAAAAAATCACGATGATAGTCGTGTTCGTGAATTGTCTCGTCCTCCTCGTTCCCGTTACCGTCGCGTACATTATCCGTCAAGTCCTACCCATATTAAATTGGACTCAAGCGTTTGTACTAGCACTAATCTCGGTCGCAATTTCCGGTGATTCATTTAATCATTCGATCTTTCAGGAATTAAGTTTCCTGGCGCGTCTCCTCGCACCACTCATGCTTGGGGCTCTCGTCATTACCGCATCAAGAAACCACTGCAATCTCGGCAGACCATGGGTGCTCGCGATTTCAATTTTGGCAGCGCTGACACTCTGGAACAACATCGAGTTCGGATTTGGAGCTGCCGCCGCCTCGCTCATCGTTGTCTGGTTGGGAGCACGCGACTCGGGACGTAGAAGAAAGGAGGTAGCGACCTTCAGTTTCGGGTTTCTAGTCACAACCCTTGCAATCCTCCTGCCGGGGATGATTCATGGCGGTATGTGGTTTTCGAGGCGTCTCGGCGGTATCGGCGACGTGTTCTTTGGGGACATGTCGATAAACACGTACAACAACTTGGGGCCGATTCCCATGTTCTCTTTGACATCGATTTGGTTCGCATTGGCGATTGCCACGCTCGCGACTGGGATTCGAGTGTTCCTCGGGACGTCTGGAACAGGTCTGCCGAGACGCGGGACAGTTTCCTCAATCTACTTCGGCGCTTGGTCACTGCTTTCTGCGCCTTACTTTCTGCACAACGGCGGTAGTGGATCCTTTAGAACTCAGGTCCTCCTGCTTCCAGTAACGATTCTCACTTGTTCGGCGCTTGGGAGTTGCGATGAGAGCGCGATCGCCGCTCGAGACGGGGTAGCACAGAAATCGATTTCCCACACGCATTCTTTTGAGCGATTGCTTGGATTCCTACCGCTAGCCCTCTTGTTCTCCCTCTCTATCGCAAGCATCGTCCAAGTGCCTATAGGCACAGGTGAGTGGCAGCGAATTCAGAGTCCCGTCAACTCGAACCAACCCCTCGATGAGTGGTCGCCGAACCGTCTTGACTGGATTGAGCCCAGTCATGTGCTGGAACTCGCAAATCAGTACGGCGGCAGTTCGGCTGTCGGGTGGTGGTTCGCATATGGGAATGCCATTGAAATTCTCACGGGTGTTGAGAATGTGTTCGGGATTAGCGGATTCGAAAACATAAGGTCCCCCAACCAGTTTCGGCTCAGCTGTGAGCCGCTTCTGGAATCCACAAAGGAATTTGTTCTCTCATTCGACAACATGGCAGAGCGAATGCGGGCTTGTGGATTAACGGATGTTCGTGCGTTGACGTCTCCCAATGGCGATGGTTTGGTGGTTTACAAGATTTCGCGAACATGAATTCTGCCCAAACTGTGAACTAGCCTTGCCCGCGTGATCGACCAGGCAACCGAAACAGAACACGTTGCGGCGGCGCCGACACGTTGCTACGACATCGCCGTCGACTTTGAGCGGTATCCCGAATGGGCCCGCGACGTGAAAGAAGCAAATGTGCTCGAGCGCGACAGTGCCGGGCGTGCCACGAAAGTCGAATACCGTGCCAGTGCGCTCGGGCGCAGCACGCACTACACGCTTGCCTACGACTACTCGCAGGCGCCAGAACGAATCTCGTGGTCGCTGGTTGACGGCGACATCATGCGTGTGATTGACGGCGCCTACACGTTCGTCGCTGAGGGCGGCGGCACCGATATCACGTACTCGTTGAAAATCGAACTCATCGTGCCGC
>Ga0194115_10005942_pt1 | contig 12521 bp, 11 predicted proteins | sample TA2MahsurfametaG_3_FD_148656 | JGI IMG/M metagenome (GOLD analysis project Ga0194115, IMG submission 148656) | Freshwater microbial communities from Lake Tanganyika, Tanzania - TA2015002 Mahale S4 surface | ecosystem: Environmental > Aquatic > Freshwater > Lake | place: Tanzania: Lake... | reverse complement strand
ATATACCGTATGTAGTAACTTAGGATAGAACGAAGCCCAGAGAAGACAGGCGGTTGACACCCTCATTTTTTCACATAGATATTATCCTGTCAAATAGGCCCTGCCCTGGGTTAGTAGATACAGTACAGCGCGACGGTCACAAAAAGTCTTTCTGTCGACAGAGACATGATGACTCTCGCACCAACTGCCGAAGACGACCAAAAACGAGATCCCAACCATCCGCCGTGGGTCGTCACATTGACTGTGAAAGAAGACGCCTCTCACTTCTCACAGTGAGGGTGATTGGACGACAACCCCTCAGGTTAACACACCAAGGTTCCACTTCCTTGAAGACTCTCTCTCTCCCTTCGATACTCAAAAACCCAATAGTTGAAATTCACAAACCAAAAAGTCATGGTAGAAATTGAAGAAGTCGCCGCCGCATCAGAAGGAGTTGGTGGTACTCCGACGGTCACGTCTGCTGGGAATGAAATCGATGTCGATGGATGGGAAAAACTCATGGGTGATGATCTAATTATGAAGGTAAGCAATAGAGAGAAGAAAAGTGTGTGTGATGAATGAAAAGTTATTTTTTCCCTTCCTTCAAACACATGCAGATCCATAGATGGAATACGGTGTAGACAAGACTGTATTTTGCTGCCAGGAAGAACGAATGACAAGTATGGGAGGTCACTTTCATTCTGACTTTCTTTTTTGCCATATTCGTAACAGGTCATTGACAAGTCCAAACCCATGGGTGGTAAAGATCCAGAAGCTATTAATCTTCATGATTGTGTCCTTATCGATGTCGTGGGAAGAATTTCTAAAGATAAATTCGATATTACCGGTCCGATCTTTCAAGAATCGAAGAGTTGGATGGTCATTGTAGGTGCGGGAGATGTATTACCTTGTATCGAAATGGCAGTCCGTTTCATGCAGACGGGTGAGACTAGTCGAGTTTGGTCCCATTCGAAATATGCATTAGGACCAGGGACGAGAAATTATACAGTCAACAATGCTGACGCGGAAAACAACATCACGAAAGAGACGAGACAGGTACCACCCCATTCTAGTGTCATGTATGAGGTCAAGGTGACGATGTTAGTTATGGATACATCACGATTAAATCCCTACTTTACAATCCAGAAGGCGACATCAAGGAAGACGATGGCGAATGAAATTTATCAATATGAATGGTGTAAGGTACCTGAAGATTTTGGAGATCCACAATGTTATATGGCCATGACACGTGCGATACGATTATATTCCAAATCGGCAAAGGAAATGGAAACCTTATTAAATGGGACGTACTTTGCACAAGTCGAAGAGGATCATCCTCAACGTCAACAGGCGAAACAATTATTATTAGATTGCTTAAATAATGTCGTCGCCGTCCATTTACGGCAACAGGAATACCATACAGCAAAACAGGCAGCGATTGAGGCATTGAAACATGATTCAAGGAATATTAAGGCATTATTACGTGCCGCCAAGGCGGCATTATACGATCCTGCATCGACCTTAGAGGAAGTCAATGCTGCATTACATTCGGCGGAAGTCGAAATTACCTACAAAAATCCATCCGAAGAAAAACAATTGAAACAATTAAAGGCAGAATTTAAACGAAAACGACATGAATATAAGGAACAATCGAAGGCAATGTTTGGTGATATGCTCCAAAAGGCGTCAAATGCCTATAAACCGCCCACCGATCCCAATGCTGAAAATCATGACGACAATGTCAATAGTCGTCCTCCCAAGAAGAATGTTTCCTTTGATGAAAGTACTACGGCCACGGCTACGAAACGATCCTTCGAGAGTCATGATGATGATGATTATGTGTTGAAGAAACTGTATGATGTTGGATTTTGGGTCCGAACAACGTTCTTGTGGTTATTGTCATTCCTCTTTGGATTGGTACCTCAGTGGGCTACCAAGAAGGTATATGGTCATCAGGTTGAGACGAAGAAGAAGGAAGAGGAGACAGTGGGTGGTGGTACTGGGGAGGGGTAGTACGTAGTACTACTACCAACAACAACAAGAAATTGTTGGAAGGAACAGCGTACAGGGAAAAATGTTGCCATCCACGGTCGTCGTAGAGTGGGGAGGGGGCGGGGGGCTATGGAAGAAATTGGTTTTCTTCGTGTCTGCTAGGAAAAATTCACCGGCATGGTTTGTCTTCCGTCTCCTCAATACCCCCGAACATCACGCCAACATGATGAAAAAAAGAAATATCATAGCTCTATCATGATCGTATCTGTTGTTGCCTTGGTTGACTTGGTAGTAGAACCTGTAGTAGGCTCCTCCCCTTCAAGAGAGGGTCAAAATGAAGATATCTCGTATTCAAACCTATGATACGTGAAAAATGAGACGACCGCCCGAGTGGTTCTTGATCGAGGGAATCCAGTCCCGTAGTAGTAGGCGAGCATTGTTTTTCTGTCGGAAGATTTGGATCGGATGTGTCACTTCGAATTGGGTCACACATGGATCACCGGACGATTCACAGCGCAGAACCGACCAAAAATTCTTTATGTAGATGTCGCCATCCTCGGAAAAAGTTGGCAGGTGTTGTTTTCGTTGTTCATGTGTTGTTGTGTTGTTGGTTTCGCACAAAACTATGCCAAAACGGGGGATTTTCGGCTGCAGTTTTTCGCTCTTGTTTGTGAAGGGACGAAGCCTTTGGAAACAACATCACCAAGGTATCGGTGATTTCATTCAACGGAATCAGAACCGTGACACACAATACATTGGGTGATTCCCGGGGTGGATTTCTTTCGTCGTCGTTCCTTTGTCTCATACATTTGGGTGATCTTGTCACACAACAAAACTGCCGTCTCATTCAACAACTACAAACGTCATCGACATAACGAAAACAACAATGTGGCGATCATTAAAGATCATCCAGTTCTTTGACCTGCCATTGCTGCTGCTCATATGGAGATCAAGTGCGATAGAGGATGGTACAATCCTCGAATCAACTCCTACTAGAAGACTCCGTCATGGGTTTCTTTCAAGGTTAGGATTGAATCGACCGTCAGAACCGGCCCCAGTAAGTTCTGCACATCTTTTTTCTTCCCCTATGTGTCTGTCCACCAATATCTGGTTCTCACGTTTTGGGCTACTCAACATTCCTTCCTTTCGTTCTTTTCTTTTGTTTTGGGGACGGAAATACATTTCAGATTGAACAAGATGTTTCCAGTGTCGACATCATCAACATCAACAACAACAACAACAGTCCCAAGATTCAACCTCGTATTGTGGGTGGTACATCTGTCAATCCTGCTGAAAACAGATATCCGTATTTCGCACTCATGTGGGGTCAAGGAGTTTGTGGTGGTGTTTTGATTGCACCCAGTATCGTATTGACGGCAGCACATGTAAGAAGAAAGAAGAAATGATGATTGATGATGAACACTTGTGGGACGTGCGTGTTTTGGGCGATTGTTTCTGTGGAATACACTTCAGTGTTCTCACCTTCAGATGGTCTTCTCTCTCTCGAACTCTCACTGACCCGCGGTAATAAATCCAGTGTATGAATGCGGCAGAATCTGTATTGGTGGGTGTCCAATCAAGAGAAGAAGTTTGGGCAGGACAATATTCTTCCATACAGATTGTTCAAAAGGTCATCCATCCGAATTATTCTACCAATCAATACGCTTATGATGTCATGGTAATGAAATTGGCTACACCCTCTGACAAGCCCTATGTGAAGATGAATGCTGATGGGGGATTGTTGGGTATGAATCTTCCAGAGTCATCTGGGACGACATTCAATGTGATGGGATTTGGTGATATGGATGCTGGTTCAGTCCAAGCCTTGGCGACACAATTACAGATTGTAGATGTCCTACATGTCTCACAGACCCAATGTCAGACAGCGTATCATAATATCCCCATATCGGAAGATATGATTTGTGCAGCGAATTTTGGAAAAGATTCCTGTGGGGGTGATTCAGGTGGTCCCCTAATCCTACCTGGGACATCCTATTCGACAGATACCCTATTGGGGACTGTTTCTTGGGGGATTGGTTGTGCCGATATTCAATTTCCTGGTGTTTATTCCCGAACAAGTTTCTTCTATGGGTGGATTGTAGAACAAATCTGTTCGTTATCACCCGGCAATGTCCCTGACTACATGGCCTGTCCGACACCATCTCCCACAATCAGTATGAGTCCCACCCAATCTCCGGTACCGACCATGTCCTCTGTACCCTCTCGATCACCATCCATTTCACCCCGTCCGTCTCCACCACCAACACCGAAATTTATTAATACACTTCGTTTTGTGAGTTGGGCGACAGAGGAACGACTCCAACCTTTGGGACATTGTGAAGGGGATTGTGATTCTGATATGGATTGTGATGGTGATATGATTTGTTATTATCGTTCCGATGGTGAGGATATCCCAGGATGCCTACGTGGGACGATAACAGGAGCACAATTCTTGGTTGCCGACTTTTGTATCTATCCATGGGATATCTAAAGAATGGAGGGAGCGAGCTAGGGAGACCTTTCGGGACAAGAGAGGGAGGGAATACGTCCACAAAGAAGGGAAGGGGGACAAACGATTGTTCCCTACAATCTATGGATTGGTCCGACTGGTCGTCAGTGGGAGCTGAACTCGGGGAAGTTGAGAGGCTGGAGGATACAGGGTAGGGAATCAGAGATAGACCCCCATGAATCTGAAGAATTTCCTTTTTTCGGGGGGGAGGGGGTTGGGGGTTGGGAATGCCATCTATATCATAAGAGCGAGTGGGGATGGACGCTAAAGATAGGGAAGAAACAGGAGCCCGAGTTTGTTGATCGTACACAAATACTTCATTTCCAGATCGATCCCAACATCCATCCAGAATAAGGATGGACAGACGGCCCTACATTTGATTTCTATGAATTCAAGAACGATGAGCCGAAGCAATCTACGGAATGTAGTATTGACTGTCATTTCTCGAAGAACGTGACGCAGATCCAAAGATTCAAGACAACAGGGGTATAATTCCTGTGATGGATTTAAAGGATCTTGGACGATTTGATCCTACCGCTGTTTTCCTTCTAATTCAATACATGATAACGTGATGTTTTGATACTCTAGCTAGGATCCTCGTCGATACTGTAGGCTGTTTCATAGAGGATCCAAGTCACTTATCTTTCTTCGAAAACACCGTTTCATCGTGCAGATGTATGTGACAAGATCGTGTATATATATACATATGTTACCTAGTTGATCTATGATACTGTCCATCATACATACGTTCACACCTGACTTGATGGAATGAAGATTCACTGGCTCCCTTCGCGATCCTTCAAGCTATCACACCAGTTAATTCTCTCTACATACATACAATTTTCATCCAGCGAGGAGATTTTATCCAGAACCCGTCCTACTACTGTACCTCGACAAAGAAAGCCCGCCTAGTAGTTTCGTTTTTCCTTCGAGCAAAAACGTACCGGTATGTATATAGGACAAATTCAAGAGACCAACCGAACAGTATTACTAGCTAGGATAACCGTCATCGATCGTCGGTCGGCGGCAACAACAACGCGAAAGACAAGGAAACCCCCCTCCACCTTCTTCGCCCGTGCCCGTGGGTCATGAAATTCTCCCAACCATTCATTCAGTGTCAGCACGAGAGGAGATTGATGTCCGTTTGAGAGTTTCCGAGAAGAGAAACCTAAATACGCACACATACACAAATCCTCGTCATCGTCCGAAAACGAAGGGAGAGAGATCCTTGAAACAGTGACATCAGCACTCCTCAAAAACAGTATCGACAAAAGGAAGGCATCGACAAAGGGCAAATGCTTCGTACGAAAAGGATTGAGAAAATCTCGTTTCCAACTATGGGACATTCTGATTGGATGGAAACATCCTTCCTCTTGACTATTTGACAATACAATTTGACACACAGCTCAGGAAAAAGGGGGGTGTTTCCATCACTATTGGCTAGGTTCATTCATTCAGAACATTCTGATATTGACAAGAAGATACGGACGAACGAAATGATAAACGTTGAACCAGCCCGGTCGACTCCGGTCCTTCTACCGCGCGAACATCATATCCTACCGACGAAAAATCCCACGGGCGGAAAAGATCTCACATGGAAAGGTTTTCAAAAAAGACGAAGCAGTACCCATCATCAACTTCCATCCTTCCTTCCTGGCGGAAAAAAACGGGTGTTCCGTCCTTCCTTCCTGGCGGAAAAAAACGGGTGTCATCATCCCCCCTTTTTTTTTCGGTTGTCTGCTTCTTCGTCGGGCCGGTCCTGACGTTACTTGTTGACGCAGTCACCACGAATTGGGACAATCTTTCTTCTTAATGACCTCTGCTTTTGTCTCGACAAGTCCCACAAGCCATGATTGGCCTCAAACGTCTCATCAAGAGTTCACGGCCAGGCGTACCCTGGTCGTGTGGCGCAGCTCCTTCGATTACCTAGGAAGAACACAGCCTACAGCGCACACACACAGAAACATTTAGCTTTCATCGGACCGTCATGCAAACATACGACCACCTGTCCGGCGTTTCCACTTACATCAGCAAAGGTGGCAGCTCTTCAAGAGAAAGAAAAGCCAACAAGGCTGGGCTCTTCAAATGTGTAGTACCATCATGTGTGATGGCCGGTGGGAATGTGTCCTATGACAACGACAACAAAACCATTTCGATTGTGAGGACGACGATGAGTTCTTGTTTTGTACGAACGTAAAAACCCTTTTGGATCGAAGGAGATGTGGTTTGTGATGAAGAAGAAAGCAATCACCACGGGCGGGCAAGGAGGAGGAATCCCATCGAACCAAGTGTGACAGTGAACCCAAGACCCAAAAAATGAAGATGGGACTGCGAAAGACGGGGTTTTTCCCATCGATTTCAAAGGGGGGAAACTAGGTTCTTGTCAAAGGCACGTTTTTTGGGCCAATATAGGATGTGAAGAATCCACACAGGGGGCAACCTCCTCCTGGGACGTTTTTCGATTCAATTTAGTCGACCATCGCGGATATCGAAAAAACAAAAACGACGCTGTGTTTTTTCACCTCTCTATCAATCACACTTTTTGCAAAAAGAAACCATTCGATTTCTCCTGACAGTGAAAAGTCCTCCGTCCTCGTGTCTTGCCATACATACACAGTACAAAGTTTTCCTTGGGAACGACTTTTGAAAACCCCAAGTCAACTGTCATCATTGCAAACTGTAGGACTTCTTACTACCACTACTTACTACCTCAAGTCATCCCATTAAGAATCTTCCATCATCATCATGGCACTACGAGACGATGATCCTATACACGCTTTGACACGACTCATCTTCACTCTGATAGATACTAGGGATTTTGTGGGGACGTCTTTATTGCATGCATTAGGGCAGACAGTTTACTCCAGGAATTTGGATATGACCCTTCAGGCGATCAATCTGCTCTTGAGGCAGACGACTGCAAATGTGAATGTACGAGACAGGAATGGATCGACGGTCCTTCATTGTCTTGTTGGAAGACTTCGGAAGGATACTCAAGATGTCATTCTGACGGTGGTGACTAACCTTCTCGTCGAGCATCGGGCCGATGTCACCATACAAAACGATGAGGGATGGACGGCTATGCATTGTCTATGTAACAACCTCGATGATGACAATCAAGAAGCGACTCTCGCACTGATTTCGTTGTTCTTGGACTACGGTGCCAACGCCACAGCCAAGACTAAGGATGGGTTCACTCCGCTTCAACTTCTTGCAAATAGTCTAAGCAAAAAGAATCAAGACGTATCGCTTTTGATGATGAAGCTTCTCTTTGGGTATGATGATAATGACGTTACAGCAGCACCAAAAAACAGGGATGGGGTGACGACTTTACGTTGTCTTGCCCAGATGTTATACAAGGAAAACCAAGAAGGACCTCAGACGGCAAATCGGCAGAAGTTCGTGCTGGAAGATGGTAGTGACGACAACAAAGTGCAAAATACGATGTTGGCGGGGATGACTACTACTACTCTACACCGTCTCAACAACAAGGATCAAAAGAAGGGAAAGCAAGAAGGATTGGAGGCACTGACTAGGCTGCTCATGGAATACGGCGCCGACGGAGCCGACGCCTCAACGCAAACACCGGACGGGACAACTGATCGGAATAACCAAGAATCATTCCTTGTGATGATGAAGCATCTCTTCGGGTATCACATGGCCAACGTCACAACGCAAGACAAGAAGGACGGGGTGACTACTTGGTACGATCTCACTCAGAAACTAGGACTAGGCAAGGACGAACCTCAAAAAGGGATTGTGGCGATGATCAATCGGTTCATCATGGAAGACGGCGCCGAGGACATCACAGCGAAAGACAAGGAGGTGTCCTGGAGAATCTTATCTTTTGGCTCTACAAGGATCATATTGATGCGACATTCGCAGTAGCAGTCTTGCTTTTGGAAGAACGTGGAATTGACGACTACGAAGTCCAAACGAAGATGGGTTGGACGGCACTCGACGTTCTCGCTGACCGACTTCCACCGGATACTCTCAATGCTACATTGGCACTACTCGGGTTTCTTTTCGAGCATCATAGAGCCGGTGAGGTCATCACCACAACAACAAGAACGACGACACAAGAGAAGAAAGGGGAAACTGTCTTACATCGTCTCGTTCGAGGACTTGACGATGATAGTGTAGACCCAACACTCACAGTTATCAAGCTACTCTGCAGACATGGGGCCGATTTGAACACCCGAAACGAAGAAGACGGACAAACGGTCTTGCATTTGCTTTCAATGAAATCAACAAAGAATAGGCGCAATATGCAAGTTGCCTTAATTGCTTTACTTGAACACGGCGCAGATCCAAGAATTCAAGACAACTATGGCATTCTTCCTGTCGAGCATTTCAAGGAACCATCCGAGCGATTTGATCCTACTGCTGTCTTTCTTCTGATCGAATACACGGTCGTATCAGCAGTATCCTAAAGGGACCCCTCTGATGCCAAAAGTAAGGAACTACAAAGCCACGGCATTTCATCTCCCACCAAATTATTCTTGCCTTGGTCAGTGTAAAGCCACAAGTCAGTCACGTCGAAAACTCTTGTAGTATCATGGATGCGGGAGAGAACGATGAACAACCAAGTCATGAAAAGTCAAAATATTATATCTAATTAGTAAGTCAATCTAGCCTAGTAGAAGACAATAGGACGTCGCAATACGGCACAGGAGGATTACATGGCACCCCGTTTGGCTGTGCCTTGATGAAGCGGGGTGGGGGGGGGAGGATGAGTCACCACGACTACTCTAGTAGTACGGTAGTCGATAGTTCCAAGGCAAACCCACAAAACCCGTAACTTTGGCGTAGGAATCAGGAACTTTAGATTTCGCGGAATGACAACGTCCGTAAAAAATACGATTCTTGGGGGATGTCGGGACATCCCTGCTATGATATCATGTGTACGAAAAAGTTGGCAGCGTGTTTGGTATGTACAGATCACATCGCTCGTTTACCATTTTCCTCGGGTGGAGAAGCGCCGCATCACATCACAGGACAGCGATTGAAGTTTCATTCACTGTCGTCGATTTCGTCCAGGGTCGCACCCCCTACATAGCGGCATCGTCCTTTTGTACGACGGATACCATTCTTACAACATGGAGTAAGAAGGCATCCTACACACATACAAAGAGGCCCTGGTAGTGAATGCTTATCACTTATCACACTACAGTACAAAAAAGCCCCTGGCAGTGGAGACACATCACACATACAAAAAGCCCTTGGTAGTGACGACACATCACACATACAATTTCGTCGCGCGCTGGACGACTGTCAACACAATCTTTCTTCTTTCGAACAACGGAGTGATTATGAATCTCAACAACAACAACAACAACAACAACAATGAGGAAAGCGATTTCGATCAAGACGAAATTGATCGAATTTGCGATTTCTTGCCCAAACCCCCCCGTGGATTTCCGGATGGGACACCCGTGTTGCACGTAGTCGTACATAAGCTTGACTCTGGAAATTCGGGGACGACCTGTGAAGTGATTACGTTGATTTTGAAACAAAAGGGTGCGGACGTCAATATACGAGACAAGAAGTTCGGGATGACAGCTCTTCAGTGTCTGCTCGGAACGCTCCACGATGGCATGTATGATTCCACGAGGGCAGTCTTCGAGCTTCTCCTCAAGCACGGGGCCGATGTCACAGCGGAAGACGACGACGGGTGGACTGCCATGCACTTGGTTGCTTTTAATTTAAGAGAGGAGAATCAAAGAATATCGCTGGTGGTTGCCAGGAGATTAGTGGAGGAGGGTGCCAGCGTCGCAGCGCAGAGTAAGACGGGGGCGACTCCTTTACACCTTCTATCCAAGAAGGTAAGCAAGAAAAATAAAGATTTATCACTGGCAATAGCCAGGTTGCTCCTGGAGAGGGGGGCTGATGTCAGAGCGCAAAACAACCGTGGGTGGACCGCCCTGCATTGTCTTTGTCGGAATCTGAAAGAGGATCACCGAAAGGCATCTTGTGCAGTTGCCCGGTTGTTATTGGAGGAAGAAGGTGCCGACATCACAGCGCAAACATGGACGGGGTCGACTGCGCTGCATGTGGTTGCCGAACATCTGAAGAAGAGTAACCGGAAAGCATCACTTGCGATTTCCAGGTTACTCTTGGAGACGGGAGCCAACCTCAGAGCGCAAACAAGGGCCGGATCGACGCCTCTGCATTGTGTTTCTGGGAATCTAAAGAAGGACAACCAAAAGGCATCACTTGCAGTTGCCAGGTTGTTCTTGGAGGACGGAGAGAACGGATCCGACCTCACTGCGCAAACAAAGACCGGGGCGACTGTCCTTCATGTGGTTGCGAAGCATCTAAAGAATGACAACCAACAAACTTCGATGGCATTCGTTAGGTTGCTCCTAAAGCATGGAGTCGACGTCGCAGCGCAAGACAAGGATGGCGAGACTGCCCTACATATCATTTGCCGGAATCTAGACCAGGAAAATCACGAAGCATCGATCCCATTTGCCATGTTACTCTTGGAGGAGGGTACGCCCCTCGAAGCACAAGACAAGGACGGGGTGACTCCTCTATTCGTCCTGTTGAGAAATCTAAAGGAGGAAAATCAAGAAGAGACGGAGGCACTCATCAGGCTTGTCCAGGACTATAAAGAAGAAACCGACAGCACAGCACAAGGAATAATCGGTTATGCTCCCCTGGACTACATTGCCGATAGTCTGAAAAGTCATCTACATGCAGTGCCTGAAACAATTGCGACGTTGTTGTTGGAGCATGGAGTTGACGTCACAGCACGACGAAGGGTTTTCGTGAGACAGGGTACTACTACCGTCCTTCACCATCTCATACGTAACCTAGGCAACGGAAATCGAAAGGGGACTATTATCCTAATTCGGCTTCTCCTTGAGCACAAGGCCAACGTACACACACGGAACCATCAAGATGGGAGGACTATACTGCACATCCTTGCCGAAAGGTACCAGCAGCAGCAGGAGGAGGATCATGATGTCAATACGACGATGGGAATTGCCGACTTGCTCTTGACGCATGGAGCCGATGTCACGGCACAAGACAGGAAGGGGAAGACTGCCCTGCACATTCTTATCGACATTCTCAATGACGATAATCTAGATTCGACACTGGCACTCGTCAGGAGGCTGCTCATTAGTACCAAGCAAGGGGCTGGTGCTGACTTATTGAATACCCAAAAGAAAGATGGGCAGACGATACTCCATTTACTTTGCAAGAAGAAGGAGTCAAAAATGAGGAGGGAAAATATTCGGCAAGTATTGGATGTCTTCCTGACACACGGAGCAGATCCATCCATTCATGACTATCGAGGCATCCTTCCTGTCTATTATTTCACAGATCCCAAGTTGTTCCATCCTACCTCTGTATTCCATCTCATCCGGTCAATGGTTGGAGCAGGGTTTACCGGTCCTATTCATCCCTAGTATAAAAATAGGGCGTTTTAGTAGTACTCACTCTCACAGTGAGGACCAAGAAGTCAGCACCACCCACCACCACATACGATACGTAAAGTGTCAAGTCTTCCTACTACTACTACTACTAATACTTTATGTTGTCTTCTTTGAAGTTCTACTACTATGGACGTCGTGATTTCTATCATGACTAGAGGGGAGAATTCTTTCTCTGTCTTTTTCGCGCTGGAGGAATCGGGTTACTATGTACACCGCGAACTCACCGTAGTCTCATGATACCGATAAAGTCATATCATAACGTATCCGCTCATATAGACCGCGGTCTCGATAAGAACGCCCTTCAAATAGAACGCCGCTCTGGGACGGGGGCGTTGTGCGTTAACGCCGTACCGAATCGAACGCCCTGACTATCAGCGACCATATGGTTCACAAGCGCGTCTCACCCCAACTAGAGAGCTTTCTACGTAGACGACTGATAGGACCCCTGTACTAACTGTAACACAGCGTGTCCTGGTATACCGCCCTACCGAATAGAACGCGCTCTCGATTTGAAGGGGAAGAGGGCGTCAAAAGTGAGAGAGACAGTTAAACACCATTAAACACCCACGCGATACACCGCGAGGCCGAGAAATCGT
>Ga0194115_10005938_pt1 | contig 12525 bp, 8 predicted proteins | sample TA2MahsurfametaG_3_FD_148656 | JGI IMG/M metagenome (GOLD analysis project Ga0194115, IMG submission 148656) | Freshwater microbial communities from Lake Tanganyika, Tanzania - TA2015002 Mahale S4 surface | ecosystem: Environmental > Aquatic > Freshwater > Lake | place: Tanzania: Lake Tanganyika... | reverse complement strand
TTGTTTGTATGAGGGGATGTCAGATCGCCACACTGGCAAGGAGTATCTCGCAAAGGATTCAGCTTCTTCGTATCGGTTGGAGAAAGCACCACTCTGTCTTGCAATGTATTCACGGGACATGTTAAAGGCGGCGACTCGTCCAGCTTCGCTACCATTCAAACGACCTTCGCCTGCTATGGTTGCCTGACCAGTAGCCGTATTTGGATATTTCGCTACGGATCCCGCGGCATAAATATTGGATGTGACTGCTAGTTCAGCATTGACGGATATTCTTCCATCGTCTTCAAAACAAGCGACGATAGAGGGTTCGTAGGTCGATGATTTGGTCAATTGTGACCACGTCTTATACCATGGTCGTCCATCTGATGACTCCCTCATTCGTTCTGGAATTTCAGTTGTCGGTAGAGCCGCTGTACCCTTTGTTCCGAAGGAATCCGGTGCAATGACTAACAAATCTAAAATCGTCCGTCGTGTGTCCAGTAGGTCGTATATACGTGCGGTATGCAACTCCATTTTCCTTGACTTTGTGGATTGAACGTCGGCAATATATCGGACAACTGAACGATCCAAAATATCAATCTCACGCTTTACAAGCTTCTTGCGCAACTCGGAACTTAAATATTGTGGTAGAATATTCCATGCTGGACCAGGGGCACCGAAGACGATTGTCGGTTTCTTCTTGCCAAATTTTTCTACCATGCATACTAAATCCAAGGCTTCCCAGCCCGATCCAAGGATGGCGACTTTCCCACCATTGGATGCAATTTTCATGATAGCCGACCTGACCCGATCAGGTGCCATCATTGGTCGTTTTGTATTTCCTAAAAGTTCCGTCGTTCGGAGTTCCAAGACTCGAGATAGGCACGATGTTTCGAATAGTTCCAACGGTGGCGGTGCCCCCCGAGCACCTGTCGCCACCAATATACCATGATTGTAACGGAGTTGGACATCTGGAGTCGAAAGTAAGCGTACAGTGCGTTTGTTGGGATCGAAGCCCGTCACGGTTTCTTGATAGTGTTGTATTCGTATCGTCGTCGTCGTCGGTCGAAGTGGGTCAATCACTGCGATGGTAGCCTTGGGGCAACGCTTTCTCAACGCTCTGAGTGCACTCTGTCCAGCATTACCATTTCCGATAATAACAAAGTCGTAGTCTTTTGATTTGATCGAACTAGGTGAAGTTTTGTTGATGAGAGGTAGGGATGAATCCTCCTCTGGAAGATTTGCCTCCAAGGATGTTTTCCAAGGTTCGGTTGAGGTGGACCATGATTTGTGAAGTTGTCTCCAGTTAAAAATCTCCCATGATCCCATGATTGAGTTTTCGGAACGTACCCGAAAGATATCCTGACAATGAGATTCCTCCATCACACTCTGATGGTAGGATCCAATCCCAAATGAAGATATCCCTACAGCCACTACGCGACTCACCGAACGAGCACACGTGTGAAGGACTTGTCTAGACGACATGGTCGCCAGTCTAGAGTATGATAGACTAGCCTACTAATCAATCAATTCACCTTGCACAGTAAATGGTTCTATACGGACGTTTGACTTCCCATTACTCCATGATCATTGATAATGACGGTACGCGATCCTTGGAAATGGACCATCATCGTCACAGTTGTTTCGTTTGAAGCTTCGTTCGCAATACGTCAGCGTCTAGTCATATTAGTCAATTTCCGGTTTTGTTGACTGTGACTGTGATGATGGACTCACCTCCTCAACAGCGCCCATTCACTGTCAATACCTACGATATGTAACTATTGTCCACGAATCGGCGGGTTTGACGCCCCGTTGAAGATGTTTGGTCTCTCTTCGCCTTCAGAACGTTAGCCATACTTCGTTCGTCCTTCTCTTTGACTGTGTGACAGTGCTATTCGCAACGTTGAAGCCATGCAATCAGCAAACATATCTGAGAAATCTGAAGCGATCTACGCAGCCATTATCAATGAAGACGTAGGGGCGCTTGCGACATTATTGCGGAACCATCGTTGGCGTCAATTATTGAAGAAAATCACAAAGAAGATTCTGTTTCTGCTACAATGCCGTAATCCAGAGGAAGATGATGAGGCTACCACTGTTCCTACTAGTCACTCTTCATTGCTTCCATTCCTTCACACGGCAGCGAAGGCAAAGGTAAATGCGGTAGAGATGGTGGAAATTCTTTTGAATGCTGGGATGGAGGACGTCAATGTGGAAGATAGTGAAGGAAGAACGGCCCTGGTATCGATCCTGACAACACAAGGGTGGGGCTCACGTGGCAATTTCGAGGGAAGATCACCCTGTGGATTAGAAACGATTATTTTCCTTTTAAGGAATGGAGCGGACCCGAATGTAATCCTCGATTGGAAAACGATGCAAACCTTACTTCATTGGGCGGTCCAGTACGCACCGACCAAAATCACCGCTCTTCTTGTAGAATACGGCGCAGATGTCCATGCAAAGGATGATCAAGGCCAGACGCCTCTTCATCTTGCCACTGCGGACTGTGACGCTAATTTTTCACGAGTGAAGATACTCGTCCTCGCTGGTGCTGAGGTATGTGCTGTAGATAACCTTGGAAGGACACCCCTCATGCTGGCATGTTCCAATCGATACTACAGTTTCTTTTCGATCGATATGTTGCTAAAAAGACTCCATGGAACTGAAAGGAGTTCTTATGTGAACTCACAAGACGACGAAGGAAAATGTACTTTGAGATATGCGATCGATTCTAAACTGGCTGGTGCTTCAGCGGTCCTTCACCTACTATCCCTAAACGTTTCCCCCAATCCCGCAGAAGGCGAAACTGGATCGTTAGTCATGTTAGCATTGCTGCGGAACGTTACCGCGTATACTGGGTATGAAACTGTCAAGGTCGTCATGAATTTGCTTGATCACGGTTGTAATCCCAATTCACAAGGTGACGATGGACAGACTGCATTGCACATCATTGCCCGGAACGCAGCCAATATTCCCCAGGTTTCCTTGTTGATTTCACATTTTTTTAGACTAAATGCTGATTTAAACACCCAAGATTGCAAAGGGCAGACTCCGTTGCATATCCTCGCCAGGAACATAGATGCTTCACCACTCGGATACTTGCACTTGTCGCAGTTCTTAGGGTTGGGAGCAGATCCCAACGTCCAAGACAATGAGGGGCAGACTCCTTTGCACATCGTCGCCATCAAACGAGCACTTGTCTGCGAGATAGCGGAGATGTTTGCACTATTCCTAAAGGCGGGAGCAGATCCCATGATACCGGACAAAGAAGGGAATCAGGCGTTGACATACGCTTGCTGCAATAGATGGGCAGATCGAGCCAATGTCTTTTTGCTTCTTCGAGACATGTGGGCGATATAATGTGCATGGTTCTGAACAAATAGCTGCCGAATATAGTAGAGGCCCCTTGTTCGTTGGCCTTCGGGGGGTATGAGCGGCCATACATTTTTTATTCCATTTCTCCACCTGCTGCTCATTTTCTTCTCAGATAAGGACATCTAGCCTACACGTCATCCACTAGATGTTGCTCACAGCTCATCAACAAGTACTGTATGCACCTACAGTACCATACCGTAGCGACTTGTTGCTTCTGAGGTGACGATGAGTCTACATTGTTGGAGCCGCGTGCCAACTTGGCTATGGTCATTTGCACTCACTCACTGCATGCCCATCTTCACATGGTAGGGGCTGGATCTCCTATTTCGAAACCATGAAGCCCCAAAACATGAACTACCGAATGCGAGTGTGTATGTACAATAGCATTCCCAGACTGGGATACCGTATGTATCATACCTAGAAATCGACCTCGTAGACCTCGAAGAAGCCGCACCCCTTATCACTGCATGCACAAACATTTTGATCTATACGAAGCGCACACTAGGGGTTAGCCGATGGATAGAACATGCGACTGTGTGATACGCGCCACAAGACATCCGACGAAAAGGTTCTTACCCGCTTTTCCATGCATGAACCCCGTTGAAGTCCCGCAATCTTGCAGCTTTTGCAATCTCGTTCACTATATACTACCTCTGTCCATTTTTCAGTTCAGGCAAAAATGTTGGAGGTAGGTGACGCTCTTGGATGAAGAGAATCGATCAGATCTCTTCAAATGTGATGTTGGAGACTGGATGATTTCGACATGGGTTTTGTTTCATTTTGGGTAGGCAAGTCACGATCTTCGGATTCGTGGTTGGCCATTCATGTAGTGTACTTTATTCACGTGGTCGCAACACTTACGTGTTTATTGCTGCCTTGTTCTTTATCCCCTCTAATCGTCAGCATATGGATTTACACACTGTAGTCAAGAATCTCGAAGATGTCGACGTAGAAACAGCGACGGCGGCGGTCGCCATACTCTTCAAAGGTGGGGCCAATCCTTACATGAAAGACAATGCCGGGTACACACCTCTGCCGTTGTTGCTCGCGTATCTTGCAAATGTCCATGCCGAAACCATTGGCGGTGGCCTCAATGCTCATCGAACGCGGGGCTGATCCCCAGAAGAAGGACGATAAGGGATACACCCCTTTGGAGTATCTAGCGGCAAATCTTCCAAACGTCGCTACAGAAACCGCGTTGGCGGTGGCCTCCGTCCTCCTCGAGCATGGTGCCAATCCCAAGATGCAAAACGACGCCGGACAAACACCTCTGCACCAACTCGTTATGGGTCTTGGAAATGTCGCTGTTGGAACAGCGACCGCGGTAGCCTCCATTTTCCTAGACTATGGTGTTGATCCCCAGATATCAGACAACAACGGAAGGGCACCTCTGCACCTACTGGTTTCAAATCTTGAAAATGTCAGTGCAGAAACCGCGTTGGCGGTAGGGACCATGCTTTTCGAACGTGGGACCGATCGCAAGATGCAAGCCAATCACGGGTTTACAGCCCTCGACTATTTAGCTGGGAATCTTGGAAATGTCCGGGTAGGAACCGCATTGGCAGTGGCCTCCATGCTCTTTGAGTACGGCGCCGATCCCCACATGCAAGGCAATTATGGGCAGACAGCTTTGCACCAACTCGTTATGACTCTTCGGAATGTCGACGTGGAAACCGCGTTAGCGGTGACCTCCACCCTTTTGGACCACGGTGTGGACCCCCAGAAACAAGACAACGACGGGATGGCACCCCTACACCATCTGGTTAGAAATCTTGAAAATGTCAATGTTGAAACCGCGCTGGTGGTGGTGGCAACTATCCTCTTCGAGCATGGGGCCAATCCCCAGATACAAGACACCCACGGGTCTAGACCTTTGCACCATCTTGTCGCGACACTTCCAGGTGTTCAGGTCGAAACAGCGTTGGCAGTAGCTTCCATGCTTATCGAACATGGGGCGGATCCCATAGCGACTGACAAATACATGAACACACCTCTGCACCAACTTGCTATGCATCTTGGAAATCTACATATAGAAACCGCGTCGGCGGTAACCACCATTTTGCTGGAACGTGGGACCGATCCCACGACGCAAGACCTTCACGGGAATACACCTCTGCACTGTTTAGCCATTTATCTTCAAAATGTCAATGTGGAAACAGCGTTGGTTGTGATATCTGCGCTTTTGGAACACGGGGTGGACCCCACAGCAAGAAACAAGTTCGGTTACACGCCTCTTCACCAACTGGTCTTACATCTCGAAAATGTTAATGTGGAGACCGCTCTCGGGGTGGCATCCATTTTGTTGGATAGTGGGGCTGATATTGGAGCGCAAGATAGGAAAGGCCGGACAGTCCTTCACCACCTGGCATACAAGCTGAACAGGAAGAATCGGGAAACAACGTGTGCAATGGCCACCATCTTCTTACAACATGGAGCCGATCCCATAGCGCAAGACATGAACGGCTACACGCCTCTGCACCGTCTGGTCGGGATGGTCAACAAGGATATTATCAGTCAGGAAGTGACCCTGTCGTTGCTCACTAAACTACAAGTCGAGGTAGGGGGGGTGGATCTTAATAAACAGGATAAAGCAGGCCGAACGGTTTTGCATTACTTGGCCAAGAAGGCCAGAACAAGCGCGATTCACCATGTCCCTGTATGGAAAGAATTGGATCTTTTGCTTGAATATGGCGCAGATCCGACGATTCAGGACAAGATTGGTATTCTTCCCTTGGCCTATTGCAACGAAATCGAGTTGTTTGATTCCACCACTGTATTCCTATTTGTACGGTCCATGATGGTACCAGGCTGGTAGAAAATCATCGGCTCCGTACCACAGTGTCCCCTTTCTTGAATTTAACTCTTTGGTTGTCATATCGTACTAGTTGTTTAGGGGACATCCCCCCTGCAGACTGATGCGTGCAATCACATGGATTCGTAGATCTATTCTTCTTGTCATTGTTTATCATACCAATGCACCGTAGCTCTTCAAGGTTGGTATGAACACTTTCAAGGTCGTCATGAATCTTGCCATCGATCTTGGTTGTAATCTCGAACGCCCAAGACGAACAAAGGGGAGGCTGAGCTGCGCAGCATCGCAAGGAATGTATATCACAATTTTCGATGAAAGAAGCCGATCTCAACACACAAAACAGGAACAGGCAGACTCTGTTGTACGATCATCACCATGAAATACACCCAGCAGTATCCTCCAGGGTCTTCATTGCTCTGTTCACAGTCGTTATGGGTTGATGGCGCGAGTATCCAACGTCGAAGACCATGAAGAACAGGCAGACTCCGTCGCGTGTCATTGCCATTGAATCAAATCACAAGATCATTTTTCGCATCACAGTCCATCAAGGAGACCGACCTCGTAGACCTCGCAGGTAAGCCGGTGCGCGATTGCGAACACCTGAATCGCAACGTGCTGCTTCTGTGCGGCCATTTTACACAGGAGCTTATCTTTCCATAAAGCCTTGCAACCCTCTTATAGACACCATCTTGCATTTTTGGTTTCATTTTTCTACGACTTTTCTATTTTTCACACACGCTTAAAATGTTTGAGGTAGATGACGATCTTGGATGAAAGAAAGAAAGCAATCAGATCTAGTCGAATTGTGAAGAGACGACTGGCAGATTTCGGTAGGAGCTTTCGTTTCTTTTTGCGTCGGACAATCGTGGGTTTTTTCGGATTCGTGTTTTTACCATACATTTACTTTTCCTTCGCATGATCTCAACATATATATGTATTTGTTGCTGTCTTCTTCCTCCTCCTCTCGAATCGCCAGGATATTTTAGATCTTCACTTTCTGGTCAAGAATCTACAACATGTTGATTTGGAAACTGCGACGACCTGTAGCCTCGATGCTCTTCGACGAACATGGGGAGGCTGCCTTGACGATGCAAGACATCAACGGCTACACACCTCTACCGTTGTTCCTCATGAGTCTTGCAAATGTCGATTCGGAAACCGCGTCGGCGGTGGCCTCCATGTTCTTCGAACGTGGTGGGGCCGATCCCAACAAGGAGTACACTCACGGGTTTACACCACTCGACTATCTAGCCGGGAATCTTAGCAATGTCCATGTGGAAACCGCGTTGGCAGTGGCCTCCGTACTCATCGAGAATGGGGCTGATCCCAAGATGCTAGATAAGTATGGAGGGACACCTCTACATCATCTGGCATTAAGCCTTGATGGTGTCAATACCGGAACTGCCTTGTCATTCGCCTCGATGCTCTTCGCGAATGGGGCCGATCCCCAGATGCAAGACGAGTGGGGGTTGACAGCCTTACATCACCTGGTTAGAAATCTTGAAAATGTCAGTGGGGAAACCGCGCTTCCAGTGGCGACCATCCTCTTCGAGCATGGAGCCGATGCCCGGACACAAGACAGTCTCGGTCTTCGACCTCTGCACGTCTTTGTCGTTAGGACGTGAGCCGCCACACATTTTGGTGCCCATCTTCTTGGTCTCTCGATGTTTTGCTCCCCAATCACAAAGGAAAGGACATCCAGCGACATTTGCAAAAACATCAATATCATAATTGCGGTTCACGGCCTATATCTCATCCTGATACCATATCTTGATGCAATAGATATCACAACGCTTCGATCCTTTCTTTTCGATGGAGCTGTGCAAAGTAGGGTGTCCGAACCAACAATGCCGTGCCTGATGCAAGATTGATGATTTGGGACTTGCCACGCGCTGCGCTCGTATTCAAGGGATACTGAAGTAAACTGATACTTGCACTGACAACAACCTCTAGTCCCACCAACATCCCATAATTGATGTACCCGAATCGTTTATGTACGTTTGTGATGAAAGTGTGAAGGGAATGTCTCGTCTCAGTGTCTGCGGCGGATGGAGGTACCTTCGTTTCGTACGTCAACCTTTGGCAGGGTTTTGACGAAGTTGTCCGATCATGGAAGAAGACTTGAACAATCCATAGAAGGGTATCGACTAGATAGCTGTCTTCAATGCGGAATTGAATATCGTATATATCTTCCAACGTTTGTGGAAGGGTGATGAATCGACACGAGATGGTACATTTCAGCAGGCGGTGTCATCGCGTCTCCTTTATCTTTCAAGCTTCGCATGGGACGAAACCCCATATTTCGTGACGATTTCACTCCCTCGGCTTGAAAAAAGAAAATAGATGTCCAAACGTATCGGATAACATTTCTCTTCAATTGATGTACAAAGACCATATAGGGGCAATTAGAAATTCTTCTTCGCAACGAGGGCCAGAACTCTTATTTCGTTGGACCCCCCCGCGACCGTCCATTACAACTCACTTTGGTGGAGAGCCTTCCCACCAGAATTGACCAACTTTCGTTTGTTGCTGATGCGATTTGGGAATGAAATATTTCCTAACCATTCTGTCCGTCAATTTCAATACGGTACAAGTAGCGGCATGATGGGATGAAATCGCATCCTGAGGGGAGATCCTCCTCTCTATCATACGTGTATGTAGCGTACCGGGTTCTCGAGTGGATGCAAGTGTCGCCCGATGTTGCTTGGAGTTCCTGCTGGGAGAGCTCCGCTTTACAGTTAGTGGGGCGTAAAAATCGACCTCGTAGACAAAAACAAACTCCCCCTTAACACAGAGTATCATGTGAACATTGAGTTAACACAGTGCTCTCCTTCACTTAGGACAACCGCTACATGGGGGTACTTGACACGAACCACCGGACGAAAGCTTCAATCGAAACGTGCTGCTACAGTACCCACCTGATTTTCGGGACAGCGAACCTTGAACCCCCTCCCCAACAGTCCAACAAGGACTTTATAGTCACTACCATTTTCCATTTTTCACATCCGTTGGTATGGTTGAGGTAGGTGCCGGCCTTGCAACGAGATTTGGCCGAATGCTGATGCTGGAGACTGGCGGGCTCGTTGTTGGCCTTCATGTCTGGTGTTGCGGTTAGGACAGTCACAGCTTTTGTCGGATTTTGTGCTTCGTCGTTCTTTCTTCATTTGGTCTCAACGCTCATATTTACATCGCTTCCTTTCTGCGTTATCTCCAATCAGCAGCCTATGGATTTGTACACTCTGCTAAAGAATCTTGATTATGTAGATTTGGAAACAGCGACAGCGGCGACTTCTTCTACACTCTTGCCGCATGGAACGGATGTCAACATACCAGACAATGATGGGTACACACCTCTGCAGTTGCTGACCATGTATCTTGCAAATGTCCCCGTAGAAACCGCGGCGGCGGTGGCCTCCATGCTATTCGCAGCTGGAGCCGATCCCAAGATAAAGGGCAACCAAGGGTTTGAACCTCTTGAATATCTAGTTGCGAATCTTGCGAATGTTGCCTCGGAAACCGCGTTAGTGGTGGCTTCTATGCTCATTGAGCATGGGGCCGATCCGAGTAGGCAAGGCGACTATGGGCAGACACCTCTACATCATCTGGCTTCATGGCTTGCACATGTCCATTCGGAAACCGCTTCATCCATGGCTTCCCTGCTCTTTGAGAATGGGGCCGATCCCAACATGTGCGCCGAAAACGGGAAAACACCTTTGAATCTCTTGGTTGCAAATCTTCGAAATGTCAATGTCGACACTGCCTCGGTGATTGCCTCGATGCTACTCCAACAAGGGGCCGATGCTAAGATGGAAGACGAAGATGGGATGGCAGCTCTACACTTGCTGGTCTTGAATCTAGGAAATGTCAATTCAGAAACCGCGGCGGCCGTGGCCTCTACCATTCTCGGGGAAGGTGGAGTAGATCCCAACATGCCAAACAATCGGGGGTATGTGCCTCTGGACTATCTAGTTGCTAACCTTGGCAACCTGGCTGCAGAAACCCCAGTCGCGGTGGTCTCCAAGCTCATTGAACACGGGGCCCATCCCAACATGCGCTCCGAAGGTGGGTTGACCCCTCTGCACCAACTGGTTCTAAACCTTGGAAATGTCCATTTGGAAACCGTACTGGCAGTGGTGACCATCCTCTTCAAGCATGGAGCCGATCCCCTGATACAAGACACTCTAGGGGGTCGACCTGTGGACTATCTAGTCGCGACACTTCTGGGTGTCCATACGGATACCGCGTTGGCGGTGGCTTCCATGCTGATCGAGCATGGGACTGATCCCACAACGACTGACAGATATGGGAATACACCTCTTCATCGACTGGCTATGAATCTTGGACACGTCAGTGTGGAAACGTCGTCGGCGATGGCCGCCATGCTCTTTGAACGTGGGGCCGATCTCACGATGCAAGATATTTTCGGGAATATCCCTATGCAAAATCTAGTTCAACATCTTGCAAATGTAGATGTGGAAACGGCATCGGCGATGGTTGCCATGCTGTTTGAACGTGGGACCGATCCCAGTACGCCAGACAATCAGGGGAATACACCTCTTCACAATCTAGCCCTTTTTCTTCAAAATGTCCATGTGGACACCGTGTTGGCGGTGATATCCGCGCTTTTAGAACACGGGGTGGATCCCAAAGCAACAAACGAGTTCGGGTACACACCTTTACATGAAGTGGTCATGCATCTCGACAATGTGAACGTAGAAACCGCATTGACGGTTGCCTCTATTCTCTTGGATAAAGGGGCAGACGTAGGGGCGCAAGATCATAAAGGCCGGACAGCGCTTCACCAGCTGGTGTACAAACTGAACAAGAATAATCAGGACGTTACATGCGCAATGGCGTCCATGCTCTTGGAACATGGAGCAAGTCCCATAGAGCAAGACATGCACGGGTACACACCTCTACACCGTTTAGTCGGGAAGGTCAACAAGGATAATGTCAGTCAGGAAGGGACCCTATCGTTGCTGACCAAGCTCGTTGAGGTAGGCGTGGATCTCAACGTACGAGATAAAGCAGGTCGAACGGCTTTACATTACTTGGGCAAGAAAGGTAAAGCGAGCACAACCCAGAAAGTCCCTGTCTGGAAGGAATTGGATATTTTGCTGCAACATGGCGCAGATCCGACGATTCGAGACAAGAGTGGCAAGCTGCCCTTGGACTATTGCAACATCGATCTCGTGTCTTTTGATTCTAGCACGTTATTCTTATTCGTACGGTCTATGATGCTACCATGCTGGTAGCGAATCTTTGATACCAAACCACAGTGTCCGCTCGCCGGAATCTTTTCCTTAACCTTAATCATGCTGTTATAATGGTTGTAAGTCGGCATTCACGTGTAGACTAGTGTAGGCATTCACATTGATCATGTCTATCCTGTTTACCACGGTGATGGATTGCAACTCTCGACAGAATACAGCGACGAAACGGATGGGACGAAGACTCTGACATGAAATGATCTATAGCAGAGACACTTGCTCTTTAGTCTCCTTTCACCATGTTTTCTGGGAAGGAGTTTATCCATCCTTCGACAGATTGCCTTCACAGCTCATCGATTCTCGGCGGTGGCTACAGTAGTACGAACATTGTTGCTTGGTGCGAAGACGGTTTGCAACAGGACATACACACACACACCCAGTTTCGAGGGCCATGGGGTAAGCACATCATGCACCTACCGAGTTCATCAAAAAAATCAAATCGGGAAATTTATCTTTTCGAAAGTAAGACTTCCATCCTATCCGAATCTAAAAAGTCTATCCTGCTCCCATCGGGTACCGTTTCACCTGCTTGCTGTAGTGATGGGATCTCGACCGTCTCTAGAAAGATAGCCAGTAAACATTCTGCTCGACATATAGCAAAGAGAGGATCATCCTTCAATCTCTCATTCACCAACTCAAAGTTCTCCTCAGACTTCAAAACGCCAAAGGTATCCCATTCATTATATTTTTCTACCCAGCCCACTCCATCAACCTTGTTGTACAATTGTGATTCCAAGTCATCAAATCTCATGATGACACCCAAGACTCGACCAGCGATGGTTTGTTCCTCTTTCGGTGTTAATTTCATCCCATCTTCATCACTTGCTGCCTGTCGCTTGGAAATAGCCGTCGTGGCGATTTTTCCTGCCGTTTGGAGGACATCAATCGGTTGGATAATGACAGAATCGGATGTTTCCGATGGTCGACGGAAGAAGATCATCCCATCAATCCTTCCAGCTCGACTCTTTAGGGCATCTGCAATCGCATTGATCGTAGTAGGATGTAAAGATGGTCGAATTCCAGTCGCCTCTCGAAGTGCATCTCCCGTTTTCTTCGTCGCCCATGACCTGGTGGTGATGGTCCGATCAA
>Ga0194115_10005937_pt1 | contig 12525 bp, 10 predicted proteins | sample TA2MahsurfametaG_3_FD_148656 | JGI IMG/M metagenome (GOLD analysis project Ga0194115, IMG submission 148656) | Freshwater microbial communities from Lake Tanganyika, Tanzania - TA2015002 Mahale S4 surface | ecosystem: Environmental > Aquatic > Freshwater > Lake | place: Tanzania: Lake... | reverse complement strand
ATCGTGACAGATGACAGTCAGTGTCACTCCGTCAAGATCACAGTCAAACATCCAAGAGCAGAACCACTCGAAGCCCTACGCCCTCCCAATTTGCTTCTCTCGCTACACCAGTATGGATTCTAATGGGTCCCAGGATGACTGATGGGTTTGCCGTGAAGATTTGCAGTCGACATCTGTCACATCGGTAGAACGAGGGCTGATCTCATCAATTTCATTGTGCACGTGACTAGCACTAGCCTTTCCTTTCTTCAAGTCACGAACACTCCAGCATATACATCGACAGCGGAGTTCGGAGGCACGCAAGTATCGATTCGTCGTGGCAAAGGCTGGGAAGCGTCATTCCATCAAGAAATCATTGTGAAGATCATCGCCGACAAAAGAGAGAAGCTAATGTTGGCTTCAGATTATACCGGGTCAAGTCCCACTCAAGGAAATTTATAGGGCGACGCGTAAAATGATGGATCAATTCGGTTCTATTTCTGAGGCCAAATTCCCTCTCATGAACGACAATCAACACTTATCGACTCGAACACTGAAACGGTTGGAAAACATCCAGCGCAGAATGGAGTTCGAGTCATCCATCATTTACAATAGTTCCCACTGCGAAAGGGGAACGTAACTCTTCAATGGGGAGAAGTGAATCACAACCAACGAATCTCTCGAAAAGAGAGAACAAATCGTGGTACTCTCAGAGGACAAAAACGGTTATGCCAGCAGAAGCGGATCAATTGGGGCAGGTAATGGATGGACTCGGACAAGACATCACCTTAATTGCCGAAATCTATCGCAAGGACGACATGGCGTTTCATGTCAACAAGACTTGACCTTGATATTGCTCCTCTGTCTCGCATTGGGCATAGAAATGTTTGGCTGGGGGAGGAACATCAGTCAAGGACTGTACCATTATGTCCGCAAAAGGATACAATCTTATCCGTTGACAAACTGCTCCTTTGTACCTTTTCATTGTTGATCGTACTTTCGCCGAAGCTGCATCGTTCACTTTTGTTTGGGATTGGCTCATAGAATACACGTTCAGGGCATTTCGGTCTTGTGTGGATTGAAGACAAGATGATGGGCTCCTGCTACCTTGTGGGAAAATGGAGTGGTGCCTACGGATTTCTGACAACCACCTGAAGATGTCTTATCATAGGGATATTGTCGACATGGCCAACAGATGTGACCTCGAATCAAGGTGTTTTGGTTGTCGCCCCCATTGTTGGTCATAGTGCCTTGTTTCTTGGTTCATATTACCCGTAACACCCCGTTCGTATCGACTTTGGATCGACCTACCGTATCATTGCGATATCCTTGCCAGGCCAGTTACTACGTTGCAACAGAGAAGAAGACTCTAACCCATACATACCAGTATGTACCAGAAGTGCTTGTTCTCGCAGTCGCTGTCAAGGCGGAGTTTCATGAAGCATGGCATGCCGGTGTCATACTATCCCATGCAAGGATGATCGTAAAGCACACGGTATCATGGATTTATGTTAAAGTCCAGGGAAGCTAGCACACTTCTTGAGCACTTTGAATGAGAGTTGTGATACCTTGTCGGGCTCAAGTTCATTTCGTCCTAGGCGTCGTCATCATCGATGTTGGGAACCCAGTTTCCAAAGGTCTCCTCAAAGCTTTGTTCCACGGCGGAGGCTTGTTCGTCGAAAAAGCCGCCATTTTTATTCGAGTCGTACCCAGGAACGAAGCGATTGGTGGTTCTTGGCGTAGCGTTGACCGAATTTCTCTGTTCGCCCCATTTCTTAGACGAGCTCTCACTGAAAAGATCTAGACTAGAGTTTTGTAGCTGATATCGGTCGAGGACATCCTGAACTTCCTGAATAGCCGATCCTTCTACCCGTGCTACCCTATTCCCCCCATAGAAGATATCGACCGTTGGCCAGCTTTGAATATTCGCCTGACCAAACAGTAGATCTGCACCTTCATATTCCTGCAAGACCCGTAAGAAGAGTGTGGCTGGATTGGATCGAGCTAAACGGTCGTACTCTCCCTCAGTGGCTTGACAATCCGATCGGAACCGTGATGAATATCGCAAAACTGTTACAATGCCATCAGGACGTTCAGGCAGTGCTTGACTAGCTAATCGGACAATCTCCTGGACTTCCTCGTAGAGAGTGATTTCTTTCACCAGGAAGCCGTCATTGCTACTACTGAATTGACCACCCACCATGGAAGAACAGGTAGGACAAGCCGCCGACGACCGGTGTCCGCGTTGTCGTTGTTGTCCACTCAACAACGGAGGACGTGTGATGCCCCATGCGCCACAAGAAACGTAACAGTTCCACAGACACGTTATGGACAGAAGGACTCTGAAGTGTCTCATGGTCGGTGGAGTCTGGAGTCTCGTCATAGCCATATCTAGAAGGGAGTTATACAAGGTAACTTCTGTTAGTGTACCGTTGTATCGGAATGTGGTATGTCGTGGTTTCTTTTGCATTTAGAAAAGATCACAGGATTGTGACGTCTACTCTACTTGTATGTATTCATATGACCGGTACATATGATAACACATCCCTTTCCCGACCTCGAGCTCTTGTGCGAGGTCTGCATGAAACCATGGACTCGTTCTCTCTGGACTTAGCTGGAGGGCTTCGTACGTCCAGCGTCGAGGGGAAAATTACGGTACGGCCTACCTATTACCTACACGACATGAAGAAAAATGTCAAATGCACGAGTCCGGACCAACGAAACGATCGTTTTCTCTTACTTGTTCCTGCACCATCATGTTTCCACTTTCAACGACAATTGGCACCAGCCTACCAGTTGCAACCCCCATATTCTGGGCAGTGCGAAATTCTGAGGGTGGTGGCATGTACGTATCATACGATGTCATATGGTAGTCACTGTCGGTTTCGTGGTTTACCCGGGGGGCACCGACGAGATAGTGGGTATGCATCTTTTGAATCCAATGATTAATTGTACGAACAATTTCTCACGTGGGCTCGTCACACTCTCTCTCGCTCCGTTTCATCGAATCGATGGGTGTCATTTATCCTGGTTGGACCATAGCGTACAGTCGTTCCATGACTACCAAATCATCATAAAGAATACAGTAGGTGCTGTGGCATGCCAGGGATTTCAGAGACTCGAGGACGCCATAGCTTTCGTGGGGTGGCAAACCAGTACATCTTCCTCTCCTCCGACTCTGAATGTCCCACAGGTAGTACCTGCTCCTCCTGCTCCTCGTGGAGTGGTACCGATAGCTCCATTCCCTACGCCTATTGAACCTAAGCCCAAATCCAGTCAAACCACCGGTACAGCCAGTCCTCAAGATAACGCGTTGCCCGTGCCCCCGCAACAGGCCACTCGGCCTACTACTGCTTCCCATGAATCAACATCAAGTCCCACTCTCAATTCAGTAGAAGCTCCTGTACAGCCAGGACAACCTAATACCCAGGCGACACCGAAACGTTCCGAAAGCAAGCCAAAAACCCTAACAGTGTGGGATCAAAACTTTCAGAAATTAAAGGCATTCAACGACAAACATGGCCATTGTGACGTCACGTCATCGATGGTGGATAGGGATAACTCCTTCTTGGCCTGGTTTCGCTACAACCGAGAACGATGTGGACGGGTACAGCTCTGGAGGCAACGAAAGGCAGCGGGGGAAGATGTTTCCGGCTTGCATATTGGAAGGAAGGATGAGGAAAAGGTGGACATGATGTTGACTCTTGGAGTGAAACCCACAGAGTTCTCCATCGCTCCAAATGGGAAAAAATTAGAAAAGAGATGGGAGCAACGATTCCAAGAACTTAAGGAATACAAAGAACGGAATAGAACTCTCGAGGTACCAGCCCATAAGCATCCACAACTATACGCTTGGGCAAACTATCAGTCGGCCAGCCTCTCGAAGGATCCTCCTCAGTTGTCCGAAGATCAGAGGCAGCGTCTCTTAGATTTAGGTGTGACGCCGAGGGAAGGATCTGCTCCAAAGAAGAGCTCATTTGAGGATATGTTTCAGTTGCTTGTCAAGTTTCAGGAATCTCACGGGCACTGCAATGTTCCTGTTCAAGCGAGGCAACCGTTGGACCACTGGTCTTCGGGACTTCGAAACTGGGTAGAAAACTTGCGAGACAACTTTGAGCGGTTCAAGCGCGGTCAGCCCCCCATATCTCCCCATAATGCGGCGCTCGATCCTCAACGCATCGCACAACTTACGAAACTGGGGTTGACACTTCAGAAGGTCAGACGGGAACGCTTCGATACGAGAGCGGCCGAATGGTTTGATTATTTCACGACTCATGGGAAGAATCCTTCTCACGGAGAAGACCAATCCGACGAGCAGGCTATCAGATTGGCAAAGTGGGTTGCGAAGACTCGACGATATTATTGGAGAAAGAAAGCCGGTGGAAATGCCGGTAGCCTGACGGATGAATGGCAAGATCGGCTCACCTCCTGGGGCTTTGACTGGAACCGGAAAATAGATATCGCACCCGTCGCAGAAAGAAGAACTTGGGACGAGCAATATCTAGACCTGGTCGAATACAAGAACAAGAACGGCGATGTAGATGTCCCCCAGCTTTATGCTACTCTAGGACGGTGGGTGCATAGGCAACGTCGCCAATACAGACACATGAAACAGGGAAAGAAATCTTCATTGACGAAAGATCGGATTGAGAAGCTAGTGAAATTGGGCTTTAAGTGGATCACACGAAAAAGTCCTGGATCACGTAATACGAAGGACTCTACGCCTGATTCGACCGGTGAGCTGGATTTGGTTCGATTTGACCAGCAGCACCGACTCAGGCGTGCTAATGCAACATTTGCGTCGCCAGGAACTGGTGGAGAACATGACTACTCGTCGTCCGACGACGAGAGTGATGGGTCCAGCGACGCGGGATTGCAAACGTTACCGCGTAGTGCGAGAGGAACAATTCCAGGATACATTCCTCCTCCTCCATGGGACAGGTATCGTGTCTAGCACGACTGTGATCCGCCTTCTTTTTTTTATTGTGCGTTTTCTAGCTCCTATTGCCTTTTCGATTTATGGTCATTACCAACCCATAGGGGAATCTTTCATCGCTACATGGCAAAAATCTGGTCGTGCTGCGATGCGGAGACTAGCGGCATGTCACAAACACGTCGGCACTGTGGATCACGCTACCGATAATGACGACGGTGGTATCATCCCTTCTGTATTCTCTATCACAACGAGCGATGAATAAAGGGTGGAATCACGGAAAAAAGCAGGGGGTTTCCTAATCTAAACTAACAATTATGTAGGGCCGCCCTCACTGAATCTTCTGTCAAGAAAAGATGGCATCAAACACTTTCTCGCAGAGGCGCTCTATCAAGAAATCTTCCCCCAAGGGCCATGTACCTCTTGCTTCATGAAATGACCCGAGACGAGTGCTCGTGTCGAAAAAGAACTGCGTAGTTGCGCCTCAGACGACCGATTTCGTTTCTACCCTTTGTCGGGTTCGAGCGGCACTCCCTCAAATGCAGATCATCTATGCCTACATAGAAATGAGAAATGATTCTGCGTATATAGAGCGAGTGGTAGGGGTGCGGAAAAGGAGGACGACAGCAAAGCCAAGCATTCATGACGACAGCCACACGGAGAAGCAGGAAAAGTCATCGTCAACACACGTGACTGTGACAACAACGAGGACGAAGGGAGAGACGAGAAAGAAAAAGAAAGGTCCAAAAGCGTCTTCCTGAATCCCTTGCTATATTTCGAAAATGTGTACTGCGGAATGAGAAGAATTTTTCATGTAGGCATGTTCTTCCCATTGAATAGGAATGAATATGACAGTCCGACAAAAACTTCTTGTTGATTTTGATTGTGGGTTGTCGGCGTGGGTGAAGCCAAAAATGAGTCTGCTTGGTCGATTTCGTTGAGTACGAAGGCATGATCATATCATGAAGTAATCTGGAAACGTATGCATGTATTCCACCCCTCATCGCGGTGTCACAGTATCAATTAGTCGGATACGACGTGGCATAAAGTGGTGAAGTTGGTGTCGGCCTCGCGCACGCTGCTTTTTTGAAGTGCGCGTTACGGTCGGCCGAGACCCGAGACGTGGATATCGACAGGAGGCGAGGTTGTTCAACGCTAGTTCTCAAATGAATTTTGATCAAGAGATTGTCCAGCCGGAAAGCGTCAAATTCACCGTGTGACCTACTCAATGATATTCCCGAACAGTTGCAATTAAGACGATAAACAACACTCTCAGTAAACAATGACATTTGGAAAGAGATGTGCGTTTGCACTAGTGTGCCTGTTTGGTCTGTGTTTCCTTGAAACAGATGCGATTCGAGGAACAAACCAAATTCGTCGCACGAAAGAGGAAAGCACCGTCGTTGGTGACACCGTCAACCGACAGCGACGAACCGCTCAGTGGAAAGGAATCGCGACTCCCTCCCATGCAGCAGTTGCAAGAATTCCAAAGTTGACGCATAAAACCCAAGGTGACCACAAATCTAGCGACAAAGATGACGAGGATTATGGTGATGAAATTCCCGTTATTCAAGATACCAAGTCCAACGCTAAGAAAGGGAACAAATCTAAAGAGTCGAAAGGAACGAAAGGAACGAAGGTAGACAAAGGATCGGCAAAGGAAAGCGATGACGAGAGCAATCTTGATACATTGGACTGTGATGACCCCAGTGATCCTGCGTGCTACGAATGTGATGACCCCAGTGATCCACGATGCAACCCTGCAGAGGAAGCAGAGGCACAACCGGAAGAATCTACCATTATTTTCAACCTCGCTCAGACCGTACAACGCGCGATTCCACCCTTTGAGATTGGCTATACTCTTCCGGTAGCCCTGAATGACGACAATACAGACGACGGAGATTACGCCGAGCTTGCCGAGACTACGGAGTTGCATCTCACCACTTTTTTCTTGGATTACTTTGAGACGGAGCCTACGAATTTCTACGAAGTCAATGTGACAGTTCAGAAGACCGACGACCTTTCCATTGTGCGATTTTTCGTTACGGCATCTTTTGTTGTTCCAGGTAAGCTTAACCTGGTCAAGGAATATCTCTATTTTGATCGACATCGCTCACACCCTACATGGCTCCCAACAGGAGAAGTGCCCACGATGCAAACCATGTTCGATAGACTGACCGAAGCTTTCTCTGGAACATTGGTTCGAGAGTATGCACTACTATTGAAGGACATGGGATCTGAAAATCCATTCCGCGACGTTAGATCCATTGCCCTAATCACCACCTCTCCAGGGGAAGCGAAGGAAGCTACGAATTCTACAAAAGACGACGATGCACTCGTGAAGAATAAGGCGCGTCTTTATACATTGATTTTTTTGGGAGTGATGATGGTCTCCATAATCGGAATGTTATCGTATTTGGTTCACAGGAGGCACAAGTTGATCAAAGAAGTCCGACGTCTTCAACTAGAAGATGACGAGAAACGAAACGTGAATGCCACATCTTATCTTGATTCGATCCGTGAGCAGTATCGAGACGAAGATGACGTGACGACAGATGTCTTCAACACCGACGATGACGACGACGACGCCATGACACAGGCAACTGACAATCGACAAACGCTAGGCGAGCTGCGAGACGCAATGAATGCTCTAGAATTACTGGTGTCCCATGATACTGAATCCTTACAGGGGACGCATCATGAAGCACCGTCAAGTGTCGACCAGGCTAACAGCCCAAGTGCAAACGTCGAATACATGAATTATTTGGATCTGCAAGCCAGTTTTGAGGAAGAAGACTTACGAACATGAGCACATAGTCAACCTGGAGCATGAGGTCTTGTAGTATTCAGTAGCTTACACATAGTTGTTCAAACAATACAATGCTTTGTTCTGCACAGTAAACGGGGAGGTCAGAGCAGACTGCTGGAAGAAAAATACATGACGAGTTAGGTGTCGCCAGGCGCGCTTCAACCGTATGGCTAGAGTAGCCGTAGAATTCTGTACGGTAACTTTGGCCGTCAGTCGTGCAACACGATTCAACGGGGGACTACAGTCACGATGGCGTCTGAGCGGCGATTTCACCATTCAACGTCACATGGAATCGTAAAGTTGGTTTTCGACCCGAAGGTTACGTAGAAGTGTCCCCCATACTTGAAACAAAGCAATACACTACTCCGCGATGAAAATCGTGACGTTGCGATTGCTTACATTATTCGTCCCGTTATACTCTCGTTTCGGGTGCGAAGCAGATGAGGCGTCGGCCGGTGGTATTATCAGGACAACCCGAACGAGGGAAATCTCCGAAATTCAATCAAAACACACCGGCAAACAGAATTACGAGTCGGTAGAAGAGGAAAACAAGAAAACAGCAGGCTTGAGCGGAATGAGCGCGAAACGAAAAGCTGAGAGCGGCTCCCCTGCGATGAAAGTGTCCAAAGTCAAACCGACGGCATACCAATCTTCAACACGTGGCTCAACTGCTCGTAAGCTGAAAGATAAGCTGTCATCACGGCCAAGCAAAGATAACTGGGAGTTACCGAACCCCAAATGGCATTCAAAAGGTAAAGGTAGTGGCGATACGAAAACAGAAACACCGTCTGATGAATACGAGTATGAGTATGACTATGACTATGATAATGAGTACGGCTCAGACACTTCAAAGGGGAAGCGGGAGAAAAGCAAGAAATCTAAGTCCAAGTCCAAGTCCAAGTCCAAAGAGAAGAGATCTTCGAAGACAATTACAACTATGCCATCTCCACGTACGTTTTTGCATTACCGCGGAGAAAAGTATGTATGAAGCGTCTGCTAGTTCGTTTCCGATCTCACAACAGCGCTTTTTTCAAACACAGACCCGACAGTATTGCCTGCAGGGCCTTCATCGGGGAATACGATTCGCCAGCTCACCCCGTACGGTTTAGAATACACAGTGACAGAAGACAGGGTTCCGTTCAGAAGCGAGTTTCTTGAAGTGGTAGAGGTAACTAGAACGTATCTCGATGGATTCTTTATGAACAGTTACGAAGAAACGGAAGGGGGTCAGATAGAGGATTTCCTTACTGTCTTCATAGGCTCTTCCTTTGACTTTGGGCGGCCGATTTTGATTAGCTTCGAGTCCTCAGCCGTATTTCAGGCTAGCACTTCCACGATTCCGAATGTGTCCGCTTTGGATAGAACTTTGTCATCGGCTCTTAGAGGCGAAAATCTGAACGGTTTCATAGGTATGCTACAGTCGCTTCCGCGTCAGAATGTCTTTTCAACGACGATCTTCGTGAACAAGACTGTACCAGGTACAGTCTCTGTGTCATTTGAAGCCACAACAGCACAAAGACCGGAGGAAACCAGTGTGCCTAGACTTTTGGCGAGGGCTGCCGCTGGAACCGCAACTATTGCCATGGTACTGGCAGTGGTTGTCGTATTCACACGGAGACAGGTAAGCCAAGACGCCAAGAACATCGAATTTGAAATCAAGAATATCACTGTCAATTGCGAAGAAAACACGGTCGCTACCTCTTCATCATCACAGGAATCTTTGTCACCACCGGAAGAAAATGCCGATAAAATCGGGCACGAGGAAACGCGTAATCACCGGCCATGGCCGACCTGGGGCACGGTCAGGAGATGACCGGAAAGAAATCGAAGTCGATGTTGGGTAAGCTTCCCAATGTAGGAGGTCTTTTTCATTGGAAATCTGGACGTTGGTTTGCAATCGTGTATAGCTGTAGGTAGTAATCTGTATGCTCTGCTAGGATGTTTCCGGCTGTCTAGGTAATCACGCTGCATTTGGGGTACGGTACTTTGTAGCTCGTAGTTCTTGGTGACGTCACCACGTTGCTGTCCATCGCCTACGATCATAATAACATAGAGAGGTACAGAATGCCGGCCTATGATACGATACGACATGGAAGCCGCGAGCCGTGAGTCGTGCAAAGGCCGCGGCGGGCGACCCTGATGTCGACCCCAAAATCAGTCGCTCAACGCACTTGTTTGTGTTTTGCTTTCGTCTGAGGCAAAGGTCAGATGGTATGCCCGACCGAACCACGAACCGCAGCATCGATTTCAAGCACATGACATCCTTATCGACATCTCAGTCATTTAACAAAGACAGCAGGTGAGGCTCAAAAGCATGAATAGAACTAGAAGGAGGATCTGGGCAGAACAATGGTGGTTGCTTTTTGCCGTCGTTTGTTTTCCGAATCATTGCTTGGCAATAAACGAGCTGTCTTCAATTTCGCGAATAAAGGGAGAGTATGTATATTGGAAAATCGATGTAAGGGATGTACCAGAGCACTGGGGGGGTAGAAGGACGGGGCACGGCATTCGGGCTCTAAAAAAATCGGGGAAAAGTAGGAGGTATTCTTCTTCCAGCAAATCGTCAAAAAAATCTTCAAAAAGTGCAAAAAAGTCTTCCTCTTCCCGCTTCTCGAATGATATAGGTGAGTTTGAAAGCCAGGAGTGTATCAGAAGATGAGGTTTTTTGGGTGCTCACTCGCATGTCTATCCCAGAGAGAACAAGAGTTGGGTCGTTTCTAGAAGTACAAAGACACGGATACCTTCCGCCGACAGAGTCGAATTCTTCTGGTAAGTAGGAACACAATGCAGAGTGTCCAGTGACATGCAAATTATTTGTACTGACTTTTGACTTGTATGGGACTCTTGATCATAGGCGACAGGTCCCCATCGAAAAGCCAACGAGCGCCGACAGCCAAGCCTTCTCGGCCTACTCATACTCCATCGTTGAATTTGTCACCTGCTCCAACGCCCAATCCTTCCAAACTAGTTTTTCCCAGCTCATCGACTCCCACAATGGTCCCTAGTTACGAGCAAGACGTTTCACAAGCGCCATCCCTTGCAGAACGCCGAACTGCGTCACCAACCAATTCTCCACTAACACAGACACCGCAACCATCAATAAGTTTCGAGCCAAGTCAACTACCGACCTTGTCGCCAACTAATTCATCGTTATCATCATTCCCAAGTGACACGCCGAGTCTCAGCAGTGATGCCCCAAGTCTCAGCAGCGGTGCGCCGACTCGCAGCTCATCACCTCCATCCACATCTCCGAGTATATCACCTTCTGCAAGTTCTAAGCCCACGCGAAGTTTTAAACCATCGGTGAGCCATCAGCCAACGAAATCTTCATCGCCAAGTATTTCTCCGAGTCTTTACCCATCCGGTTCACCGACCACAAACTTGCCTAGTACGATCCCGACGATAACTCCAGGTCCTTCCGTGAGTTCTTATCCCTCCAATGTACCGACAATAACCATGATGCCTACGACTACTTCACGGCCCACGCATAGTATGAGTCCAACTAGCAGCCCAACAATGAGTCCTCGTCCATCTGTTTCCACGATGCCAAGCACGATACCCAGTATTGTGCTTCCGTCGAGCCTCCCAACCATCGGTACATCAAGTCCGTCGATTCTCCCAAGCATAAGTCCATCAAGCAGTGTCCGTCCTAGCACACTTCCAAGTTTCATTCCCACTGCTACAATTGAAGAGACGGTCAATCCGACGGTAGATAATCGAGTCACCGCGCCCCCCACTCCCTTCGCAATCAGAAGGAGGATACCACCATTTACGTTAGAATATGAAATCATTCCATTCGATGAACCTGTGGAGAATGAACTGAGAGAACTGGAGAGCCTCACTTCAGGCTATCTTCGAAAGAATGTTTTGGGTACGATCAGCAGCGGAGATCTGCTGTTGGTTGACTTTCTGACGACCTATGTTTCCTTCGAGTCTGTCTCGGATATCGCCGTTGTTCTTGTGACATTCGAGTCCAGCGGATTCTTCGATCCAGAAACTCCGATATTTCCAACCGAGGGGGAAATGATCGAACAAATAGTGAGCGCTTTTGTCGGAGATGAAATGTCAGGATATACTGGGTTAGTCCAAGCTCTTCCGAAAGAAAATTGTTTTTCCAGCTCGACGAACATTCTCCTCTTGAATGATGTGGATACAATTGACACACCCCTGAAGGAGGAAGAGACGGAACAGCCCGTACGACGCGATACCATGTTTGTAGTGCCGACGATCGTGATAGTGATCATTGGTGTCCCTTTGATTATATTGGGATCTATACTTTGGGTACATGGTCGCCGTCGTCGCCGCAGACGACGATGTGAAGCATCGAAGAAATTTATCTATAGGGTAAACGGTGGTGGAGAAAAAAAGGAGACAACGTCATCTAGTCATGAAGTCTCGACTAGTCATGGTACCGATCTGGGCGATCGAACGATTAGTGAGCATCCTGTTGCATCACAAGGTTCTACTAGTGATTCGAATTGGGGGGATGTTCTTGTAGACACGACTGAGTATGGTTCTCTAATTCCAGAGCAAGAACGACGCAGAAGGCCCGGTCGAGGAGTTGTTGACAAGACGTCAACGAGTACCCGGAATCGTCTCCATGAAGTGAAAAGCGATACATTCTATTCTGATATTGAAGGAACGAGAGATGAAAAGGAAGAGACGTTGGATACGCTAGAGAAGTCTACCCCCCGAAAGTCGATGCGAGATAAGTTTGAAGACTCGGCTTTCTATACGAATGGAGGACCGCGTAGAGGGGAATCGAATTATTCACACTCACCGTCAGCTGCAACTTGGGAGGATA
>Ga0194115_10005934_pt1 | contig 12528 bp, 11 predicted proteins | sample TA2MahsurfametaG_3_FD_148656 | JGI IMG/M metagenome (GOLD analysis project Ga0194115, IMG submission 148656) | Freshwater microbial communities from Lake Tanganyika, Tanzania - TA2015002 Mahale S4 surface | ecosystem: Environmental > Aquatic > Freshwater > Lake | place: Tanzania: Lake... | reverse complement strand
CTACCAGTAACTAAATCTCCGGTTTGCCATTCAAAACCTGCGCCATCTATTATACCTGAAGCAACATCAATAACAAAATCTGTCTCACCATTACCAATAGTAGTAACGGGTGCAGTTATAACAACAGCTCCAATACCGTTACTAATTGATAGAGAACCCGAGCCGGGTCCAGTGATACTATCAGTAACATCAATACCACTGGTAAAGGTTTGCTTGGCAGTAAATGTCTGAGTATCGCTTAAATAAGCTGGAGATTGCCAAGCAAGAGTAGCTGACTTACCAGCTACAGATTGAATACCAAGTACTTGTTTAGTCAAACCAACATCTGCAGGCATAATAAAAGTAATATCATTAGCCAAGGTATCTGCTGGTCGTATCCGTAAATTATTAGATGAATCTAAATCATATAGTCGAATATCGTTGGCTTCTATTGTACCTTCAACTGTTAAGGCATTAGTATTAGAGTTAAATGTAAAGTTAGAACTAGCTTCAAAGGCTCCGTTCTTGTTAAACTGGATTTGTGTGTCATTGCCTGCTGGTGAATTGGCTTCTGATATTTCTTGGATTGCTCCAGAAATTTTAGTGTACAGCTTTCTATTGGTGGTATCAATAGCAATCTCACCATCAACCAAGTCTCCTGTATCCGGTGTACCACCACCACGCTTTGGTTTAATGATGTTTGACATTAGTAAGTACCCCCGTCCATAACAACCTTATCCAATGTAAAGAATGTACCATCAATACTAACATCTTGTGGACCTAACACAAGGTTACCAGCTAGATATAAATTCTTACTGGTTCCACCAGTTAAACCTAAGTTTAAGTGTTCTGTTGAAGTCCAAGCATCTTCTGCATCCTTCCACACAAACAACTTATCAGTAGCTCCCTTTAAGGTAATACCACCTTCATTAGCAGTAGCGTCAGTTGGAGCAGCGACATAACCAAGAACAATGTTTTTATCTTCAACAACAATGTTTTCTGAGTTTATATTAGTGGTCGTTCCGTTAATAGTGAGGTTACCAGTAATAGTAACACTTCCGCTTACAGTGCCACCAGATGTTGTAGACAAATAGTTAAGTGCTGGAATATCATCAGCAACCAAAGCTCTAAAGCTAGGAGTTCCACCAGAATCGTCTGGAGCGGCTAAAACATAATTAGCTGGTTGGCTGGTTAGAGCCATAGTAATATTACCAGAGCTTGTGATTGGTGTACCTGTTGAGATAAAGTTGTTAATGCCGGTAAGACCTACTGAGGTAACTGTACCAGTGGTTGTACTATAGTTCTGTGCTTTAACAAAGGCTGTGGTAGCAACTGAAGTATCGTTATCGCCTGTTGCTGGGGTTGTTGCTGTGGCGCTAGCACCTAAATTAACAGTGCCTGTAAAGGTTTTGTTTCCTGAGATTGACTGGCTAGAGCCAAGGGTAATATAATGACCCGAACCAGCAATAGCTACATATGACACATTTAATGGGTCACCGCCAGTAGCTGCGCCATAATAAAGAACACTATCAACTTCATTGTAAGCTACTTCACCATTAACTAAAGTAAGTCCACCTGTTCCAGCCTGTGCATTACCAGTATTAACTCTTCGTTTTAATCGTATAACATTAGGCATTATAATCTCCTATTAAAAGTTGCCACCATCTACAACATCTGTTTGTGGGACATTAACCCATGCGTTTGTACCACCACCAATATATCTTATTAAATCATTATTTTGAGGAAGTGGGACTATTTGACCAGCAATTTTAACATCGCTCATTCCTGCTAGAGTTGTTACTTGCTGTACAGCGTATGCTGTGGTGTTCCAACTAATACCAGTTCCAATCTTAAACCTATTGGTATCAGTTTCAAAACCAATTTCACCAGCAGCTAAGTTTGGGTTTGTAGCAGTCCACTGTGCAGCGGTTCCTCTTCTTACTTGAATTTGAACAGCCATAATTATTCTCCTTAATATGTATTATAAAAGCTATCTACAGCTACCGTTATTGTTGTATAATCAGGTGCTGGAGCGCCTCCAATGTTTCCACCATCAAGACCACCTAGGGTTCCTGTAGTGTTAATAAACTTATTTTTCCATTTAGAAGTGGCGCTATCCCACATTAATGCTTGGTTTGTTTGTAAACTTGAAACAGCGACATCATCAAACCATGTTAATTTTTGATTTTGCCAGTTTGCGTTATTGTTGAATGTACTATAAACACCCGCAAAAGTCATAAATAAACTCCATTAAAAAATTGTTTGACTAAAACCACCGTCTATTTGTTCGCCAATACCATTATAATTTTCATTAACAGCCCCGCCATCTATATTATTAAACTCATATGTAATATCTGCTGTTTTAGCGTTTACAAACTTAGTGCCATTCCATATTAAAAAACTACTTGAAGATAAAGTACTTCCTGTAATAGCTGTGTCTTTAAACCAGTTTAATCTCGGAGAAGTCCAACGGGTTCCGTTTTGAGTAGTGGGGTTATAAAGCTTAATAGCTTGGCGCATTGCTTCAAAATAAGCTGCAAAAAAAGGCACTACGGTGTTCCTCCATTTAATGTTTGTAAAACACCAGCATATGTTTCGTAATAATAACCACCATCTGCATTATTATAAGCAGTTGTTATTGTAGAAATTGGTTTATTAACCCAAGAAGCGTTACTAGTATTATAGGCTAAAACATCATTGTTTTGTAGGTTTGAATAATTAACATCTATACAATAATTTATACTCATTGGGTTTTGACTACCATACGCAACCCACTCTGCTTCATTGTTCATTATAGATATTAAAGCGGCTGTTAAAGACATATTAAATTATCCTTATATTACGCAATGCCCAGTAAAGTGGATTGTTGTAGCTGCTGTTAAATCAGCTGGATTTAAAGTAGTCATGGAAGCGTTGCCAGCCGTAGTTGTCTTATAAAAGAATAAACTATTTCCTAACCATTGTGCAGTTACATTTGTAGGCAGTGGCGCTGTTGCTGATAAACTCGACCAGTAACAGGTAGCCCAGCCTTGCTCACTAGATGAAAAAGGTAAATTTTTTATTCTAATCTGTCCACTACCTGCTGTTGTTATTGCACTTAACGCAAACCTTCCAGTAAAAAAAAGTCTATTACCAATTTTTACATAATGAATCGTGTTCTGACCAGAGGATAAACTATAAGTACCGTTTTGCGTATTACCGCCAAAATCAGTATTTAAAATAACATGAGAACCTTCTTTATAGTCATCTAAAGTATTAGCATCTGATGACGCATTTGCTGTAGCTGGAAACTTAATTTGACCGCCAGTTCCTAAATCTAAGGTAGTTGCTGGCGCTGTTGTACCAATACCAACCCTACCATTATCCGTTACTGTAACAAGATCGGTTATCGTTCCTGATTGATTTTTAGCAATACGGTACTGCCAGCCTAAACCATCAGTACCAAAGGTAAATCGGCTACTAACTGGACTAGCTGGAGTTGCTGTAGTAATAGTAGATGTTCCTTGTGTTTGGGGATTAGTACCAAAAACAACACCCGTACTAGAAGCTATTTGCAAGCAAGCTGAAGGGCTTGTTGTACCAATACCTACTCTATTGTTTGTAGCGTTTACAAACAAAGTATTAGTACCTACAGTTAAGTTACTTGATAGCGTAGTAGCACCAGTAACATTTAGTGTGCTTGATAAAGTAGTACCCCCAGTAATCGCAAGAGTCGTACTGCCTTTAATAGCGCCAGTAACATCCAGTTCTACTGTAGGTGATGTGTTGTTAATACCAACCCGATTATTGGTTGAGTCTAACTTAAGTGGGCTGCTAACTATGGTACTGTCTACAGACCAAGAAGTACCATCATATATGTAAGTTATACTTCCATATGGGTATTGTTGCCCTTGGGTAGGGTTTTGGGGAAATGTAATGTTTGTGTTTGGCATGTTAGTTTATTCCTTTGTATTGTTTTAGGTCACAAGTGGCGGAGTACACGCTTTCGTGCAGTCTTCTTTTTCATAGCCCTGCGCTGTTTGGGTGTGGGGTTGTCTCCACCGTACATCTTTAGGTACTCTGCGCGGTAGTCACGGGCTTCGTCTAGTTGAGTAGACCACCGTTCGTAGAGATAGGACGAGAAGGAGTGCAAAGCAATAGTCGTTTACGCAATGCGGATAGCGTATCCAGATCCAAAATAAGAAGGACTATTAGCCGCAACGAAGCCATCCCTTAAATTTATCACACCAAAATTTTCTCCGTTTGTGGTTATTTGATCAATAGTCACGGGAAAACTGTAGGCATTTTGTTGGAACATGAAGCTTTGGTGCGATATGAAGTGAATCCATGTCCCTTCACCGCCCTCCACAGTATTGGTATTATCTGCACTGATTTTGTACCAAACTTGGCTGAAAAAATCACCGATGCCGTTAGTGGGAGCAGGCTTGATTTTCAAGAATTCATTCGGTGGAACAGTCCACACCTTTGCCATGACGAATAGAAAATCTTCCGAATTATTATCGTTTTCAACAAACTGCATAAACACAAACCAAGTCCCCTGAGGCAAAACACATGCGTTGTCTAGATCACACGCCATTGGAATAACACAACCAACAGAAGGTAAACCACCTGCTATAGTGTTGTTTGCTTTAGCCATCACATTCGTAGCACCGCCAAAGTCACCAACCTTCAGCGTACCGTCCACATCAATGGTTGTGCTGGGAGACGCAACACCAATGCCCAATTTACCGTCTTTGGTCAGAATCATTTTTTCTGTCAGGGATCCAGTATTGGAAGTGAAGAACTTTAAGTCCCCTGCGCGGGAACCTGCGCTTCCGTCAACCAAAGACCCCTTGATGGATGCCATAGGGGTGTTGTTGTCCGATTGGATGTGTCCAAATACCAGACTACCGCCGCTACCGGAGTTGGGGTTATTACTTTCAATGTTCAGTATCGAATCATGCCCTCTTATCATCACATTACCATTCACATCCAGTGACGAGTCTGGAGTAGAGGTTCCAATGCCTACTTTACCGTTTGTTGTAATGTTACCTGTAACATTTAGTGTACTTGATAGTGTAGTAGCATCTGTAACATTTAGTGTACTTGATAGTGTAGTAGCATCTGTAACATTTAGTGTACTTGATAGTGTAGTAGCACCTGTAACATTTAGTGTACTTGATAGTGTAGTAGCACCTGTAACATTTAGTGTACTTGATAGTGTAGTAGCACCTGTAACATTTAGTGTACTAGACAGTATAGTAGGAGCTGTGAATGTTTTTTGACCACTGATTGATTGGACTGTATTGGTTTGAACTAAGAAAGGATTAACAGCTGGGTTAATAGCATTAGTTACAATTACCCAAGCATCACCAGCCCAAGCTCTTAGTTTACCGTCTTGAGGGTTGAACCAAATACCAGAGCGTCCTTCGTCTGGATCTCCTTCAATTACATCATTCTGAGCACCGGGAATATCTTCTGGTGCTATATCTTTAGTAATAACGCCGTGTCTAAATATAGCATCCGATATTTCTGATTTAGACATTGCATCACTAAGCAAACTACTAACACCTAGGTTAGTAATACGCTGACCATTCATATCAATATTACCACTAACATCTAGGAACGAACCACCTGTTGAACCAAGGAATGGACCATCAATAGCATCCTTGTCATACTTAATAATTACTTCATTATCAACTTTCCATAGCAGTTCTTGAAGGATGTTAATTAGTTGGTTTGAAGTAAGGTTTAACTGCCCACTTGTTAAACGAGAACCAGCTGTAAAGTTTACTAGCTTTTCTTCTGATAAGGTTTTTCTTCTAATGATTATTGTATCATTACTACCAAGATTTGGAATAGTAATAAAGGTATTAGCGTCATTAAGAGAAATATACTTACGGCCTAGACCTGTTGTTAGATTGAATGTTGTATTGGCATCAGCAATAGATGAAAACTTTAAGATTGAAATGGTCTTATTTGTTTCATTAATTGTGTACCAGTTCTTTGGTAACTTAAACATTCTTCGTCTATCGGCAATAGTAAACACAGTGTTTCCTGTTTTAGCTCCAGTAGCAAAAAGTCTTTCAACTTCAAGCTGGTCTATGTGAGGAATACCGGGAAGTAAGTCTATAGCCGAATAACTAACTGGGCCATAAGGAAAAACATTAACATCTAAATCATCGTATTCAACCGATGTTTGTGCTAGTTCAAAATTTGAGGGCATTATTTACCTTTCTTGTAAACCCCCACACCCCAGTTAAGAGAATGCGGGGGCAGGAGAACGGATGTTCTTATTAATTATCTAGTGTAGAATACTTACGCTTAAACTTACCATTGAATTCCATATTTGTAATGTTAACAGGTGTAACATAATCAGACTGAATCTTGATGGCTAAGTCTTGAGAGTATCCAAATATTTTAGCAATAAACTCAGCAGCTGTCTTTGTAGTCTCTAAGGATAAAGTATCTTGGTATATTGTATTGTCTGTTTGTTGTGCCGAGAAAAAAGATGTTAAAGACGATCTATTCTTTCGTGTCACAACAACATCAAAGTTACCAGTATCAAAACAACGGAATACGCCTGTTCTGATGTTTAACACACCATCAATAATATTGTTATTATCATCTCTAGCGTATAGAGTGGATAGTTCAACATTCATTGTATACTTAATACCAAACCAGATATTCTTACCAGCGTATGCAAAACCTTTTACAGGCCCAGAATAACCACTAGCAAATACATCTGATATTTGACCACTGACAACAACTTCACAGAAGTTATTGCTAGCATCGTTTGTAATTGATTTTAATGTAGGAATAAGACTAGAATCATTGCCCCAGTTATTACCTAACACAATGCAACACTTGGTTACATCTGTGGTATTAACTGTGAATGGGAGTCTAAAAGTAGTTTCAGCGGTTGTGTTATTATACTTTACATTCCAGTTAGAGGGGTTTGTAGAAGCATTATATTCGATTAACTTGTAATCAAGCAACCTATCTAATCTTGGTACGCTCGTATCCTCTAACTTTATTCTATGTCTTTCAAGGAAGTAGTAATATTGACCACTACTTGGCTTTGTTTCTCTCTTTGTTACAGCATAAAGGAAACTGCCAATAGAGTTCATAGACAATACTTCGGTTCCTGTTTCAAGAATATATCTATAGAAAGAAGATTGTAATACCCTGTCACCAGCTACTCTATTAACATAGCTATAGATTATATTCTTATTATCTTTGTCAACAAATAGAATAGTATCCTGAGGTTGGGCAACACAGGTAGCGCCAAATGTACTTGGTAAATAGTCTGGACATACAAAACTTGTTTCAATTGCTTGTGTAATACTAGAACCTTCGCTTGCAAATAAGGAATACATTCTCTTTGTATCTAAGAAGTATAACTGTGTTGACATTAACAAAGGTTGTATTAAAGGGGCAACCGAATAATATGTAACTGGTGAAATAGAAACTGTCAGAGGTGAAACATCTGAATCAGAGTCAGTACCTTGTAGTTTATACTGAGCATTATTCTTAGTTACAATAAACAAGAAGTCTTTAAATGGTGTTAGTGAATCCACTTCAGAGTATTTAGAACTTGAAGCACTTACATCTATTGGATCAGCTACATTGATCTGTGTGCTGGAGTCATCAATAAAGAAGTTAAAGTAATCACCTAGACGAGATGAGAACACTGTATCTCTAGCTGATAAGTATAGTCTATCTTTATAAACAGCAATAGCTGTAATCTCAGCGCTGGTTGCATCACCAGCATTACTAAAGACACTTGGGCCGGGGTTATCTGCAAACTTTCCTGAATACCGTGGTGTCCAGTTTGTTTTTCTAATAACCCAATCTCTGTCTAAACCAGCAGCAGTAGCATTAAATACTAAAGACTGTGGCATTCTCTTAGCATCTAACAGAGCACAATGATCTGGAGCGCGTAGTCTTTGTAAATAAGGTGTTCCTTTACCAGCTATAATGGTTGTTTCAGTTCCCCAATCGGGTGTAACTTGGTAAGCAGACTCTGATTGTGAAAAGGTTGTAATTCTATAATAACCAGCTGGAATTGTTAAGAAGCTGTTTTTAAAGAAATAAACTTTACCTCTACCATCAGGTAATCTTTTACCAGACACAAAAGTACCATAGTGGGGGTGGTCTGGGTCATGCACAAGTCTAAGCATTTGTCTAGCTTTATCGTCAACAACTGCTGGATTGCTAGTTACTAAAGTATATTTCGCATTAGTAGAAAACCAGTCATCATTATCTGGTGGTAGCTTTAAGCTTTGAGCTGTAATTAAAGACTGACCAATATACGCATATTGGCTATCCGAGTATTCATAATCAGATACTTCAATATTTGGTTTTGATATACCGCTAATTTGAGCTGGCGCTACGGGCTTATAACCCAAGAAAATACCTTCAGGATTATACTGTGGGTTAACATATACAGAGCTATAGTATGAAACAGGACGGCCAGAAATATCGTCTGTAGCGGTTACTGTGCCATCTAGATTAAAGGTCTTACCAGCTTTGCCTGAACTAAAGCCTGCTTTAACTTTCTTATTAAGAATAAGTAAAGTAGAAAAGACAGAAGAAATTTCTAGAACATTGTCTGGATCATAACCAAGGTTTTCACCGTAAGTAATATATGCTCTGCTATCCATGTTTATAACACCGTGAGACTTAGCTGTCCCGTATGAGATTTCGTTGTTTGGGTTTTCGATGTTATAAGCTGTCATATAGTTATTTACTACCACAGAGTCTGGGTCATTAGCGTCATATACAGCTGGAATAGCTGGATCTTCTGGATCCCATTGGGGTCTTGGGGTAATATCAGTCCAAGTAGCGTCTGGATTTACCTTGAAGACATAGAACAACTTATCAACTGGACCACTAGCATTGTAGTCTATAGCGATTAGGAAGGTATTATCAGCATTAATAACATACCAATAAAACCAAAGTTTGTGTCCAGCTGGGGCATTTTGTAAAGAAGTTAAATGAATGTCTGAAGCAGCGTTAGAAAAGTCAACTGTGCTTAGTGCGTCAAAGCCAGCTTGTTTAACTAAACGAAATCCAGCTCTTTTTTCCAATCCTTTTTCTAAAGATATAACAGCATTGTCAATATCTTGAGCTTCTGAAGGAAGTCTTTTGTTAGGCGCTTGCCGACCTACCCCACCATTTAAGGAAAACACAGGTATTCTAGTACTAGTGTTGGGTGATTGTGGGCCTCTTCTTTTAATTGGTGGCATTTAAACCTCCTTTAAACAGTTCTCCAGTATCTAAATCGTGTGGGATCGTAGGAATAAGGGAGTCTGCTAGCTGCAGTCCTAGTTCCAATGTCACCAGTTTGGAATATATTCCGTTTCTTGTCATTAATATCAGCTGCTTTTTGCTTGGCTGCAAATAACTGTTCTTGATAAGCCAAGAAAGAATCTGAAGCTTCATCACCTTGGGTAACTGCTTGATACTGACGAGTAGCCGTAGCCAAGATTGCTCGTTGTACTGTTGTTTCCAAGTTTTCCCAAGCTAACTTATAGATGATTTCAAAGTAATAATCATTACCAGTTACAGGAAACACATCAGTATCGTCTGTAATATTCCACATCTTAGGTGGAGAACCTTCTAAGAATCTGGCTGCAATTCTTTGGTGGTCATCGTTTGAGAAATGAACACTGGTTAACTCTACAGCAATGATTCCTGTTTCATCATTATCAGGCGTGGGTAAGTAGATCTTACCATTAGCGTCTGGATTAATTTTCTTTATTACTTTATTGCTAGCTAAACCCCGTAGTTGATAATCTGTAGATACCATATCTAAGACATGTAAAGAAATTTCAGTGTCAATACCGGATTCATCATTTAGGTCGGCTACTAGGGATTCACCAGCAGCCAAAAGCATGTTATTAACGGCCTGTAATTTAGTAATCATTCCCATAATAGCCTCCTTTAGTTGGAAAAGAAAACACGGTAGTCCCACTTAAGGGACTACCGCGTAGATAATTAGATCACCCCCTCTCAAGATTGTAAAACAAACAACAAGTGTTTCCTCCTTTCTTGATAGGGATTGATAGGTTAATTAAAATTAGGCAGTAACAACATACTCTGCAGTCATAGCAAGACCTGTTCTTAGAAGCGCTCTTGTATTTGTGTCAGTTTCACCACAAATAACTGCAGCAAGTTCTGGACGAAGTACGCCAGTACCCTTGAACATGCTAGCAACTGTGAAGGTGGTATTGCGACGAACATCATCAACAGTGTCAACCTTTAGACCCTGTAGATTTAGTGAGGCAACGCAATCCTTCTGGAAAATAAGAGCCTTAACCTGAGCGTTTCCACCTGTAAGGTTATAACGGGCTTCACCAATTTCGTTTTCACCATAATTTACAACTGGTAAGTGGTTGCTCTTTAAAATCATGCAACCCTGATACTCAAGAGAATCAGCCAGATTGTGCATACCCATTGCAAGTGGAGCACCAAGACCGCCAGCTTCAGCTACGCCACCAAAGAATGGACGGCCAGCGCCAGCATTAAGATCACCGCTTACACGGGCAACGCCAAGTGAACGAATATCTTGGAATGCGCGTGGAGTTACAACGCAATATACGCCTTCAGTTGGTGCGTTAATTTCTTGAAGGTGAACCATAAAGTCTTCAATTGCCTTAAGAACCTTAAGAGCTGCTGTAGTTCTATCAGGTGCGCCTGAGCCGCTATTGCCTAGGTGGTCAAAAGCATCGTCGCTAAATAGTGCCTGATTTGGTACAGTAAGACCAGTTCGTGGATCAGAAGCTAGTAAAGACTCTGCACCAGCACGGGCAATGTAAGCAGCAATCTGCTTATCACGGGTGTTGGCAAGAGTTAAACCGGCCTGACGAGCTAGCTCAGCGCGGAATTCCCACTGAGTTAGAAGCTGGTCAACATTGTCAATTTCAAAGTGAGCGGCCATTGGACGCTTATCAAGTTTAATTGAGAAAGTTGTTGAAGCTGAAGAACCGCCTGCGAGTTCTTCACCAGCGTTCCAAGCGGCCTTGAGAGCGACTGTGCCAGTTACTGGGAATTCTGCGGTAGTGCCTGAAGCAATGGTCTTTGGCATAACCATGTTTTCAAACATGTTATAGCGGTCGTAAGCGTGAATAACTTCACCGCTCCAGATTGGTAACCAAAGTTTGTTTGCACCAGCTGCGCCACCTGAAGTAGCGGCTGTTGTTGATGTGCGGTAAACCATATCGTTTGCGCCTAAATTGTCAAATGACATTTTATTACTCCTTAGAGTTAGTGTTTTAAATCAAATAAAAAGTTACGAGGATTGACTTAGCCAACTTACTGATTTTTCCACTAGGAGTCTTTGGGTTGGTGATTAGTCCTTGCTTCATATCCAGCCTAACGGGGGACTGTTGCAAGTATTCATCAATGTCAGAAAGGTAAACTACGGAAATCAGTTCTAGCCATGCGTGATTCTACAGCAGCCCGGAACTTAGGGTCCGTGTTAAAACGGCTGTTGTTTCTGTCCGCATAGAATTCCCGTTTAGTCTGATAGCCAGCAGTTGCCTGCTGTGTACTACCGACTGGAACCTGTCTACCTTTAGTTGGTTCCTTTTGCTTGGCTGAGTTGCCAGTAGACTTCTCATACTTTGAGGATAAACCCATAAGAGCTACATCCCACGATGGGGTAGCAAGAGCAGCATTTAAGCTCTTAATTTCTTGAGGGTTCATAGTCTGGCTAGCCCAGCCAAATAGTTCGGCAAGTCTTTCACGACCTCCGATAAGTTCAGCAGCTTTGCCGAAAGCTAGTTGAAGCTTTGCCTGCTGACCTTGCATGTATTCTTGAATTGCAAAGTCAGGCAGCTTTGTCTTCTGACGAATCTCATTCATTGTCTCATCGCTGAGAGCGCCCTTAACAGATACTTCAATTGACCACTTATCCCAATCTTCCTTAGTGATAGGCGCAACTTCAGGAGCAGACTGTTCCTTAGGAGCTTCAGCCTTATCAGGAATTCTTAGTTCCTCTTTAATTGGCGGTACACTAGGTTTCTCTGGGGTAGGTGTGGGTTTATACTGAGGGTTATCAGTTGTATCGTTGTACTTCTTTTTAAGATCAGCGATCTCTTGACGGCTCTGAGTATATGCTTTCTGCGCGTTTCTTAGACTGTCAAACCAGCTACCAATGTCCTTAAAGTTTTCAGGTACTGCGATACCATTACTTTGGACATAAGTTTCAAACGCCTTCCGTTCTTTTGCTGCATTAACTTCATCAGGTGATGCAACAAGAGATTGTTCTGATTGTTGAATAGCAGAGTCCACAGCGCTAGTCTCTGGAGTGTTTTGATATTCAAACTCTGGAGTCTCTTGTACATTGTCGTTCATTTTATTTACTTACCTTTCTTAGTAGTTTTTGTTATTGCCTTAGGACATGCCCTAGGCTGAGCATCTTTACCAGTTAATCTGGTAGTTGTTCCACAATTACATTTGAATTTGGATTTCATTTCCAAGATACTCTCTTTCCTGATTTCTTAGCGCGTACTCCCTTAGCAGTACACATAGATTTTGTTGGTCTACACGCAGGGTAAGAAC
>Ga0194115_10005931_pt1 | contig 12531 bp, 10 predicted proteins | sample TA2MahsurfametaG_3_FD_148656 | JGI IMG/M metagenome (GOLD analysis project Ga0194115, IMG submission 148656) | Freshwater microbial communities from Lake Tanganyika, Tanzania - TA2015002 Mahale S4 surface | ecosystem: Environmental > Aquatic > Freshwater > Lake | place: Tanzania: Lake... | reverse complement strand
CCAAAAATCTAATCTCCTTATCATTTTCAATCAATTTTATAATCTCATCAACAACATTTCCAAGTCTTATAATAATTTCAGGTTTTATTTTAAATTTTTGCTCAATCTCAATAGACCACTTTCTTGTTATTTTTTTTGCATCACTTGTTGCTTCTTGTTCAATCAAATTACTAACCCTTGCCCACTCAGCATTGGTTGCTGGGTTTACAACGTATAGCATGGTTAAGGTACCCTTTGTATTTAAGGCACGTTTTGCAGCAAAATATATTGCATTCTTTAATTCCTTACTATCATCAATAATTACTAAAAATTTTTTTCTCACTTTTAAAGAGTAAATCCTATTATATCATGGACTTCTTTTATTGTTTGTCTCGCAACTTGATTTGCACGTTCTTTACCATTCATTAATATATCTTTTAATTTAGATCTGTCTTTTTTTATTTCTTTAATTCTTTTACCAATTGGTGTGATTTCTTTAATTAAGATATCTGAGAGTTTACCTTTCAAATCTGAAAAATTTTTTCCTGAAAATTCTTCCGTACTTTTTTGTAAACTTATATTTTTAAATATCGAATAAATAGAAAGTAAGTTTTTTGCCTCCGGCCTTTTCTCTAAGTCGCTCAAATTGTCTGGTAACATTCCACTGTCTGTTTTTGCTTTTTTAATCTTTTGCTCAATTGAGTTTTCATCATCCGTCAGATTTATTCTTGAAGAGTCTGACTCCTCAGATTTACTCATTTTTTTCGTTCCATCTTTTAAACTCATAATCCTTGCAACCTCTTTTATAATTATGGGCTCTGGTAAGGCAAAAAAGTTTTTTTTATTAAAATCATTGTTAAATTTTAAAGCAATATCTCTACAGAGTTCTAGGTGTTGTTTCTGATCTTCTCCTACGGGAACATGAGAAGCTTTGTACAATAATATATCTGCAGCCATTAGATTTGGATAAGAAAATAAACCAACGCTTGCTTTTTCTTTATTTGTTCCGGCCTTTTCTTTAAATTGTGTCATTCTATTAAGCCAACCCATTCTTGATACACAATTAAATATCCATGCTAGTTCTGCATGACCAGAAATGCTTGATTGACAAAAAATAATATTTTTTTTTGGATCAAGACCGCAAGCTATAAAAACTGCCGCGGTTTCCAAAATATTTTCTCTTAAAATTTTAGGATCTTGAAAAACAGTAATCGAATGAAGGTCTGCCAGCATGTAAAAACACTCATAATCTTTCTGCAATTTTACAAAATTTCTAATTGCGCCTAGATAATTGCCTAAATGGAGATTTCCTGTAGGCTGAACCCCTGATAATACTCGATTTTTTGACATATAATTAGAGTTTTAAATCTTTTATTCTGAATGCTTTGATAAAGTAAGCTGTAAAAAAATATATAGATGCAGATATAATAATAACGGTGACTAGGGTTACAGGTTTTAAGTATGTGGTAGAACTAAGAACTTCTGAAAAATTTCCAATCATAAAATACAATAATAATCCCATTATGCCACTACAAGTTAAAGATCTTAAAATTTTACTAAAAAATAAATTATCAAATTTATAATAGTTATTTAAAGATAAATTGCTTTGGTACAAAACTACCGTAAGCCATGATGCTATACTTGTAGAAAATGGAATAATCAGAAAACCATAATCATCAAAATAATATAAACTTATACAAACATTTATTGAAACAGAAAAAATTGAAAAATAAAACGGTGTCTTAGTATTTCCCCTTGCAAAGTAAAAACTAGAATAAATTTTTGTTAATGCAAATGCTGGCAGTCCAATGCCAAATAAAACTAACGCTTTTGCAGTTACATTAATATTATCATTTGTAAAAGAACCATACCCATACAGGGCGGAAATAATTTCTTCAGATGCTATTAATATTCCAACAGTTGCTGGTAATGTTAAAAATAAACAAAGTTCTAAAGATCTATTTTGAATAAAATAAATTTCATTTTTTTTAGACTTTAGAGTTGAATTAGAAAGGCGAGGTAAAATTATTGTTGCAATAGCAATGCCACTTAATGCGAGGGGTAATTGATAAATTCTATCAGCATAATACAAGTACGATACGGCTCCGCCTTCAAAAGATGCAATTATCGTTCCAACTAAAATATTTATCTGATTTATTCCTGATGCGAACAAACTTGGAAATAATCTCAAGAAAAATAATTTTATTTGAAAGGTAAATTTAAAGGTCAGTTTAATAATCGGAGTAAAATATTCTCTTGCAAAATATAATAAAAAAACTGACTGAATTATTCCTGCAAAAGTTAAAGAAATTGCAGATGCATATGCAACTTCAGTTTCACTTGAGTGAAAAAAAATTAAAGAAATTATTAAGACTAAATTTAAAATTATTGGTGCAGATGCAGGAATAAAAAACTTCTCATGGGAATTTAATATTGCTGAAAAAAAAGATGAAAGAGAGATAAATAATAAAAATGGAAAAGTTATTTTACTGAGATCAATCAATAATTTAAATTTTTCTTCATCTTGAGAAAATCCTGGTGCAATGACATACAAAAATTGTGGAGCAAAAATTTCAATTAAAAATATTATTAATAATAAAAAAATAACTAAGATATTAAAAATGTTATTTGCAAATTTTTTTTTTTCTTTTTGTTTTTTATAAATTGGTACAAACGCCGAATTAAAGGAACCCTCTAAAAATAGTGACCTGAAAGTATTTGGTATTCTAAATGCAACAAACAGAGCATCTGAAATTTGGGAGGCTCCAAGATAAATCGCAAAAAGGATATCTCTAAGATAACCAAGTATCCTACTAATTAGTGTTGAAATACCAAAAGAAGATACTTTTTTGAGAAGATTCATTTGAAATTTGTTTTTAACTTTGTTTTAAATATTAAAATCCTTAACGAATTAAAACTCAAGTCTAATAGTTTTGGTTGCTTTAAAATTAAATTATGGAGAAATTTACTAATAAAGAAGCTTTAGATTATCATAGTCAGGGCAAGCCTGGAAAAATTGAAATAATTTCTAGTAAATCCATGGCAACCCAAAAGGATTTATCCCTTGCATACTCCCCAGGTGTTGCAGTTCCCGTTGAAGAAATTGCAAAAGACCCAAGTAAAGCTTACGACTACACTAGTAAAGGAAACTTAGTTGCTGTGATTTCAAATGGATCTGCAATTTTAGGTCTAGGTGATTTAGGGTCACTCGCATCTAAACCTGTAATGGAAGGTAAATCTGTATTATTTAAAAGATTTGCTGACATTGATTCCATCGACATAGAAGTAAATTCTAAGGATCCAAATGAAATTATAAATTGTATTGCAAAGATTGGAGACAGCTTTGGAGGAATTAATCTAGAAGATATAGCCGCTCCTGACTGCTTTATAATAGAAAAAGAATTAAAAAATAGATTACAAATTCCAGTCTTTCACGATGACCAGCACGGAACTGCGATTATTACTGTTGCTGGAATTTTAAATGCACTTGAAATCGTAAATAAACCAATAAAAAAAATAAAAATGGTTACAAACGGTGCTGGTGCTGCTGGAATTGCTTGTGTTGAATTACTTAAGTCTATGGGTCTTGAAGATGAAAATGTTATTCTGCTAGACCGCGCGGGTGTCATCTACAAAGGAAGACAAAAAATAGATCAATTTAAATCTGCGCATGCTGTAGATACAAAATTAAGGACACTTGAAGAATGTATGAAAGGTGCGGATGTATTTTTAGGTTTATCTGCAAAAAATACGGTCACTAAAAATATGGTAAAATCTATGGCAAAAAACCCAATTATATTTGCCTGCGCAAATCCTGATCCTGAAATTTTGCCTGAGGAGGTTGAAGAGGTAAGACCTGACGCAATAGTTGCAACAGGAAGATCAGACTATCCAAATCAAATTAATAACGTTTTAGGTTTTCCATATGTTTTTAGAGGAGCTTTAGATTGTAGAGCAAAGATTATTAATAATGAAATGAAAGTTGCTGCAGCAAAAGCAATTGCAAACCTTGCAAAAGAGGATGTTCCTGATGAAGTTGTTTCAGCATATGGTGGTTCGAGACCAAAATTTGGAAAAAATTATATAATTCCATCGCCTTTTGATCCAAGACTAATTAGAAACGTATCTGCTGCTGTTGCAGAGGCTGCCATAAAAAGTGGAGTTGCTCAAAAAAAAATTGAAAATTTTGCAAGTTACAAAGATAGCTTATCTGCAAGATTAGATCCATCTTTTGGCTTTCTTCAAAATATATTCGACCAAATTAGAAAAAAACCTAAAAGAGTTATTTTTGCAGAGGGGGAGGAGGAATCTATGCTTCGAGCAGCAATAGATTTTAAAAATAATGGACTTGGAACCCCGGTTTTAATTGGAAGTACTGAAAAAATTTCCTCTCAACTAAAAGATTTAGGTCTTACACTTGATAAGTCTGTTGAAATTCATAACTCAAAGGACGAAAAACAAAAAAATAGGTATGTTGAACACATTTATAATAGACTGCAAAGAAAGGGGTTTTTAAAAAGGGATTGCGATAGGCTTATTCGAACTAATAGAATTGTATTCGGCTCATGCATGGTTGATTTGGGTGATGCTGATGCTATGGTAACAGGAGTTACTAGGACCTTCAGTGATACACTTGAAAATATAAAATATGTGGTTGATGAAAGACCGGGTGAAATTATTTTTGGGTTAACTTTAGCAGTTACAAAAAAAGGTACAGTGCTGATTGCAGATACAAATGTTCATGAATATCCAAATGCTAAAACACTGGCTGATATGGCTGTTTCGTGTGCTAGGGTTGCAAAAATTTTAGGTTTCACACCAAGAGTTGCACTGCTTGCTCACTCCACATTTGGAAAACCAATGTCTGAGAGAAGCTTACATTTAAGAGAGGCAAGAGACATTCTTGAAAAAAGAAAAGTTGATTTTGAATTTGAAGGAGAAATGCAGCCTGATGTTGCTTTAAATCCAAAATTTAAAACAATTTATCCATTCTCAAAATTAACTGGACCAGCAAATATTTTAATTATGCCAGCAATACACAGTGCTGCAATATCAACAAAAATTTTAAAAGAGCTTGGTGGTAGCACACTTATTGGACCTTTATTAATTGGACTGAATAGACCTATTGAAATTGCAACACTTAGATCAAAAGTGTCAGACATATTTAATATGGCAGCAATAGCTGCATTCTCATCTGATGTAATTAAATATAAAAAAAACTAAAGATAGTTCTTTCTAGACAAATCGTCGGATAAAATAATGCTTTGAACAATTTCATTTACATCAGATATAATTTTTGCTTCTTTTAAGACCTCATCAAGTTCTTCTTTAGATCTTGCCATTCCATAAATATAAATTTTTCCATTAATTGTCTCTAAATTATAATTTCTTGAATTTATTTTTTTATTTATCAAAAGAGCAACTTCTAACTGCGAGGAAATTAAAATATCTTTTGCTCTTTGCTTAAAGGAGTTTTCATCAATTATTACAATGTCATTTTTTACAGCTTTGATTCCTGGACTTTCCCAAGCAAACTTAGTTAATTTTAATTTATCCTCTGCATGATTAACTCTCCCACTTAAAAAAGCTGTGCCGTCAATCACCTTTACATTTATGAAAAAATTTTTGTAATCATTTTTTAATATCTTTGCATTAATAGTAGTCTCTGCAAGTTTATCATCTAAATAAAGGCCTGGAGACCTTGGATCTAAGTTAATATTAACACCCAAACCAAATAAAGTTGAAGAATAATTACCAATACAGGAAGTTAATAAAAATAAAACAAGAAAAACTTTAACAAATCTAATCATTTTTTTTGTCTAATATTCTTGAATAAATTATTTTTTTTGGAATATCGTACTTATCTGAAAGATAATTTACTAAATCTTTAGTCTTCATTTTTTTATTAAGTAATAAAATTTCTTTTTCTAAGCTTAAGAAATCTAAATTATTTTGATTTACAATGTTTGACAATACTACAGTAAACTCCCCTTTAAGATTAAGACTTGCAGTATCTTCAGCAACTGTATTTAAATTGCCCCTAACTATAGTTTCGTGTATTTTGGTAAGTTCTTTTGCAATTAATATCTGCTGATTTCCAAAAAAACTTTCAAATTCATTTAAAATTTTTTTAATATCTCTGCCAGAAATAAAAAAAACTAAAGAAGTTTCTAAATTTTTTAAATTATTATAAACTTTTTTTCTATCTCCAGATTTTTTTGGAAGAAAGCCAACAAAATAAAAACTATCAGAAAAACCCGATAAGGAGAAAGCGGTACTTGCTGCTGATGGACCTGGAACAGGTATAATTTTTATTTTTCTTTTATAAATTTCATTAACTAAAATTCTACCTGGATCTGAAATTAAAGGAGTACCCGCATCGCTAATTAGTGAGATAATTTTTCCATAATTTAAATACTGAATAATTTTTCCTAATAATTTTTTTTCATTAAATTTATGATACGAAAATAAAGTCTTATTTATTTGATAATGATCAAGCAACTTTTTGGAAACTCTTGTATCTTCACACAAAATAATGTCAGATTGCCTTAAAACTTCAATTGCCCTTAAAGTTATGTCAGATAAATTTCCAATTGGAGTTGATACTAAATAAAGACCGCCACTAATTTCTTTCATCAGTATTTAAAAAATTTCTTAATCTTTTTAAACGCATCATTTCTATGGCTTAATTTTTCCTTAAAAAATGAGCTCATTTCTCCAAATGTCTTAGTATAATTATTTGGAATAAAAATTGGATCATAACCAAATCCATTATTACCCTTTGGAAATAAAGATATAGAACCATAAACATATCCCTCAACAACCTTGGAAAAACCACAGGGGAAGAATACCGCTAAAGCGCAGACAAATCTTGCTTTAATTTTATTAAACTTTTTAACTCTTAATTCTGAATAAATTTTTTTAATTCCAACTCTAAAATCTTTTTTATCTCCTGCCCACCTGGCTGAGTAAATTCCTGGCATTCCATCTAATACATCAATTTCAAGACCAGAATCATCTGCAATTGAAACAAGTTTCGTTTTATTGGAACAGTACTCTGCTTTAATTAAGGCATTGCTTTTAAAATCTCTGCCGTTTTCCTCTGGCTCTTGAAGATTAAATTCTTTAGGACTTAAAAATTGAATATGTTTTGGTAACAAGCTTTTTATTTCAGTAAATTTTCCGCTATTATTTGTAGCAATAAGAATTGCTTTAATATTTTTTAAAAATTTAATTTTATTTTTCAAAAAATAGACTTTTGTATATGAATTAAATTTTTAACAGCCTGCTTTGACGCTGTTATCATTTCATGTAAATCTTTATCTTTAAATGTACTTTTTTCACCAGTTACCTGAATTTCAACTAAACTCTCATCCTCAGTTATTACAAAATTCGCATCAACATCTGCTTTACTGTCCTCATTATAATCTAAGTCTAAGTGCACTTTGGTATTTATTAAACCACAACTAATTGCAGCAACGTGTTGCTTGATAGGATTTTTATAAATACCTTTATTTTTTAAAAGAGTATTTACACATTTTTTTAATGCAACAAAACCTCCTGTAATCGATGCAGTTCTCGTGCCTCCATCTGCATTTAAAACATCGCAGTCGATAGTAATAACCCTCTCACCCAACAAAGACATATCAACAACAGATCTTAACGATCTTCCAATCAATCTTTGAATTTCAGAGGTTCTTCCTCCAATTCTGCCAAGACTTGCCTCTCTTCTCATTCTTTCATGGGTTGATCTTGGGAGCATACCATACTCTGCCGTCACCCAGCCCTTACCGGATCCAACCAGCCATTTTGGAAGAAAGGTGTCAACTGAAGCAGTACATACGACCTGGGTTTCTCCAAATTTAACAAGGCAAGAACTGTCTGAATTTTTAATAAAATCTGGAATAATCTCGATCGATCTTAAATCTGATAGCTTTCTATTATTTTTTCTCATTATACATCTAGAAAATATTGGATTAGTGCATATATATGTCACAAAAAAAATAAAGACTAAATAGTCATCTAGAGATGAAAAGCGAAAATTTAGAAAATATGTCAGAGAATTTGAAGGAAAATATAAATGTATCTTCTCAAACCTCAAATGAAGAAGTTAAAGAGTTAAACAATAACTCAGAAAAAGATCCAATTAAAGATCTTGAAGAGAAAGTAAATGAGTTAAACGATAAATTATTAAGATCGCTTGCAGAAACGCAGAATTTGAGAAAAATCCACGATAAAGAAAAAGAGGACCTTATAAAATATAGTTCATCAAACTTTGCAAGAGAAGTTCTAAATATTGCAGACAATCTTGAAAGAGCATTCGATCTTTTCAAAAATAATCCTGAATTTAATAGTGATAAATTTAAAGATGTAAAAATTGGGATAGAACTAATTGAAAAAGAATTAATTAATTCTTTTGAACGAAATGGAATTAAATCAATAGAGTCTATGGGGAAAAAATTTGATCCTAATTACCATCAAGCCTTAAATGAAGTTGAAAGTGACAAAGAAGAGGGTACAATTGTTAATGAAATACAAAAAGGGTATGTGCTCTATAATAGACTTTTAAGACCTGCAATGGTCTCTATATCTAAGAAAAAAAAAGATAGCACAAAATAAACCTGTAAAACTGTCAAAAAAATCGTCTTTTTAGGGTTGTAAATTCAAAACTTAACCCCACATAAATCGAGTATTAAATAAAATTTAAAGAGTTATGTCAAAAATTATTGGAATAGACTTGGGCACAACAAATTCATGTGTGGCCATCATGGATGGATCGCAGCCAAAAGTACTTGAAAACTCTGAGGGTGCCAGAACAACTCCTTCAGTTGTTGCATTTACAGATAACAATGAAACTTTAGTTGGTCTTCCTGCTAAAAGGCAGGCGGTTACTAATCCTGATAACACTTTTTTTTCAGTTAAAAGATTAATTGGAAAAACTTTTGAAGACTCATCTATTAAATCAGACATTCAAAATTTACCATATAAAATTATAGGAAACGACAATGGAGATGCATGGGTTCAATCTAGAGATAAAAAATATTCTCCGAGTCAAATTTCTGCATTCACTTTAATGAAAATGAAGGAGACTGCTGAGAAATATTTAGGAAGTGAAGTTAAAAAAGCAGTTATTACTGTTCCTGCATATTTTAATGATGCACAAAGACAAGCAACGAAGGACGCTGGAAAAATCGCAGGTCTAGAGGTTTTAAGAATTATAAATGAACCAACCGCGGCAGCACTTGCCTATGGTTTAGATAAAAAAAAATCAAAAACCATTGCAGTCTACGACTTAGGCGGTGGTACATTTGATATTTCAATATTAGAGCTTGGTGATGGAGTATTTGAAGTTAAATCTACTAACGGAGACACCCACCTTGGTGGTGATGATTTTGATTTAGTTTTATCTCATTACATCATCGATGAATTTAAAAAAGAATCTGGAATTGACTTGAAACAAGACAAACTTGCTCTTCAAAGAGTAAGGGAAGCTGCTGAAAAAGCAAAAATTGAATTATCTTCCTCAACACAGACCGAAATTAACTTACCATTTATAACCGCAGACAAATCTGGTCCTAAACACATTAATATGAAGCTTACAAGAGCTAAGCTTGAAGTTTTGACTGCAAAACTAATAGAAAAAACAATTCAGCCATGTAAGACAGCACTTAAGGACTCTGGTTACACCGCTGGCGAAATTAATGAAGTAGTGATGGTTGGTGGTATGACCAGAATGCCAAAGGTAATTGAAACCGTTAAAAACTTTTTTGGAAAAGATCCAAATCAAAGCGTTAACCCTGATGAAGTTGTTGCACTTGGGGCAGCGGTACAAGCAGGTGTACTACAAGGCGATGTTAAAGATGTTCTTCTTTTAGATGTAACGCCATTATCACTTGGTATTGAAACATTAGGAGGAGTGTTTACAAGATTAATAGATAAAAACACAACCATCCCAACTAAAAAAAGTCAGATATTTTCAACGGCTGAAAATAATCAACCAGCAGTAACCATTAGAGTTTTTCAAGGAGAAAGAGAAATGGCAAATGATAATAAGTTACTTGGTAACTTTGAATTATCTGGAATAGCGCCAGCTCCAAGAGGAGTTCCTCAAATTGAAGTAGCTTTTGATATTGATGCAAACGGAATTGTAAATGTTTCTGCAAAAGATAAGGGAACTGGAAAAGAACAAAAGATCCAAATTCAAGCTTCGGGTGGGCTATCCGATGATGAAATACAAAAAATGATCAAAGAAGCAGAAGCTAATAAAGAAGCTGACAAAAAGAAAAGAGAAGAGGTAGATGCTAAAAACCATGCAGACTCACTAATAGCTTCAACTGAGCAAAGTTTAAGAGAACACGGTGCTAAGGTTTCTGATGCTGATAAAAAAACAATTGAGCAGGACATCTCTGATCTTAAAGAAGCAATCAAATCGGATAATACAGAGGATATTAAAAATAAAACCCAAAAGTTAATGACATCCTCTATGAAGCTTGGGGAAGCAATCTACAAAGATCAACAAGAAAGACCTCAAAAAGATGCAACTCCAAACAATGATGATAAAAAAGATGTGGTTGATGCAGAATTTGAAGAAGTAAAAGACGATAACAAAAAAAGCGCTTAATCAGATATTTTTGGTTATGGCTAAGTAAATCATTATGTCAAAAAAGGACTATTATGACATTCTTGGTGTAACTAAGAGCTCAAGTCCTGATGAAATAAAAAAAGCATACAGAAACCTTGCGATGAAGTATCACCCTGATCGTAATCAGGGAGATAAAAAGGCTGAAACAAAGTTCAAAGAAGCATCTGAAGCCTACCAAGTTTTATCTGATCCAAAGAAAAAATCACAATATGACCAATTTGGTCATTCTGCTTTCGATCAATCCCAGGGAGGTGGTGGCTTTGACTTTGGAGGTTTTGATTCTGGAGCTTTTTCAGACATATTTGATGATTTCTTTGGGGATTTTATGGGAAGCTCTCGAGGTAGATCAAGAAAAAGCAGATCTAATAGAGGCTCTGATTTAAAAATTAATTTAGATATAACTCTTGAAGAAGCGTATTTTGGAAAAAAGCAAACTATAAATTTATCAACATCTGACAAGTGTAGCAAATGTAGTGGGAGTGGAGCAGAATCTGGTTCAAAACCAGTAAATTGTTCATCATGCGGTGGTTACGGTACAATAAGAGCAAGACAAGGCTTCTTTTCCATTCAACAAACCTGTCCTGACTGTGGTGGAGAAGGCAAAGTGATTTCAAGCCCTTGCAAAGACTGTAGAGGTTCTGGAGTTGTTAAAAACAAAAAAGGTCTAGCAATTCAAATTCCAAAAGGTATTGAAGACGGAACGCAAATGAGACTTTCTGGAAAAGGTGAGGCTGGATATAGAGGCGGATCAAATGGTGATCTTTATGTTTTTATATCAGTTCAAAAACATAAAATCTTTCAAAGATCTGAAGATAACCTTTATTTCAAATTTCCAATTTCCATGGTTGATGCGGCGCTTGGAACAGAAGTTGAGGTGCCAACCATTGATGGAGGAAAATCCATTGTAAAGATTCCAGAGGGAACTCAATCTGGACGTCAATTTAGGCTTAAAGGTAAGGGAATGCCTGTCCTTAAAACATCAAACTTTGGTGATCTTTATATCGAAACAGAGGTATTAATCCCGGAAAATCTTAATAAGGAACAAATACAGTTACTTGAAAAATTCCGCTCAATTCAGAATAATAATGAAAACTCTGAAATAAAAAATTTTTTTAATAAAGCTAAAAAATTCTGGGAAAAGATAGATCAATGAAAAAATTAAGAATTACAGTAGTAGGAGCTCTCGGACGTATGGGACAAATTTTATGTAAAAAAATTATAAATAATCCACAATTAAAATTACAAAGCATAACGGACAAAACTATGTCAAGGATCTATAACCTTCAAACTCAAAAAAATTCCATTAAAGCTATAACGGATACGGATGTTATTATAGATTTTTCAAAACCCAAATCTTCAATGGAAATTTTAAATTTTGCGAAAAAAATTAAAAAAAAAGTAATAATTGGAACAACAGGTTTTACAGAAAAAGAGGAAAATAAAATTAAAAATACCTCCAAAGAAATTGCCATTTTTAAAGCAGGCAATATGAGTTTGGGGATAAATTTACTTGAATATATTACTTATATTTTGTCAAAAAAATTACCAAATTATTATCAAATTGGTATTTCAGATAATCATCACAAAGCTAAAATAGATTATCCATCTGGCACCGCACTGATGTTAGATAACGCAGTTGAAAAAGGTAAAGGAAAAAACTTAAATAAACTAAAAGGTAAAATTTTCTTAAATAAAAAAGGAAATCTTCAAAAAAATAAGATTAATTTCTTTATTACAAGAAAAGGGGAGACCGTAGGAAACCATTCGATAAATTTTAGATACAATATGGAAAATATTGAATTAAAACATATTGCATTTTCAAGAGATTTATTTGCCGATGGAGCATTAAATGCAGCATTATGGATAAGTAAAAAAAAAAATGGCTTATATAATATGCAAGATATGCTTCG
>Ga0194115_10005929_pt1 | contig 12538 bp, 16 predicted proteins | sample TA2MahsurfametaG_3_FD_148656 | JGI IMG/M metagenome (GOLD analysis project Ga0194115, IMG submission 148656) | Freshwater microbial communities from Lake Tanganyika, Tanzania - TA2015002 Mahale S4 surface | ecosystem: Environmental > Aquatic > Freshwater > Lake | place: Tanzania: Lake... | reverse complement strand
ATGTGATGAATGCAATGGATGTGATGATGTGACGTAGAAACGTACCAGGTGCCTACACAACGATTTATTTTTTTTTCAGCGATGAACCTATCCTTTTTGGGATAGGTGGGTCTCCGCGGATGTCGGTTAAAAAAATTGTTGTTGTATTCTAGGGAGAGTGTGTGCTACTTGTCGTGATACTCGGGTAAGTATTCTAGCATAAAGAAAAACTAGCATAAGGGCCTAACTACGAACGTCGTTTGGATGGAATGAGAATTCAAAAAAAGATTATAGTTCGTTGCTCTAATGTCATGAATATGACGGTGAGAGTCGAAAGGAAGAGTATCGTGATACGAGTCCAATTATTTGAGTATGAAGAAACTAGCAAAAGAGGCGTAGCCACGAACGCCGCTGCTATGGATCGAGAATTCGAAAAAGATTTTGTAGTACGTTGCTCTAACGTCACGAATACATATGACGGTGGGAGTCTCATAGAGGAGTGAGTTACTACCGTTGGCTTCTCTTTGGCCGAAGTGTGTATGAATGGTTGAACGAACGTGCCCAACCAAAAGGATCGTCGAACCTTTCTTCTGGTGGGAACAAATCACAACTGGCTTTCACAGTAGTCAAAGACAAGGAAAGGTTGGAATCGTAGAGCGCTCTGCCCGCCCCTCTTCGTGCCGGACATGCGACATCTCGGGGCGCGTCGACGGTTAAGTACGCAAAAAAAAACCCAATCGTCAGTTGATTTTCATACGGACGAGTCTTGGTAACGAGGAAAAACGAGCGACATTCGTAGTTAGCGATTTTTTTTCTCTTCTGTATTTCGTATTTCCCTAAAATTTGCGAAACCAAAACGAGGAAGGAAAGTCGTTGAAAAACACTGACCCACCATCGATCTCAACCGTCCCATCCTTTCCCAACTTCACCAAAAGACGTCTCAACGACTGCGCGATGCGCACAAACTGAAAAACAGCCGCTCTCGCCAATCAACTGGAACAACTTGTTAAGTAATTTTCGGTAATTGGTATATGCCCTATTCATCCATATTCTGCTCAATAGTATTCATATTTGTATATCGTATAGCACATATTTGTATATCGTATAGCATAGGTGGGGATATATATCAGTCTCACATTTTATATACACGCTGTCCCACAAACTATTTTCAGTTGCAACCAGCAAACAACTCCAGGAAATCAACAGAAACAATTCATAATATTGACTTTACGATACGCACTCAACCCAAAAGAAGCAATGAAGCAACGATCTCTACTCCTTCGTCTCCACAACGAAAGCTCCCTCAAAGCAGAGGAATCGAATTCGTTCGATTTGCTTTGCCCTCCTCGTCCTCCTTGTTCGGTGGTTGTGACGACAGTCATGTCGCCGTTATTGAGAAACAGTAACTCAGCAGTCGACGACTATGAAAACATGGAAATCGATGTCCAGTCTTCAATAGACCACGACGATGGTGGATCAAGTGCGTTGACTGACGACATTGTTGATGACTGGTCACTCGAAGACGATGAAACAAGTACAGATTTATACCCCGCACAGGCCTTCCCGCAACTGTCAGATGATCAACCACGAACGAGCTTATATTCCTTTTACTTCGAAGATGCACTTACAGTCATGACGGATGATGATATATCCTTAGCACTTTGCAATAATACATCTTTCGGGGAAGATGACTCACTTCTAGATGGGAACCACAAAAACGACGCTGCCTTGTGGACAGCTTCACCTCCAGGGCTAATGTCTCAGGTAAGGCAACTGTCTCCAGCTCAAGTGAGTTTGTCCAGTCTGGACTTTATGGAACTTCAGCAGGCCTATTCAGTGTAGTGTACAAAGGGATAGATCACTTTTTATTGTCGGTATCGTGATTTCGCGTTAATACTCAAGGGCAAGTGCCATGTCCATTAGATAAGAGCATCTCCTCGCTCTACCGCTTACGGCTCTCAAAGCAAAAGTGGCATCAAGCTAGCATTGAGTTCGTCCCTTTCCTATGTATCATAGGAATGAAAGAAGTACATCAAAGACTTGAAAGATAGATAGTACCCAGTGAGTTCGATCGCCACTAAGCCTTCGGGAATGCTTCCTGCTTTTTCAACTAGGAACTCCTGCCTTGAATGATATTGCTATACTCCGATCGTCCCCATGATTCAAGAGTTTGAATAATCACGTTTCTTGGTATGTTACACCAGGTTCAGTATAGATTACCTATTTTCGATGCGGGAGATACTTTGCGAGTAGGTCGTGTTTTTCAAGAAGTCTCCATGACAGGAACAATAGTGCATTTCGCCGTTAAAGCAAATTGCCCTTAGGAAGCGAAACTTCAAATGCACAGAGTCTTGAAAAATCTTCTAGCTAGTCAAGGAAAGCAGAGCAGTCTATGGTGACTAACTATGGAAGGGACTGTTGACTTTCTTTGTCTACTTGTATCGTGCGAGAAAACTAGTGCGGCTACTAGACGCCAAAATTAGCCACCGGTACATATTTATGTACCTAGCGCAATGAATCTCGACGACTCGGTGGACTCCTATTAGCAGGGGATATTTGGCAGCTCAGCGCTTTTCACCTGACTATTATGTTTATTAGGACTTGAACATAATCATTTATATTGGAGATATTCGTGGCTTCCCGCCATATCGCCTCGAAAATTAGGCTTTGCAACGCATTGTTTTGTGTCGTGCCAAGAACAAAAAGTAAAGGCTACACAATCGCACACCTGCGACTATACAACTCTAAATAACAGTAACCATGAACATCGATCGAGAAACAGGACAAGCTCTTCCTCCACCACGCAGCCCTCGCTTCCAGCTATGGGTGGCGTTTTTGGTGTTTTCGACGATCACCATGTTTTCCGCCATTGGGGTTAAGAAGGATCGTGGGGAAACTGACTCTAACGCCAAGTGGGCGGTGACTTGCAGTGTACTGACTTGTGTCGCGACGGGAGTGGTGGTCTTGTTGCATCTCAATACTGCTTTTGCTGTGTATATCGTCGATACGAAGGTAGAGGGAGTCTTGACGTTGGTGTTGGCGAGCTTTTGGGGTTCGGCAGTCGCCGTCGTATCAAATGCTACCAATGGTTTGGCGGTCAACTCGGAGCTTGACAATACTATCGTGAATGGAAATCTCTACTACTTTTCATGTAAGTCCGAGGTGGTTCAAGGATGGGATTCTCCGATTGATGTCGTTCTCACGTTTGCTCTGGGAAACAATCGTTATCGTACCGATCGCGCAACTGGCAGGGGCGGGTTTCGTTACATCCGTCATGTTGGTGATAGCGTACCTGCGAGCCGTCTTTGGTGTAGACTTGGCAGGAGAAATCAAGAATCGAGCAGCGCGTTTGACGGTTTGGTCGGCTCTCCTTGCGTGTCAGTTGGTAGTCCTTGGCTCGAGTGCCAATGCGTTCGACACGAAATGCGATGAACAGGTCGAGGATATCATTTATTGCAGGCGAGCCAAGTATGGAATTTCGGTGGGTGCCATCGGCACGGCTATGTCACTGGGTGTCGTGGGAATGAAGATGGTCACTGCTCTTGCGCCTTTTGTTGTCGAAAGCGCTATTGCAGTTTTCCTCTGTATCATGAATGGATTCGGAGTAGCCTTGTTGACTTCCGCGAAAGGTCCAGGAAGTCCCATCGGGAACCTCTACTACTTCACCTGGCTCTCATTTATCACCAATGTTATGATTGTTGCGAACGTCTACGACGACTACCGAAACGCCGGAGCTGCCCCTCAGACTACGCAAGACGGCGATGTCGAAGTAGAAAACATGGATCAGGGTATCTAGGCACTTTCGTCCGATAAAATTGGAGGCCCATTTAAGGACTTCATACAGTTAGCTAAGACCATGGCAACAGTGTACCTGCTATACTTAACTCCAGGTGTTTGGTAGAAAATAAAGGTTTGCCAGTACCGCCGATAATCCAACAACTTCGATAATCTAGTTCTCCTTATCTTTCGACTTTTCCGAAGGCGCATTGATGAACACAGAGAGTACGAAGGTCCAGACCCCCGTAATGAGCAGAACCAACAACGACGAATAAAATTCACCTTTTTCGTCCTGTGGTGACGGATCCTTTTCATATCCCAGCTTAGTAAAGCCCTGTGCAACCATGTCCACTGCCAACTTGTTGAAGGAAATCTGATCAAGGTACGCCGTTAGCATCGCACCGAGTGCAATAGCTGTCACACCAATGGGTGCATTACTCATCAAACTTGGCAGATACCTTTCAGGCCACCCAAAGACGATGAGAGAAATTAACGCATGTCCCACAGGAATGAAGATAAGATAGACGACTGAATAAATCGTAGACGCTTCAGCATGTTCCTTGAAGTTTTCCACTGCCATGTTATATGCAACCATGAATCCAACATTACAGATAAATCCATTTATACCAAAGCGAAAGTGCATGGGGACTTTGAGCAGCAGTGGATGCAGCAAACGCGGTGGGGACTGTTTCTTATCATTCATCTCGAGAGGTGGTCTAGGCCCAGATTCGCCAAATGTATCGTTCACGTGCCTCCTTTCTTCAGTTTCTGGGGACACGAGATATGGTTGTCTGTTGTGGTTGGCTTCCAGGCGGTGGAGCGTGTCTTCTTCGGGTAGCATTTACCGTTAGCAGCGAATTTTCACAAGGAACCGACAATAAAACATTCAGCACCTGAGACTCTTGGGTACTTGAGAATCGATAGGCTCTGAAATGATGCCTCGAGCTATGTTCAGGACTGTAGGCTGGAAAGTTAGGCTGGTACTCTGTAGTCTGTGTTCCGAACAATTGACTCCCGACAGGACGGGAGCGGAGGGCGACGTTGAAAATGTATCTCCAACCACAATCCCAAGTGAAATTTTTGTTGTGACAACGGTCGTAACTCGTGAATGAATGACTTCTTCGACCTAAATAGGGAATTTCGTGTTCTAGGAATCCTCGAAAAAGGAAGTTTCGCATTTTTCGGAACAGCGCAATAAATGGTGCGCAATTAGTAAGCGGCATGAGGTAAATCGTTCCATCCAAATGCGGTCGAGTGCTTGTGTTGTCGAAAATAGGAGTCTGGTAGGTTTTGCAACGACATCCAGCGGTCACCTACAGCTGTAGAAGTTTTTCCATTCCAAATCAATAACCATGGCCGTCATCAGTGAGTAGATAGATGATTCTTAATGCCTGCGGTAGGACTGGTTGAATAATGAGGATGGGCTGTCAAATCGATTTGCGGTTGTTCCTACATTAAGTTGCATTTTCCTTGTTGTTCGGCAACATGCGTGTACCCCATCACCCTTCCAAGCTCGTTGTACCCCATAACTTCACTTTGCCTAACACTTACCCAATTTTTTTCTCGCTGTAGAATCAGGAAAAGTTGTTATCGTTCTTTCTGGCAGACACGCTGGGAAGAAGGCTGTCGTAGTAAAGGCCTTTGATAATGGAAATGGTGCCGATAAGAAATTTGCCCATTGTCTTATTGCTGGATTAGCTCGTGGACCACGAAAGATTACAAAGTCTATGAACAAGGCGAAGGTAGAAAAGCGAACCAAGGCGATGAAGCCATTCGTCAAGTACATGAATGTCCGTCATGTCTTCCCAACGCGTTATGTAGTCGATCTCGATATGAAGGCAGCAGTAGATGAATCCGAACTAGCAGATGCTGAACGAAAGGTTGATGCTAAGAAGAAGTTGAAGAAACTTTTCCTTGACCGATACCTGAACCAAAAGGAAGTCACAAGCGAGAAGAAGGCACAGGGAAGCACCTACTTCTTCCAAAAACTAAAATTCTAAACAATCCCCAGGAATGACCTACGAAAGTTTCTGTCGAGTGTTACATAGTGTTTTGGGGACCTCGATCGCACAGTGTGGTTTTATTCAGAAGTATATGATAGTGACGAGAAAGTATTCCAAGGTCTAGGGACGTGAGGTGGAGGCTTGGGTGGCGCTAAAAATGTTTGTATGCGTTGGAAATACATTGTGCATCCCTGCGTAGTAGACTAGAACAAATCGCCCCCCACAAGCGGGCTCTATTCACCTGTGAAAATTCTATGTCTGCGTATTATGATAGCGCCTACTTGGTCGTTACTATGACTTCCGTGATGTGGCGATACCGTATGGACAAGAGGGGCAGTCTAGATTTCGAAGTGATTCCAACATGAACTGTGGATTGCCCTCGAGGACCATCTGGTTGCAGTCTTTCTCCGATAGGGAGTCAATATTAAGGATAGCCTTCGAGGCCTCCTCTCTAGCTGTAGGACTTTTACACCCCGTCATGGCCCGTCGTCGTTGTCCTGCTGATGTGGTCGGATAGTTGTCATATAGACTTCCACCGCTCATATCGCCAACATTCATCCGTTCTAGATTTCGGGCATTGGCGCTGTAGGACTTTGCTTCCGATCTTTCAGGAAATCCCATCAGCGGACCTATAGTCGATCCGGCAACGAAAAGAAAGGTTCGTCGTCCCAAATTGGAATCATCATCATCATCATCATGTACTCCACCAAATGCGTATGGAGTATTGCCCACTTGCTTCTTCGTGTCTACATTGCTGATTGACTGGAGGCTGTCACAAACTTGAATCAGAAGCAACAAGATGATAGGAGAGTGAAGACGTAGCATAATAATGTGCTTGACTTCGAAGAGAGATGGTTGACACGCAGCGACTTTTTCTTTGGTGGGGACCTTTGTCTCTGCAATGTCAACAGGAACCGCGAGCTATCATATCTCTTCGTTTCTTTGCCGCTTTGGTGGGAAAGAAATCATCGGATACCGCATGTCAACTAGAAATTGACCTGTTCGACTAATTACCTATGCGCTGCCGTTTCTCGCGTCGTTCTGCGTTCCACACTCTACGCCACCCCTTTTCGTGTGACGAAACAGTGTGAAATTCGAGGCAATCGTTTCCCATTGTTTTCCTTTCAACTGATCAACAACCAACTGTCATCATTTTGGGAAGGACCTACACTTGATCATGGCCGAAGCGGATCCGATGTCACCTGTCGACTATGTGATCAATACCTTGAAGGTAAGGGTTCAATTTTGGCACATTGTGATTTTGCCGTGTGTTCCATTCGTTATGGCTCACCGACGATTCCTTTAGATCATTTTTGCTATGTCACCTCTTCTTGCATTGGCGTACGTTCTTTATTCGGCGTTTGAATCTGAGGAGGATGAAAGGACAAAACGACAAAAGAAGTCTGATTTCAGTCTAGAGGGTCATGCCGAGTAAAGGAATGAAGAAATCCCCGAGTCACAACGTATGGTTTCTCTGGAATTTGGGATGTCACAGATGACTGATCTATTTTGTATAATTGATCTAGTGTTTTCTTCGATTGATTCCACACTTTTTGGGGCGGAAATCCCTTCGCTGTGGCGCATGAGAATAGCTATCTTTGGCGGACACACTCCTTGACACCTCGAAATGGATTGACTTTTGGACTCATTTCCCCACAATAGATGCATCTCCTGTTCGCTTGGACAATCCCACGAGAAGAGCAAACGGTACTACTCGTTTCGGTTGTCATGGGATCCACTGCTCCAATTCGACTAGCTTCCCCCCTCCGTTTCACTGGTCATGTGTGTCATCACAACATGCCTTTCGGAAGGTTGTACTCGTACCACTTCGTAGGACACGAACCGGTTTCTGCCGTCAGCCAGGAGAATCTAGGGATGTAGAATCAGATATTGACGAAAGCTCATGAGCTCCTTTTGATATCGTTGTCCAAGTTCTTCGACTCTAGTATACAATGGTCGTTGTCCCTCGGCCTTCTGGACACCTTCGACTGCCGATCACAATCGCCACTCGCCACCGAAGGCCGAAAGGACGGAATCTTGCTTCACGGAATCTTCATGACTTGAGCCTATGGCCACTTTTTGGAAGTAAAATTCCGCTTTTCGAAGTTCCCATACGTCATCGTAGGGTATCATAGTGTTCGAGGTCGATGCCCAAAATCGGTTAGCCCATAAAGATATTTGTTCAACAACTCAAGTAAGTTGACACTATGATGACATTAGGACATAGTGCACTTGAAAACGCTGGATGTAGCGCTGTTTGCGTATGAAGAGCTATAGTAGGGAGATATCCGGAAAGCATGGGAATCAAAATGTACTCATTTGAAGACGAATCCCTTGCCTCTGTTCCGACTCCGGTGGGCGGTCATTTGTGAACGAAAATACTGACGCTGTCCGTTTTCTTTTTTCTAGACCATGAAGCTCTCTATCCTATCCGCCTTCTCCGCAATCGCAGCTGTCTCTGCTTTCGCTCCTGCTCCTGGAGCTCCTCGAGCTGATATGGCCTTGAACGCTGAGCTATCGCGAAATGAGTTCCTTGCCGCTGGTGGACTAGCCGCCTTTGCTGCCCTCGTCGCTCCCAACGCCGCAAACGCGATGGCTCAAGAGAATATCTCTGATCCCACAGAACGATGGGAAACTGGTTCACCCAGCGCAAAAGCCGCGGCTGCTCGTGCGGATCGTTTCAAGAACGCTCGTACCCAGATGAACTCAAACTTTGCCCCCATCAAGCGTCTTACCCTTGAACGTAAAAGCCCCGTTGAACGATTGGATATCAACGCACCGAACTTCGTTGCTTACAAGCAATCTTTCCCTGGACTTTTCAAATAAGCAGTTGATGGAAGGGAAAGGTGTCACTGTAGCTGCGCAGTAAACAGTCGTGTTCCTACAGAACTAAGGGCCCAACTCACTATCGCCAACAATAGAATGCACTTTAAGCCATAAATATTTGTTGCGATAACTTTGTTTCTATTCACTGTAGATATTGACCCTCTTGGTGGTGTTTTGTGGAAATTTATGTGCTAGGTAATTCAGACTTTGTCACTGGGAGGCTGGCCGACTCGACCCTTTCGGCCTAGGGGCTGGCAGCAACAATGCGACTACTCCGAAGGCTAACCCTGGGGTTAATCAACTAACTGTAACTTTCAGTTACATCGACAATACAAACCAGATCTCTGTTTGCCAACACTGCGCCCGATTTATCTTTGCAACGATTTCAAGTCTGTCATCTACCGAAGTGGTGTACCGGTAGGTCACGATCGTGTAGTCTGTGAGAAACTCGTGCTTCAAAAATCGTGTACTATACGTATCGTTCTGGATGAACCATAAGCCATCAAATTTATTCTACAAAGATACTAACGATACCAAAAAGAGCCCCTATCGAAAACCGTGTGTGATGGTGGTATTCTGGTAATGACAAGGATGAACAAGCTCAGAGGTCTCAGCACAGATATACATTCCGTCATCCTCAAGCACATTTCTCCAATCCCATCTAGAAGATAAGAAAGCATGATCGCAGTCAAGTTAGAAAAAATAAGGACCCTTCCATCAGTGCGCCATAACACGAATTTGAACACTAGGATCTTACCCTTCAGATGCAAATTCAATGGAATTGCGTATTGCATTCGAATGGAGCTCAAACGGAGTCGACCACAAACGAGATCGGACTCGGTTACTGTACTCATTGCGCATCGGGATGGGGACAACTTCGACAGTCTCATTAAAGGTCAACGATTTTGCCTTCTTCGATGTGCGCCTTCTAACAGCCCTTGGGGAACCTAGCCCGTTTCGATCTGTATGGTCACAACTACTTCGAGGATCGTATTTCAACTGTTCATGCAAGACATTCACTCCACGACATCGTGGATTGACCATGTCATTTGACGCGACACTTTCCGTAGATGACGCACCCTCGATCCCTATGGTGTCAAAGAATTTCCTCTTGATGTCATCGGGATACATTCCATTTCGATTCGAAATCGGTCCAACTGCGACAGCGACTGTCATATTCTGCTGCTACAGCTGCTTTACTCCAACACAGCAGTTCAGGAGCTCCAGCTGTGACTCTATACAATTCTGATATTGAGACGATTGATTTCGCAGACACTCTGTTGACGGAAATCATTGACTGTGACTCTCTTGTCTCGAGAATTTCAGATGCATCAGGCCACGTGGGCAATTAACAACAAGCTCGGAAGCTGACAAGGAAACAAATCAAGCTGGCTCGCCTCACGAAGGCATATTTCTATTCTTTTTGTTTGACATCGCCATAAGTAATTCGGCCGTCGACGAGCCACGTCTTCACAGTGTCAGGAATCATGGCCCAACTGATACTACCCATCACAGTTACCTATGTTACCGATGCCATATTCGAGGACTCGGCAAACATGTCGCGCTCCAGTCAGCGATGCCGTCGCTAGTCCCATAGAGGATGAACCTATACTCCAGCAGTAAAGATATTGACCTGAAGGTTCTAAAACTTTATGTAGTAAGTCGGCTACGGGAAGTACCTCTGACTGGTGGCGACGGCTTTTGAGGCATCTCAGTCGTGTTCCTCCCACGCAACCTGGAAGGTGGGCGATCACTCTCACCATGTCCAACGCGATTGGAGTCGCCTAGGGGCCGCATGTTCGATGGTTTGCGCTTCGGGAGATTCGCCTTGACCAGAAATTTGTTTTCTTCCGAATGATGTTCCTCTTGCTTCTTCTTTAGTTTCATTTGCATTTCAGTGGCCTTGTACTGCACCCATTCATCTTCCTGTCGCATCATAACTTCTGAGTATACTCGTCCCTGATACTTAAATTCTTCGCCAGTCCATTGTTGCCACTCGGCTAGCTTCTCTTGCAAGCTTGCTGTCATTTTAGGAAGGTCCTTCTTTATTCGCCGAGCCATCTTCTCCTCTTCCATCAGCTGACGCGCCATAGCAGCCCCTCTTTGTTTGAGGCGATCCGAGTCCTTTTGAAGTTCTTCGTATTCCACTCTTTCTCGAAGGATATCTTCCCGGCGTTCGATTAGACGAATAATAGGCTTCATGTGCTCCAGACGCTCCTGCAGTTCTTGAATATGTTCTTCGTGTTGTTCGAACAGATTATCGTTAAATAGGCGGTCTTCCTCAACGGCCATAGGAGTGAAAGCTTCTCGCATCGCCTCTGAAGCATTTGTTTCCTCCCAAAGGTCACGAATTACTTGGCGAGCCTCGTCGATAAGCTTGCCCATCATGTTTGCCTTCAGTGTCTTCAGTCTTTGTAGCTCGTTTTGTCCTTTGTGGATGGTATCCATCCCAAGACCCTTTACACTGTCTGTAAAGATGCGTTGATCCTCCTCTGGGATACGAAGCTGCTCCCATAGAATTGCGATTTCGGCCCCCATTTCTTGAAGCATGGTCTTTCGCTTTTTCTTCTCGTGACTGAGCTCCGATGCTCGAGTAGTTAATTCTTCTAGGGCTTTGGCGCTGATGCCTGTACTGGTTTCTGTCTGAAATTCGCTGGCCAATGCAACGTTCGAGTCGTTTGATCGTACGAGTGACCCGTGTATACGCCGATCGAGTGCTGACTCGCTCTGTTCACCGTCTATGCCTAGATCCTTCATCAGATGTTGGCAATCTCTAAGCAACTGTACGATCGCTCCTGTTCGGGTACTGATCTCTTCCTTCATCTCCTCTACCTGGCGACGGAATTCTTCCCGTCGCCGTATGGTGAGATCCGATTCAATGTCCTTCCAAGTCTCATTCAATGGTCGCCCGAGTGCTCCGTGTGATTCCTCCAAGAATTCTAGACATTCTTGAAGGTCTTGCTTGGCAATGGCAGCATCGTCCCGAAGAATTTCCAAAGAGTCCTGCAGATTGCTCAACTCATCAGTCAGCGTTTGATCCACATTTTCTCGCAAAAGTCTGGGATCAATAGGTGCGTTAAGGGCAGCGCCGAGCGCCTTCAGCTCTTCCTTAGACTCCATGATCGTTTGACGAAAGGTATCGGCGACTGCCTGTTCTTCCGAAATCTTTAACTCGCATTGGTCCCGGAATTTCACTATGAGATCGGACAACTGGGCTGCTCGCTCTTGCGGCGTGTAACCAACTTCGTCCCAAATCTTTTCTAGTTGCTGCGCGGTTGAGCTCGCGAGCGCGTTCAATGATTCTGTAATCGTCCGACCCGGAGATAGTAATACCATGCCTGCTTGGCTTCCTCTAGGAGTGTATCCGGGAGTCAGGAGAGGTTGGAACGGGGTAAATGCAGAGGATATTTGTGAATGATTGTGCGTCGTTTGCTGGAAGGTGACGCTGTTCGGCGTCTTTATCTTGCTTTGCCGCATCGGAGATGGCGATGCCATGGCCGAGTTGAACGATACAGCAGCCATAGGCGAGGGCATTTGTCTATTGGGTGTAGTCTTGTTGACCTTTTCTATAGCCATTTCAGCCAAGCGGTGATGCGTTTCAACACCGTCTAATAAAGGAGGGAACCAGAAAAAGTGGCGGTTGCTTTGTCTCCTGGCCGACGACATCGAACGACCGTTACACATGCCGGCCCAACTCGTAACGGATTTGGAATGCGGAACTTGGAATTACGAAGATTCATGTCGACGACGAGCGAATCAGTCGTACGCAGAAACTAAAGCTCGGCGACTCGGTCGACTACGTCTCGCCGTCTTCCCGCCAACAGCTGGCAACCACGAATTTCATCGTGCACGCACACGCGTTGAGGAAAGGAGGAACAATTTGTCCGAGTTATATCCCGGTATTTGAATCATTCTCATCGCATTTCTACCGATTCAACAAGTCAACATAGCTA
>Ga0194115_10005927_pt1 | contig 12539 bp, 12 predicted proteins | sample TA2MahsurfametaG_3_FD_148656 | JGI IMG/M metagenome (GOLD analysis project Ga0194115, IMG submission 148656) | Freshwater microbial communities from Lake Tanganyika, Tanzania - TA2015002 Mahale S4 surface | ecosystem: Environmental > Aquatic > Freshwater > Lake | place: Tanzania: Lake... | reverse complement strand
AAGAGGTTCGTTACTGCAGAACCAGCGAGAATCATAGCCTCCGGAGACACAAGACCCGAGGCGCCAATAGGACCTGGAGGAGAATACTCAGGCAGATAGTAATTGAAGACAGATGGCTGTTCGAAAGACCCTTGCCTGATCACCGACTGTAAAGAGTTGAGTAGCGGGATGAATAAGGGAGAATCGTGTTGATACTCCATAGACCGCATAAAGGACACAACTTTCAACAAAGGCTCTCGGAGCTGCCCAAACGTAGGATCTGACAAGAGGCTGAGCGACGTGGACTCGGGGTGCAAAAGAATGGCAGAGATGAGAGCGCCGAGGTCACCATATTTTCCAGAGCCGATCCCCATGTATTTGCCTCTCCTATACGCCCAAGCAACAGTGCTTATCAAGTCTGGTGACGGATTGGAGTGCCCGAAACGTTGAAGCATGCTCTTGGCCATGAATGGGGGGTGATTTGGATGGTAGAAGACGCTGTCAAGAACAGTGTCGATTTCGTAAAGGGTGTCACGAAGTTCAGGTTCGACAATACTTACTAACTGAACAGGAGTACGGAACGAATATACGTCCCCAATCTTTACCCTGGAGACCATGTTTTTCGCGAAGCGGATAACACCGAAATCATCCTTGTACTGAAATACGTCGTCCGGTCCTAGGCGGCTGCACGATGAACTTTCTTTCGAGTACACCTTGATGATACCAGGAATGCCGCAGGTCCCAAGGTCGTTATATTCCTCCGGTGCCATAGCCGGATCAACACCACCAATGAACAACGCTCGAATCAAGTGATCTCTTGAGGCCGGGGGCGAAGGAAATGCGACATACTCGTCGACCGAGACGCTACAGGAGCATCCAGTACTGATCACTGCACAACCAGGTGTCGCAGCGCATTGAGCCATATCGAATTTCCTGATCCAAACGGGCCGAAAATAGTTATTCGTCGTGGCGTTAACGCCACCCCATACTTGACGCTTCCCGGAAGAATCAGGGGGCACATTGTGGACTATAGCGATCTCGCCATTGGTGTTGATCTTAACTCGCAACTGGCAACTTTGCGTAGTCCAGACTAGGTATTTGGAAAAATAAAAACCGAAACCACAGTGCCCGGCGTGGTAGTCGTTCCATTCCTGCGCTGTACATGCCTTCATCCCATTGGCTGTGCAGCGATCAGCAGCTCCTTTGTATGACATCCGTTCTCCAAAAAAATTGCAGAACTTGTATCCTTGCTCCCATGACTCCGTGTCACCTTCAACCCAATCTAACGGACAACACGAATCTTTCCGGGCAACACATCGATGATGAGAAACTTAATCCACGATTCATCGTCTATTCTATTTGACGTACCGGTCGCCACATCTCGCCGAGGGTCTGCGCAAAAACTTTGCTCCACAAAATGCACTCTAGGTTCACTGCCCTCCACATAGACGGGGGGCTGCTGTACTTTGACGCCGTCCTTAAAAAATGAAAGCTCCACGCACGGCAGCCGTACGTACTCATAATATACAGGTGAAGCGCCTGACCTAACCCGGATGGTGCGGAGAGACCCCGACGTGTATTCCAGTCCCAATCTATGATTTGGGTCACTGTAGTCTAAGTTGGAACCCAAGACGATTTTGCCAGGGTATGTGCACTGTCCGTTAACCTCGGCACAAAGAACCTCGTACAAAGGAGAAGATTTCGACAGTTCAAGCCGTTCCAGGAACGGTTTATTGCCATAGTCACTTCCCCACCACCAATCTTCCGTGGGTTCATACATTAGCTCCGGGGTATTGGATGAGCCCAACAACCGATAAGTCGCCCCTTTTCGTAGAGCATGGCGCTCCGGCAGATCAGTACACAATGGATAGTTGCGATCGCCAATATATCCACCCATCAAGTCTGTTTTTGGGAAAACGTCATGCCAGTCGTTTTCGACCTAGAGTTGTTGAAACAATGGTATTGCGTGAGCCGAGACCCTTGCAGAGCGGACCAATCCATAGACACTCATGGATGACCTAACTTACCGCCATTGGATCGAGTCGAAAATTGTTCCCATCATTGTTGCCGCGAACATCCGTTTCTCGGAGGCCAGTCCAAGCTCTAGCGTAGCTGAAGAGATCCAGATTACTGTACGTCTCGATTAATTGGCCATCTGACGTCATCATCGGGGATCCATCCATCGCCATACGTATCAGCCCAAGAGAAAATAATTGCATAATCTGAAAAAACAAAACAGTAAGTTCCAAGCTAAGGAGAGAATCTTCGTGCATCGGTGGCCGACTGGAAACAAACAACTCGTACCTCTCGGGCAAAGTTCTCGTCAGGATACGCATCGACACCGTCAAAGGTTTTGCTGTATTGGTGGGATTTGTTCCATTTGCTGGACAGAAACGTCCCCATGGGCTCTGAAAAGGCTACTTGTTTCAGGATATCTCGGTAGGATCCAAAAGCATGACGAACAAAAATATCATAGTATTGAAGGACTGCTTCGGTATTCCCATCGTCAAGCCTCATGAAACCGACGACGCATATCTGACTGAGCGCCCATGCAACTCGTTGGCGAAGTTGGTCAGGAGCCTTTAGTGCGGTGTATCCCCAGACGGTGTGTCGCTGCAAGTACATATCCGATGCGACATCAAAGTCGTCCTGGAAGAATGTAAATGGGTATTGAAAGCCATCTCCTTTGACAGGCTCATTCGCAACCTCACCAACGCTTCCACATACCACAACGGCTTTGCTGGCTGCATTAATCACTGTCTTTCCCACCTCGTAGAACAAAGGTTCATCATCAGATGTTAAATTCACTGGAATCGCATCAAAGTCGGCCACATCATCAAGCTGACCAAACAATGGATAACTGTCATGAATATTATCGTAAACCCATTTGTTGGGATCTTCCCCCGTCTTCCGAGCATTGGATGCAGACAAAATATTGGGCTGTCCATCTTGTGCCCACCCCCTGAGGTTTTCACTGATGTAACCCGAAGAATCCACTATAGCCCAAAACAGGATTGCCGTGAGGAGAATCGGGGATCCACATTATTTCGGTTTGTCGGTATCTCCGATCAGAGTGAGAGAGAGCTTACCGTATATATTGCCTTCCAGTGGATGAACATGCTTCCAACAGCTTCCATCTTCCCCCATTAGAAATCCGAGATTGAGCAATTTCATATTGTCCTGATCCTTGACAGCACAATTCGTCGACGCGTGTCGGACGATGGTCTTGTATCGTGGATTCGGGTTGATCGGATCATCAAACTCAGGCTTTAGAAACTTGGCAAAAAGTACGCGTGTCTTTTCTTGAATGCGTAAAGGATTCTTCGTGCAGAAACTTCTTGCGACCCGTTTGAATCGGATGTCAACGGTCCAGGTCCATGGATCACACGGACGGAGAAGATATGGGTGAATACCATCCGAGTCGGTGTACGTTACGTTCGTGATTGGGATATTGACGAAAGCAAAGACGTTTTGACCAAGCTTGGATAACTTTGCCAGAGTCGGTTGATTCAATTTGACTGTCCGGACAGGTGGTACCTTGGACGAACATGCTGTCTGTAGGGTACTCAAGACACAAGAGTCTTCGTTGAGGAATGTTCGAGGGGCATTCGAACATTCCATTCCTCGATTGGTTTCCACAACAGCGGTACCACCCCCATCGAGAAGTGGATTCTCAATCGTGTTCGTCTCGAGGACCAGGCGGGGATCAAATACCAAGTCAATACCATTCCATCGTCCAAAGATGGTAGGCCCAGGATTCTCATCCCGTCCAAATAGGGACTCGACCGTATCACACGATGAATGGAAATGGTCGCTTTGAAGGATGTAATCATCGACAGCTTCAAGCGACGTCCAGAAGGTACTATTGTACTTGACATTATCGATCGGTACTAGATCAGCGTCCGTCAAATCGACCATATAAATGTCCGACATTCCCTGAAGATTGACACGAGGTGATCCATTTTTCAATGCCCAACATTCAAAATCGATGTATATCCATGGAAATGTCTGTCCCTGTCTCAAAAAAGGAAGGGAATCACACAGTAGAAAGACTTTGAGACACAGATCGGGATCGGGGTCACGGAAAAAAGATGGAATCATCATCCCCCGATCGCAACCCTGTCACTTACAACTGCCTCCATCCAAAATTCTTGGTAGGCTGCACACATCTCATATGGTTTACCCAATTCGAGAGCTGGTGCACCCGGTTCCATCTCGATGCTATTCAAAACAGTGCGTGGTTCGCCATCGATTTTCAAAAGGTACTTGGATCCAAAGGCTTCGAAACTTATCTCCTTCTGGGGTTGATCCCGACTTGTCAATGCGACCGTCCGCCACCGACCTGTCTTCCCACAGGGATTTTTCAACCATCGAGCCGTCCCCGATACGCGATCCCAACGTGGATTGGTATTTTCACGAAGAAATTCTCGGTGCGATGACATGGGGACCTCTGTAATCTGGTCCATGATCCATGATTTAAGGTTGGATACATTAGGATTCCCATACGTCGTGAGGAAGGCCGCAATATCCTGTTCTGATGCACCGAACCTGAAATGATTTCCGGGATGGAGAGTAAGATACTCAATTCATGATTGAACAAAAAAGAACATCATGGGGGATGGAATGATCAACTTACGTAGCTTGTTCCAAGAATCGAGAAACCATTGCGTTCTTTCCTTTTTCGCTGGTAGAACTTAGAGGGGAAGGGTAGGTAGTCTCATATAGATTTCCAGCCCGTGTCAGGTTGGCTACATTAATTCCACAGGAATCGTTAAAGCAAGAAATCGTCAAACCAATATAGGCTAAGGGTCCTCCAGAAAGTTCCCAATCCCGTCCATCGTAACTTCGGGCAACAGGAATCCAAGCATTCGTCGGATGTGCAAGGAAACTCAGGGTAATCAGTTGTCCCGAACTAGCCTTATTCATGGAGAGTGTCCCAATCCATGGCGTAGTCACCATCCAAATGTCATTGATTGCTGTTGCGGGTACAGCCCATAGCAAACATGATGTCAATGAGACGGCAACAATCTTGAGGAAGCGAATATTACTACTCATGATGATGATTTCCTGAAATCCCGATCGACCCAGGGAGACAAAGAAAGTAGTCCAAAGAGAGATTGAATTCTGATGGACTGATTGATTGTGAGACAATGAAGCAAACCCAAAATGCGATGACGAGCTGGCTGATAGGGAGTGTAGGGCTTGCGGTCGGACCTTCTCCGGAAGTCGAACTGTCTTGGTGGCAAGATGACCCTTCCTTTAGTCCGTAAAACAAGAAGAGTCATTAAAAAGTTAATCTTGGGCATCTCATTTATACGGAACTCGGAAGGTCATATCGATTCATCGACGATATATGGTGGTCACAAGAGTGTCCCCAATCACCTATGATTTAACTCGTCTCGCGTGGCAAGTACGATTCAGATTGCTGGCATGTCGTGGCAAAGGGAAAATTCCCGGGTTCGCTTTCAGAACAAACGAGTCCGTCCACCCAAGACTGCGCGCAGGCATTCCGGAACGTCGACAGTCTTGGTTTGACTGTGAAACATAGATGGATCCAGTGAATCGTCTGTATGATTCGATTTGGTCAACGAAAGGTAGTGATAGGTACGTAATAGGTACGTATAATGGATACGATGTCGATTCAGTCACTACAGTATCGTATGTATGTATGTATGTATCAAGAGTGCTCTATCGCCCAATATTTGTCCAACTGGTCAATGAAACTGGAGACAAATCGGCCGGTGTCGATGAGGGTGTCTTCGTATTTTGAACACTGCACTACCGGTACTAAGGGTACCATTTATCATTTCAATCCTCTTTTTTGGTATTCGGGTAAAGCACATGATTACCATGCACAACGTTATGCGGCCCGTGAGACAAGCGGTTTCTGATGAACAACAAAAGAACGCCGATAGATACGAGTCGGGTGAGAATTCCAAGACTCTCTTGTGTTGGGAGAGTAAAGCGACCGATGGGATGAGGGAACCATGAATTGAACGATTGTTGATGAAAAAACCTTTTGGTCAATCATTCAATAGGAGGATCTTTCCTGTCCATTCCTCTTTCTTGCCATGCAAGAACATGACGAGATTCGGAGGGGTGTTATGCCCTTCAACTCGACCGCGTACTTGTCGCTATTCTACGGGAATACTTTGGTCACTGCTTTCCAAAACCTTCTACATCAGATAAACAAAAAAGTCGAGATTTGAAGGTCTTTTGGAATATCGTTTGTCCCAGAGGTTGAGGTCGTACAATTGTTCAAGATGGGCCCTATGCAAACCATCAGCGAAACATTTGGATCCACCTGTAGGTGGAATAAAATGAAAGACTGTCCGCCAGAAGCGGCGTCACTCGATTCATGGGCTCTCGAGGAAGACCTTGTCGCTGACTGGGCCACAGAAAAGGAAAGAAACGGATGATTGAATCAGAAGGCGAGAACGCAGCTGGAGGTGTTCCCATCCTGTAAACAAGCGGGGAAGCACATCCCCAACATATCGCTGCCGCTCGTTATCCGGGTCGAGGCAAGGGATTGACCTCGGGCGATGACTACAAGGACTATGTGCAAGACTTAGTCGCCGATGAGTACCAAGGCTTTCGCGATCAGTGGGCGAAGGCGACGTTTGGTGGTGACGAGGATGCCAAGAAGGACTACAAGGATAACGTTGTCCCAGGACAACTGAAAAAGTTCGATTCGTTGTATGAATCTTTCAAGACTCATGAGACCTTCCTGGGCGTCAGTTCGAAGACTGCGCGACCCCTCTGGGGGAGATGCGGCGGTCTTCGGGCTGTTACGTGATCACATTTTGACAGGATACGTGACGCGTGAGGAATTGGCTGTATTGACTGCGTACGAGGTGATTCCCGAGGTGAAGAAGTGGCTGGATAGTTTGGAGAAGAAGTTGACTTTGTCCTACTATCACTCTCCTTCATAGATAATCGTAGGATGCAGTCGTCCACAGGCACATAAAGTAGAATAGATCGACTACATATAACTATTTGATGACTAGAGACGTTAAATGTTAGTAACAGCCATGACTGTATCTATATCTCATTGATTCGATCGTTGAGAATCGATCAACGAAGAACTCTCAACTCATGTAGGCAATATATGTAGGTATGAATAAAGAACTAAGTTCTATCGGGGGCACAGTTGGGAGAGCCGTCGAAATTATCCTTTTGAGAAGAATCGGCGGTATCGTAGAAGACAGCGGTCGGGTAACTTTCTGGCGATCTTGATTCTTTGTTCAAAGATCAATGAGCAAAGAGTCCGTCAAAATTTTCGTTTCGAGAAAGAGTCGGCGACGTTGTAGAAACGAGGGCCATGTTGGGATCAAAGGTATCAATGACATGTTGTCAGTCGTCCGATTCATAGAACTTGCAAGTAGTACCGAAGTCGTTCAACGAACGTGCCATATTGATTCAGGGTATTGGTATCTCTGGTGCCTTGTGCCAAATACTATGTGTGCGGGGTCTTCTTGTACTAGCGACTCTGCCATGTCACTTTGCCGCATCGAAAGTTTCCCATCAATATAGTAGTCAGGACTTAGACACTTGATTCCGGCTTCTGCGATGTGGAAAGTGATTCCTATCAGCCAACGACGATGAAATGGCAAAGAGCCTTTTTGTGGACCATCCAGCTTATCTGCGTCTGCTGAAAAACAATCATAATGAACACCAAAGATAATAGCTGTCGTTCCTAGTAGCACACCCCAGTACAGCTATGCTTGGGGCAGAAAAAAAAATTGATAACCATCTTGCCATTCGGATCCCGATGTACGGTATTTGCAGAGACAATTCCATCGAATTTCGGGATTCTACGATACTTTCGATTTGGTGGCAGAACCTAAAGACCCCGAATGTCAGCTTTGCGAAAGGGCCAGCAAATGTACGTATGTGCAAAATACGTTTCGGCCGGCTTGCCTATTCTTCAACGGAACGATATATATATGCCCAACGGAAACACATTTTTCTTCAACGGAAACGAACGAGCGACACCTGGCGGAGGTAGGGGCTGGTCCGCGTCGGTGCCTGTCTTTGGTCGAAACTCATCGCTTCTCACTCGATCTCTCTGTCTCTTTGAAGGGTAAAACGATATGATAATCACTGTAAATCATAAAGAACAAATGATATGTCTTGGTCACATGATCGGGACCCCGGGATGAACCAATCTTTCATCACGCTGTTATATGATCAGTAATGACGAATTCCGAATGAAAGATCAAGTCCCTTTCCTACAGGCTAAGGATGACAGTTTCCCGTTCCTCGCAAAGCTCTTCGACTCTACAAGAACATGAGACTTATATATTTCTGTGTCGGCTTGCGAATCGAAGAGACTCTGCGCATTGATCTATCAATAGAACACAGTCACGGGTCCGACCTCTACATGAATTTCACTAGAGATACAGAGAATAAGCATTTCGCACAAGAGGGAAAACCCAGCTCGAGCTACGAGAAATGGAAGTGAGCTCTTCAAGGTACGCTCCTACGGCAAATCGAAAGAATCTTTTCTAACTGTAAAGACAACGAAATACATTTGGTAGCAGACTTCGCCCGGCGGCGACAATTCTTTTTAGGTAATTCGTATTGGAGAGCAGGGGATTTATCTGTGTCACTGATAGGAGAGGATGTTGATTGTCGGTTGTATGGATCCCCATCAGCCCATACACTACTCACCCTTGGGATTCGTCGTTTTGAAGATCTACAAGTCGTGGTTGCAAGACAAAAGCCATGAGAAATCAGGAACTGGAAAAGTCCTTGACTGGAAGTATGTCTGGGATTGTTCGTACACGACTCTTCGCCAGATTGCGCCTCGTTTTATGGACCGACAATATCACCATCGAAAGGATCCGTGTCAAATTTTTGTTGTCCTTTAACGACTACTTGGGAACGAATCCTGTCTCTCTGCGTCTCGGAAGTAATCATGTCAGGAACCTATGACGACAACTCATTCCAGACTGGGCCTGTCATAGGGAGAATATCATGGGTGAGCACAACGTTCCAAAGTAAGACGGGCAAAGTCGATGGACCGTCGATCAGTGGTATTCGCGTACGATAGCCACGACTCGATACGAGGAATATCCAACACACTTTGGGTATCCATTTGGTAGACAACTGAATCGATGATCATTGCAGAATTTGTTCCAGATATCTTGTTCTCCAAACGTTGAAATCGTTTTGTTTGTTTTGGATTCCGAAAAGACCGTTCACTTTGTTCCACGGTACGTATTTTCCCCAGAGCATATCCGCCAAGCAATACTGGTGGTAAACGATTCCTTCTTGGACTTTTCGGGGGTGTCGTACGATATCGATAAGGTTGACAGTTATCAGTGGGAGAGCAAACGTCGTCGCGACTCACCTTAGCTTTTACATCACAGAGACATTCTCCTTTGAGCTGATGTTTGATAAATATCCTACATGCATCTACAATCGTTCGGGGTTCTACTGTACCGGCAATATGACGAGTCGAGAATGGTATGATGATTCGATAAGAACCTTGGTTCACTACAAGATCGATTGCTATTTCGAGGAAGATTACGTCCAGTTCTTGGTATACATCGATGCATGCATATCACCCATAGCAATTACCGTACTGCTAGAAAATAGCGACATATTACGGAAGACAGTTGTATTTGTGTGCTTCCCAAACAAGGTGTGACTCGGTGACAGCCGAGAACGACGTACTAGCTCGTGATGTTGGTCTACCGTAGTACTGGCAAATGGACTAGTACCGCAATCATTCTACCGTACACTCCACCTCTTACTACCTATGCGACTGGATAGAAGGATTCTTTACATCACCACTCCACACTAAAGGACTGTCTTGTCGAACGTTCCGGGACACTGGCAATTTACGACGTTACAGCTTGTGACCCTCTTCCTAACAGTTGTCTGTAACTTCATCGATCGATTCCGGACGGGAAATTGAAGAACTTATCGAGTCGTGAGTCGTGACGAATTTATTCGATCCCGCCCAAGAAGTTTTCCTAAATACAGTATGTACTGTATGAAGAAGCGAGTGACGGTGATCGCAACAACGAGACGTACCCACCGTGTCACTCAACGAATGCGCGCCAGTCGGAACAATGCTCCACATTCGCGCGTAATGTCAAGCTGCTCTGGTATAGAATCTCGTACCGATATTCCGGTAAGATGTAACCGTGAACGCAACGACGAAAAGAAAGAAGGCCATGCTGCCTGTTGTCCCTCGTCTCTGTTATTTTATCGCACTTTGCGTTGTGAGATTTTTGACTTGAACAAGCCCACGATCGTTTGGTCGTCGTTTCTTTTGCCGACTTTGTACTACTACATAACCAAACAGTTAACTTCATCACACGCAGTCAGCTTCCTTTGTCCACAATAACTGCAACTAAAAAACAAGGAGATCGTCCTAACCTCTTATTGGGACGTTGAAGGGAAAAGATAATCAGGTCGTCGTGAGACACAGAAGTTGAATACGGTATATACGACGACAAGGATCCGCTGCGTCTTTTCTGTTCATTCATAAGGAATCGAGATAGGTATCCTACTAGAATGACACTACCAAAATATCGTCAAGCGACAACGATAGGACGGCGACAGAAGAACAGGATGATGATTGTCAAGGGGTACCCTATTTTGGTTCTTGTTCTGCTGGTCAATCTACTACCACTTTTGATCTATGGACAGGAATTTCAATCTTTTCAATTTACGGGGACGATGGAATTATCCCCAATTTCACCATCGGCAAAACTAAATGGAGAAGCGATCGTCGAATGGCAGACGACGACAGCAGAGGTATATATCAATTATCTACTATCCGAGGAAAGTATCGATCCACCCATTATAGACCCTGAGGCGGACATTACCTTAATATTCGCTAGCAGTCCACAGGATGATACGAACGGAATTGCATTACAATTTCAAGCCACAGTCTCCTTTATTTCCGAATCAACTTCCTACGATGCAAGTGAATTAGCACGTTCTGCCTTTCAAAATAACTTTCAATACTTACGGGCGCTGAAGGATTCAGGATTATCTATTTTTGAAAATATTGATTCCATCTCAACATTGATATCAGATTCAGAATCTATACCGTCTCCGACTCCAGCACCTGTAGTATCCACTACGTCTTCTCCCACTCTGGGTCAGTTTACTCCTAGCCCAACAGCTCCCGGTAGTGGGGGAATTGGAACCCCCGAACCCACGAGTGCATCAGCTTTGCCGCAACCTGTAAGCACACCAACTCTCATGTCCGCGCCAGAATTTGAGGGAGAAGGTACTCCAGAACCTACTGCATCTCCTGTTGTGTCGTCACCCACAGAATGGCCTACTCTCGCTCCTGCGACGATGGCTCCTGGACTCATTACCATGTTCACGACTACCGAAGTTATCCTGGACTCCGTACCTAGCCAAATGAACGGCAACGTATCGGAGTACTGGAAGCGAGCTACCGAGGCGTATCTTATTGATTATGTCCAAGATTTACAATCGGACTTTTTGGCTGGATTTTCATTAGAGATTGGGAAGATTACACAGACGTCACTTGTGGATCGAAGACAGTTGCTACGACGTCAGCAACCACAAAAGCGAAAACGTCACCTGCAAGGGAATGCCACCTTTCCGTTACTCGTGGAATTCGTATCCTATTCTGATCTACAGCCTGGAATTGATGCCTCCTCACTCATCACAGGGGCATTTCTCACTGATTCCCGTCGGGAGGTTTACCGGTCATGGGTCAAGAATGCATCGGTAGGATCATCCTCGGAAGGCTTCTTTGCTACCCTTGATGAAGTACGATTTATCGATAACGAAAATCCAGATGATGACGATGATCCGAATGGCGGAGACTCAGATGACAAAGGCAAAGATGACGACGAACGTGATGGTCCAAAGAAAAAGGAAAGGGATGGAGGAATGAGTGGTGCACTTATTGGTGGAATTGTTGGAGGTGTAATCTTCATCTGGTTATTTGCTTTATTTGCTTACGTCCAAAATCGCGACCGAAGCCGTTCAACGAAGGATACCAACAGTGGTGAAAATCAAAGTGACGATATCATGGGCAATGACACCTTCAATGCATCACCCACTTCCCAGGCACCTTTGAACAAGGGTAATCCGGCCGGTCTAAAGCATAATTCAACGTGGGGACAAGTCGAGCAGCCATCGCGCCTCAATCAAGAAATTATGGTCCGTGAGAGTATGGACGACGTCTCGACCATTGGGGAACCGTACCTGTACGGACAACCTTCCCCGATTCAAGATGATGACCGGACTGCGACTACCTCGGTATTTCAGACGGAGACGTATAATGCTTTGTTGGGACGGCAACGTGATCCAACGTATGGACAATCCATGAAGTCCACTGCAGATGAGACAGAGTTCTCGGCGTTTACTGGAGCTTCGAAGTATTTAGGTCACAACAACATCGGCGGTGCGTATCAGCAAGCACCGAAACGTAGCCTGGGTCCATTAGGTGAACTCGGTTTTGAAGCCGAATCCGATGAAACTTCTTTCGAGCAGAGACTGTTTCCGATGGAGAAGGAGGACGACGAAGGAAGATCATTTGATGACAAATCATTGGA
>Ga0194115_10005926_pt1 | contig 12539 bp, 11 predicted proteins | sample TA2MahsurfametaG_3_FD_148656 | JGI IMG/M metagenome (GOLD analysis project Ga0194115, IMG submission 148656) | Freshwater microbial communities from Lake Tanganyika, Tanzania - TA2015002 Mahale S4 surface | ecosystem: Environmental > Aquatic > Freshwater > Lake | place: Tanzania: Lake... | reverse complement strand
CACAACATAATCCAAATCGAAAAGGAGGTGTCACGAAAGTTTAGGAGATTCAGGGAATATCCACTGCGACTAGACATCAATTTTCTCTTGCCAGGGGAGACTCTCTGTTGGGAGGAGGCTTCGCGCCCATGTCAAGCTAACAGCCTAAAAAACATGTGAGCGCCATAACCTGTTCAAAACTGCCCCGTCGACGTACAGATTTCACTTTTTGGGTAGTGGGCAATTTTTTCTGCCCACTCGAACCCCCCTCGAGTGGGCAGGAAAAAAAATTTAAGTCAATTTTTTTTGCAGTGCATAAAAAAAGGTCCTTTCGCAAAGCACCCCGGAGTACGTGACGTGGCGTCGTAGTTTATGCTCGAATTGCGTAAACTCCATGTGCACCTTGTCTTGCCGTTGGTTTTGTGCAAAGTCAGTGCTTAGCGTTTAGTGGATACACGTCCTTGACGAATATCCCCAAGCCATTGACGAATATCCCCAACGGCTACAAAAATCGCATATGTACTTATGGACTCATTGAGAAGGGCATTGTGATTGGTCAATTGGTATTCGGATAGATCGGACGGGGGTTGCATAAAAGGGTGCGTATACGGAAAAAACGTGCATAAACATACACACTTTTTTATGCATGAATAAACTTTTATGCATACTTTTGGAACGGGACGCCCGGCGATCATGACCCAATTAAGCACTGACTTTGCGAAAAAAGGTGTGTTAACCCAGTTTACGCACCGAAATTTTTGACTTAAGCACTGGTCTTAGTCGCAGAACTCCATAGGGTATGTCATTTTTTGTTACATATGTATTTCGGCGCGGAAAAATGAAACCCTGTTTCCAGGCATGTGCGCCAAACCAAAAAGTGAAGTCATGGCCTTACACGTGTAGTGCGTTCACGGGGTCTGACCGTACGGAGGACAGGACTTCACTTAAAAAAAAAAGTGATACCCTGTTTGTTCAGGCTGTTAGAGCAGTGCTCAAGTCAATTTTATCCCACGCCCATAACCTGATTTACCCGGGCAGTGGTCAAGTCGGCCACGTAGGAAGCCAAAAAGAGAAGTGTATATGCAAAAAATCCGGAAAATAACTTGAGCACTGCTCTTACGTCACGACAACAAGGCGATGCGAAGACGTATTTCCAAGTTCGCGAACATGTTCCGATCGTCGAAGTCGACTTGGCGTCAAACGAAACAACTACCGGCACAACCTTCCGAACTCCGAACAGGACCCGACTACCGACTACCACACCCCACTTCTTTGTACTACCCCTCCGCAATCAGTCAGTCACTGACCAACATGAGAACCAATTAAGCTGGGTGCGCTTTCCCTCAACACAGCTATGACGAGGAGGATGTCATCTTCCATACGAATGATCGAAGCCGTCATCTTTACGGGGCTAGGGATCGGAATTCTATGGCCATGGAATGCATTCATCTCGGCGCAATCCTACATGGAAGCACGTATGCCACCGTCGGCAGATTGGGAAGCTTGGTGTTCGACATTGTTTAATGGCGGGTCGATCCTTTCACTTATCCTATGGTTACTTCTGTACGAGTCGAAACCCTCGTCAGGTAAAGAAGCACAACGTAGAACTACGTTCAATGCAGACTTTGTTTGGGTACTGTCGTCCTTGGGACTATACTTGACAGTGTTCGTAATGACGATGCTGGGAGTATTATGGGTACCATCACAGACTTCAGACATTGACTGGGAATGGTGGTTCCAAATAGGAACCTACACTGGAGTGTTAGCATGTGGAATGGCCACGTCGGTGGCAAGCGCTGGAGTTGTCGGAATCGCGGCATCAGGAACAGTGACCACGAAAAAAAGAGCAGAAACTTCCATTTCGTCTTCGGCGGTGATCGGTGGAATGATGAATTCTGTTGATGATGACGATGATGATGATGATGATTTTGGGATCTCCCATTACTTTTCTGGACAAGCGATGGGGGGACTTATCGTCGCCGTGGGGAATTGGGTCACTCAATTTTATGATACAAGGTTGGTGACACGAGATACGGTGAAGATATCAGGCATGACAAATTCTTCTATTTCTCCTACACAGGACTACCATATGGAACAACCCAACCATCACGAGGACCTCACAAACAACGTCGAAAGTATGTTGCGATATGATCACGTCTCATGGCCAATTTTTTGGTTTTTTGCAATGTCATGTGTCGTATTGGTTCTTTGTATCATGGGATATACATTCCTTGCCATCAATGCTACGAAGGAGGAGGGTATACTAGAAAAATACGACGACTGCGAACTTCAGAGCATGGAAAATGAAGCGGATACTGTAGATGACGACGTAAGGCCCGTCATCGAATCGACACCCCTTATTGTCCATGAAACCTCCACTTCATTGACGCACTTTGACCGCTATAGCTACAGTTACACTCATTCTGATAACGATGCCAACTGTGGCACGACGAGAATGGTACCCCCCCTACCTCCCACGACCAAAACTTATCATTCGATGGCCATCCACAGACACAATGAAGACCTTCATTCCTTTGATGAGAGTGTCGCGACCACCCCAACCATGCATTCTTTTTCCATGGACAGTAGCAGCTACGATGAGGAGGAGGACGAGGACTTCTGCTCCTTTGACCAGAATTATCCATCGTCATCAATGAGGGAAACGATGGCTGTCTGGAACACAGTGGCTCAGCCGACGCTGACCCTTCTTGTCACCTACTTTGTCACACTACTCTTATTTCCCGTTTGGACTTCTAAGATAACATCTGCCATCCCGGTGGATAACGATGATAGAATTCATGAAGGTGACAGTTGGTACTATTTCAAGCGGTACTATATCGACATGTACTCACCGTGGACATTCGTCGTATTCAACTTGGGTGATTTACTGGGAAGGATCGGTGCGTCATGGTTCCCAATTTCAGACGAGTATTTACTCCCGATGTCATTGGTCCGCCTTGTCTTCTTGGGGCTCTTTTGCTTTTGCCCAACGAGTATGAGCGACAACGATTGTACATTCAACTACCACGATGTCCACGTCGAGAGCATGACCCCTCTGATTCACGGTGTACTAGTGGATTTGTATTCATGGACTATCCAACTCCTCATGGCGCTGTCGAATGGATACCTGACGACGATGGCCTTTGAAGTTGCCCCGTCCTTGCTCCGACGTCGGCCCGAGATGAAAAAGTCCCAATTTATAACAGCCTCGACAATGATGAATCTCAGCCTGGCATTAGGGCTTTGGTGTGGCTCTGCCTCTTCATTTGCCTACGTTGAAATGGTCCGATCGTTGCTTGGGAAACCGTCGCAGTGCGGTTGATCAACCTGATCGGAAGGAACTTCACTCTACGGCTACTATAGCTTCTTCAAATCCGACCAGACTTAGCACAGTCTGGAGAAGAAGCAGATAATGCAACTGAATCGACTTCCGCCTCACTCGTCCAAAGTAGACGCTCTATAATGGCGACCCCCATACTTGAGCGGGAAGCATATCGATAATCTAGCTAAACGAATACCGAGACCAACCCTTTACCCATGGCTATGTGATACTTATTTCAGTAATGAATTTCGTAATTCCGTAACCGGCTCATGGATCTGACCATCGCTTTCCTTCGTCAAGAGCCGAATACCGGACTCCGTGCTTGTCTCTAGTTTCGCTCCACATGACGTGAGGAAATGTTGACATTCTTGTTGCTGCGATTTATCATCCTGCATACGAGGAATAAAGCCCAGTACCGCTTGACAATGTTCGAGATCCAACCAAGGCCGATATGCTTTGACAATCACCTTCAAGGCACGGAATCGCATTACCGGAACCATCCGTTCCGTCAAATACTTTCCCAGGTTTGGAGCCTGTCCGTGTAATCTGAAAAAAGTTCCATAATCTTGATCAGCAACAACCCGGCGCACATCTAGCGCATGTTGCAACGCATGACCAGGATTCACAATAGCTAGAGAGTTGGTAATTTCCAACGTGGCAGCCGCATGCTCTGCGGCGATTGTCGTGGAAATATAGACATGATATAGTAATCGATATGCCCGGAATTCATCTCTTGCGCCAACATTTGGGTTCGCCACGTACAATTCAGACAATTGCGTTTGACATTGGTTGAACTCATTCAGATCACCTTCCCTCAATGCCAGTCGGGCGTGGGCCTCATACACGTCGACGGCGAGATCATTTTGGATTCTTTGAATGGTTAAATCTTGTCGCAACGCCTTGAATTGACTACACATCCATAAATAGTCCTTCGTAGCATACATCCCTGGATCTGCAATTCTACTGTTGGTGGTATCTTCACCATCAAGCTGCTTCGATGATACTAAATTGTGCAAATGCCTTCTCAAAATCGGCTCGGGGCGTACCATTTCTGGGTTAGGAGGGGCCGTAAGCCGGAGATAATCCTTTTCTAAGGTCTGACAGACACCCTTGACAGTCATTCGTTCATAATCATCTTCTGTCAACGTTACTTTGGAGGTGCCATTGCTGCCACCGATAACGGCCAGTCCCATATACTTGGAATAGTCTTGGATATCTGCAGACTTTGGTGCACTCGTGGAACTCGTCTTCGTTGGGAGGCCAGTTCCAGAACCAAATCGAGCCTGACGTTTCAGTAGGGCCTTAGACGAACGGTCCATTCCGTCATCTTCGCTGGTATCACTGTCTCCTGCCGTTGGAGACGGTCGTTTCTTGGAATACTGAGTATTTTGATTCTTATTATTCTTTAGTGGCTGGTCTTGCCATGGTGTACGAAAGGCGTTAACGGAAGTGGAAGCGGGACCGTAATACGACGAAGAAAGGGAAAAAGAGGGAGAAGACGACGAGGAGGAAGGAATAGAGGAAGTGTTAGTCGAGTCAGGTCGTGATGGTCCGCAATAATTGGCGTTGCTCTTGGTGATGAGAGACTTAGAAGGACGATGAGAAGTTGTACTGTTTGACGTTTGGGAGCCGCTAGGTCCATAATAACTCGTCGCTGAAGTCGTCGATGATGGTGATGGACGTCGAGCTTCGACACGTGACGAGGAAGAGGAGGAAGAATCCGTAACGTAGGCGGTTTCTCCACATGCGACACGTATCAACGGTTCCTTCGACCAGTCCTTTGTATGAAGGTCGTTGGCTTGAATAGCGGCTGCAATACGTTTTTCAACTTCTGCTTGAACTTGCCGACGTTCTTCGATATTCGAATATTGATCCAAGCACCGCCGAACGTATGAGGCGAGAGTAGTTGTGCGACGATCATCCGATGTCTGATGACTCGGTTTTGTTGTTGTTGCCGCCCCCGACGAAGTAGAAGAAACAGGAGTAGGCGTTGCCGAAGGCGTCACGACGTCCAACGCTGGCGGCGCAGGAGGTAAATCAAATGGGGGCGGCTGATTAGGAGTTTGATAGTAATGATGGGCTGCACGACTTGACTCATCGGAGTAGTACTGGGCCCACTCAATGTTTCGATCACGATCGGCCGACGCTGGAAGCCCCTCGTAGTGCTTCTTCGCAGTCTGCCACCCATGATAGTATTCCGTATAGAGATCTACAGGAGACTTATGATTGTTGTTGTTGCTGCTGCTATAATGACTGTTGCTGCTGCTGTGATTTGTGGCGAGGTTGGCACGAGCGGGTGCCGGAGCAAACTGAGAGGAATAGTGAGAGTACGTAGCATTATTTGTATAGGGTTTCTGTTGCCCAGAATAAGTGGCAGGGGTCGCCACTTGGACCCAGGCCGATCCGTTCCACTCCATGGCAGCAGTCGCTGTTGACTGAGCATATTGCGGTTGTTGATATTGATGATATGACATGTTAAAAAATTCGATTGTTGTGTTATCTATAACCCTGACCTGGGGGCCAACGAGAATTACAGTTATTCCTGTATCACCCTGTCACAGTACTGATACGGGACACTTAACGAGATATTGACTTGCTTACTTCAAAAAACGAAAGTTCAACTATTGAGTCTTCACTAACAGTAAGAAGGGCGATGGATGTATTAACAGTGAAGAGAAATTAGGAGTTTAAAAGGGAGTCAACCAAGATTAGAGTGTAACTGTAAATGAGCGCAACGAGGGAAACACAAACCACGGCGGAATGCTGCGGAACTTGCAGTGTCACGCAGAACGCAGAGCATGACGACTCAAAAATGGCGTCGCAAAGGCGTATTGACCCCTCAGCATCTTTCCCTATCTCCTTCGAAGCAATGTCATTTGAAAATGGGAGGTTGGGTGGCCTAATGGTATGCAGAGAACGAGAACGTTCGTTGAATCGTATGCCAACGCCTCCGAAACGAGCCAGCACGCCCATTTTCTTCTACCACCAACTCTGCCACAAAACCAACCACGACTTCACCATGGCACTGATTTCAAGAACTGTATGAGATTCCAGTTATCTGTCATTTGCTTCGCCGTGACGAAAGACTAAGTAGCATACCAATTTCTTGTCAAGTTGTTCACTACATCTGACGCTGTTTCATCTAGGTATGACCCTTATTTACTTTGGTTAGGGTACCACTATCTCGACGACTTATTGAACGAAGGTTCGGGCTAGAGGTGGGAAACACAATGGAAATCGTTCTTGGTTCGGTTGAAGAACTCAAACAATCACCTCAACCTGTGAACAGAACATTCAAGGCAACCAGCAATCATCCAGAAGCTATTGAGAATCTACCATTACCCACACGAATGTTGGTTTGCTTCATGGCCACTTTCCAGGTTTCAAACCAACCGACTCCCCCACAATGCCTCTACCACTTCGGGAGGGGGGGATTTGCTGCGTTGACCGTTTTGTCGGACAGTTGAACCACTAACCGAATGTCGGTGGCCTTGGGTAAATGAATGGCTAGCTTTTGAACTTTCGGATTGCTGCCTTGCTTTTGTGGACGAGGCGAAGTCGAAAGCGGTTGTGCTTTCATCACCAAGAAATTTGCTCCTTTCCGAGAAAGAATTCTTGCAGTGAGTTTGGCGTCGCCAAAGGTGAGGACGGCAGAATCGGTTACGAGATAAAAATCTTTGCACCGGTGTGCATGAACCACCAAACATCGGCTGGAGTGTCGGCATGGATTTCGTCGTGGATGATAACTTCGTTGTTGTTCGGATTCCAGTCTAGGAACTTGGCAGCTGCCGGCAACTCAATCCCAAGCACGGACCGGAAGGCGTTCGTCGCCGGTGATCCAGTACCGGTAGACCATCGCCAAGGCAGATATTCGTTCCTTGACACGTATACTAGTGTCGAGGAGACTGGAAATTTGTTGCACTATGTTGAGAAAGAACATCAGCCATCTACATCAGCGCAAACTACTTGCGACCACATATAGTAGAGTCAAATATATTTTCAATACAAACTCCTTCGACTTGTACTACTCCATGATAGACACATCACTAACCCAAACCTCCTAAATGATAGTGGACTCCTCTCTTTCCCTCAAAGTCGGTTCGTTCCCATCCGTCCTTTCATGGCCTGTTGAATTTCTTCTGTTGTCATCCCCTCAAAGGCTTTTTGCATTTCTGGTGATACATCCATTGCCTGTTGAATTTGTTCGGGGGTCATATTCTTCATTTGTTCCTGTGCCTGTTGACTCATCTTTAACATATCTTGGGGGGACATATTCTTCATCATATCTTGTGCAGCCTTTCGCATTGCCGGATTCGAATTTAATAAATTGGCCGTCTTTTTCAATATTTCTGGATCTGTCCCCATTGCCTTGAGACGTGCTTCCGTCGCTGCATCCATATTTTGCATCGCATTAAACATTTGGACCATATCATCTTCCTTCATATTCTTAATGGCCTGGTTCATTGTTTCTAATTGATTCGCATCTAAACTTGCACCGACCTTTGGTGGTGATGATGCAGTGGTCGACGAAGAGGATTTCTTTTCTGACCCACGTTTATTCCTAGCTCGTTTGGCTGCTTCTTTCCTAGCTTCCTCCATTAAATCTTCTTCAAAGTATTCCTGAACTTCATTCCATACTCGTTGAAATCCATTCCTATCGACTGTTGTTGCACCTAAACTTCCTGCAGCCCAACATTCCTTACATTCTGCCAAACTAAGATCTTCATCTCTTTCGCCCATAAGTAATTGAATCGGTGGTAGAGACATGAATCCTGAAAATGTAACACCATCAACGACATCACCCGTCGATGAACTTGACATGTATTCAGCAACTTGATACATGGCAGCGATGACATTCGGATCGGAACTCGATCCTGGACCATCCTTCGTCGCAGTGGTGGATGAAGATGACGAGGAGGAAGATGCCGCATTGGTTTGTAATATTTCGATGGCATCCTCCAATTGTTCCTTGGGGATGGAGGACATGGCAGCATTCGCTGCTGCCATTTGTTGGGGTGTCATATTCTTCATCTGTTCCTGTGCACGTCTTGATTGTTCCATGAGTTGTTCTGGTGTCATATTTTCCATCATTTTCTGTGCGGCCTTCATCATGGCAGGATTTTCTGTATATGTATGATATGATGTATAAGTGCAATCGAATGAGGAATTGTCACAACCACAAGTCACAGTCAATGAAACGGTAGGACACAAGACGTAGACGTACCCTTCATCATTTTCATAGATGATTTCATTGCCTCCAAATCCATCCCCATCGCCTTGAGGGCTGCCTTTTGGACTGGATTCATAGTTTCCATTTCTAATAACATTTGATCAATCTGTTGAGGAGTTAAATTCTTCATCTGATCCATTGCCTGTTGTTTCATACTATTCATCATATCGTTGTCATTCGCCGATGACTGAAGATGTGTTACAGAGTCGGTCGTACGACGAGTCGACCACGATGACGACGACGACGACGACGACGACGACGACTTTAACGACAACGACGATGGCGTCCATGCCTCTCCCATCCCATTTAACCATCCCATCGTAACAAGACCAAAGCTGGTCGCTGAGAAGAGGCATTGAAACTTCATTTTCTTCGTATTCGTTGTTGTTCTTGTCAGTCTTTGCGTGAATGTGAGTGTTCTGGTGTTGGAAGATTCCACCGATCTTCTCTATTTTCTAGTCTCTCTGACTGTGACACCACCACAGAAGAAGTGTCGGAAGAATGAATCAGCCAATCCTTCCGTCACAAAAGATCTTCCACGTGGTCCAAACCAACGCATCCGAGAATTGGATTGGTTCGACTACAGTTTACCATTAACGACCGAAGGCAAGACGTTCAGGGACCGTGCTATGGACGGACAAGGGTGGTAGATGGTGGGCAGAGTACAGTAGTTGATATTCTATGCCAATCAGTCAACAGGATAGAAGACTCATCACATCTTTTCATGCAGGAATATTCATTATGCGTATCGTGAAGCTATATATATAACAGTAAATGTGTTTTGTTTTTCGTATGCATCTTGGTAGTCGGTCATCATCATCATCATCATTATGAATTGGCATCTTCTTCTTCTTCTTCGTCGTCGTCCTCATCTTTACTGTTATCATCATTTTCTTCTTCCAAAGCAGCACGTAATAGGGCCTCACTGGATTTTGGAAGGTGAGCCGTCTTTTCACCATCACCATCGTTGTCATCATCACCATTGACAATAAGGGGACGTAAATCAGATAACCATCCCATTTCGATACATAATTTTAAACATAAATCTTCACAATCACCCCGGACGAATATATCACGATCTTCCTGTCGTGGATCAAATCCTAAATGCCATCCAACCATTTCACGATTTAACATCACTCGCATACAAGTCGGTGGGACTCGCCAGACCAAGGAATTCGCTGGTGCGACACCTAAGGATGTTCCCAAAATAATTAATAAATCAGCCGATTGTGTATCTGGGATAGAATATTCAAAGAATTGTGGGGGGAGGGGACTTCGGAATAACACAATATTGGGCTTTACAGCCGGTGCACCACAAGAATCACAAATAATTGGACTTGACGTCGTCGGTGCGTCAGAAGGGACTGTAGGTTGAGATTTGGATGATGATACCGGATCATTGGCAGCCCCATCATTGTCATCATCTTGACTGCCACCCCCACCATCATCATCGTCATCATGATTTGATTGGTCGTCTTCCTTCCTTGGTATGATTCCCCTTGTCCAATCCTTGATTTTCGTCCTCATTTCATGACAGAATTGTTCCATGGGCATAATGGCACCACATTTCGCACAACAGGCTTCATCCATCGATCCATGGACGGCGATACGTATAGAATGGGGTAATAATTGACATTGATCTTCTAATCCATCAATATTCTGTGTATATAATCGACATAATTTCCCCGTCTTGGCATGTAATAATTCCACAAATCGATGTGCCAACGTCGCCTTCCATCGACGTTCATAGATCCCCAATACAAAGTCACGATTGACTTCCAGACAGGGTAAGGGATTTTCTAAGAATAAATGTTGATCCAGAGCGTAGGAAGGATCGGCATGGATACTTTCTTCCTGTTCGGCATTATCACAGGTTAATAAATGTGCCTGGAGTGTCGCATATAACCCATCCTTGGGGGAACGAAAGTCTGGTATTCCAGAGGCGACACTCATCCCTGCACCTGCTAGGATAATAATATTCTTACAATCCTCTGATTGGATGTACCGTGCGACATCCGATAAGGATTGAGGTGGTGGATATGGCAACGGTGTTGTTGTCGTTACGTCCTCCAAAAAGTCATCCTCCTCATCAATGTTCGCGGCGGCAGCAAGTCGATTTCGAAATTGACTTGATCGTTGGAGTTGTGCTAATAATTCAATGGGAATCTGTCCTCCCGTGGCTGCCAAAATTTGTTGCAATGCCAATACTGCTTCGTCATCAAGTTCTTCTTCGTCTTCTTCTTCGTCATCATCATCATCGTCATCGTCATCGCCATTACTATCCTCCCCTAGTTCTTCTTCTTCATCATCATCGCCGTTCTCTTCATCCTTCTCGGTGCGACTACCATCCTCCTCCTCCCGGTCTTCCTCCTTTGCAGTAGCACGTATCTCGACACTATCCCCATCCTCCTGTCCACTGTCATGATCATGATCCACACCATCATTATCATTGTCACTACCAGGACTATTTTCATCAATGTTCTTCTTCTTCTCCTTATGATCGTCCAAACTCCCCATACCCCCCTTCAAATGATTCTTGTCATCCAACCAGGTAGAACCCGAGACTTTGTCATCCTGTGATGTTAACTGCTGTTGCTGTGATTGTTGTTGTTGCTGTTGTTGTGGTTCTGGAAGATCATCGATAAGGGAGTTGAGATGTTCGACCTTGTGTCGTTTCCTAGCAATCGGCGAATGAATGTCAACGTCAAGGTCACCATTTTCTTCCTCCTTTGTTGGTTCTGTGGCGGGTGACAAGGACTGCCCATGCCCGACTGTGATAGATCTACCGGTACCGGTGGTTGTCATACTACTACTACTACCGCTGCTGCCTCTACTAGTCTCGACATCCAAAGATTGAGAAGGAGGGTGGTCGACCTCATGTATGTGTTCATCCGCGCTATGAAGATTGTGATTATTTCTCATGACATCGCTTGTGGCATCCAGTGTCATTTTCACAACAGGAGTATCACAACAAGATTCTCCACAGCAAAAGATGGACACACCTGTAGTGTACAAGGTAAAATGCTGCCGTTGAACAGTGACTGAAGTCGAACTAATCCGACACTGGCACCTACCGGAAGTCCCAGTTCTATTGCGCTGGTGCAGTAGTGAAATGAACGGTGTGCGTAAAGGGATCAACCGAGTCTCCTCTTCACCACGTGTCGCTCATCTTCGCAGTCAGTGTCACAAAAAATTCTGACACCAAGACTTGAGGTACGAAGGTACGAAAGCAAGCGGCCGACAAGTATCTCTATATACATACGGTCATAGGCTATGCATATTCCATTCTCGGAGGACGACTGACAGATCTTTCGAGTCCTGACGGAGCCCACTCGCTCTCGCAGTCAATAAAACAACGACGCCGTCCATAATGGGTCGTCTGAAAATGATGCTTTTTTGGCAGCCCGGACAGCTTTCGAGGTATTCCGTAACGCCCCCTCCCTCCAAGAACACAATGAGCCGAATCATGTCGTCGTCGACTTTTGAGAGTAGAGAGAAATGATTTGGAATAAAGACTACTTTAACTCTGTGAACAATCGTCCCCTCCTCCTCCTCCTGCTCCACCCCCTCCCACAACCCCTCCCACCACAGAACAACAGGAGAATGCGATAATCTGCGGTGTTGCGATGGGAGCGGTCGAAAGCATGAATCGGCAAAATGCGGTCAATCGGTATCGATTGTTACAGCATCCACAACGTTGATTCGGTCCAGGGGCGTTGACGGAAAATCGGGTTTCGCCACTATCCTGATCACAAATGACATTACTTTCAGGGAAGATCCCGCCTCGCTGAACACACTCACCATCCACCAATCCAGTTGTAGGCAATGAACTCGGTTCTGGAGTTGGTGGTACAGTCGGCGGCGGAGTCGGTTCTGCCGTAGGCTGTGGGGTAGGCTGTCGCGTAGGGTTTGGAGTAGGTCGTCGTGTAGGTTCCGGAGTAGGCGGGCGTGTAGGTTCTCGTGTCGGCGGTCGCGTCGGTTCCCGAGTCGGCGGTGGAGTAGGTTCTC
>Ga0194115_10005925_pt1 | contig 12540 bp, 11 predicted proteins | sample TA2MahsurfametaG_3_FD_148656 | JGI IMG/M metagenome (GOLD analysis project Ga0194115, IMG submission 148656) | Freshwater microbial communities from Lake Tanganyika, Tanzania - TA2015002 Mahale S4 surface | ecosystem: Environmental > Aquatic > Freshwater > Lake | place: Tanzania: Lake... | reverse complement strand
ATGGCTCATCGAGGGGAAAGTGCGAAAGCGAAAGGGGGGGGGGCAAGCAGTCTAAACTCCCCCGTCTCCGTACGACGGACGAGCAATAAGCGAAACCAACCACCCACAATTTCTTCGGACAATTTCTATTCATTGATGCGATTTCATTACACACATACTTAAAGGAAAGATGCATCGGAAGTGTTCCTGCCGGAACACAACGAACTACGTGGTCGCTTCTGATTCGTTTATATGATTGACTGTGACACCACTATTTTTCGTTGGAATCTCATCTCACGTATCTCGTAATCTCGTGTTTCTCGACAAACGATAACGAAGATCGACTTTTTCGTAATAATACCTCCTCCCACTTCCACATGATAGAAAGCATCAAAAAATATCAGTCCCACGAAAGCTATGTAGTTTACCTAGTGCATCATTCATGTCAATCCCAAAACTCACCCATCATCATGGTTTCTTCTACAGGGTGTTGTCCTCCTCCTCCATTTGAGATGGACGACGAAGATACAACAAGAAGAACGAACAAAGCTCGACAAGACAGAAATCCCCAAAAAACATTATACAATGTAATTCGATACTACAAACATGACTTTTCTTCTCCTGTTGAGACAAACTTAGGAACACAGACTCCAATGAGCGGTTCCCGATCAAGAAAATTACTTCTTTGATGGTGAACCACCACTCGCATCCCAGCGTGATACGCCCGCACTCCTATTGCTGGCACTAGGAATAGTAGTAGTATCCCCACCACACACTTCCTTTGTGGTACTACCCGGATAGACGTATCTGCAATTTGTCTTCAAGGATTCACGAGTTCGATGGTGGAATGGATTGCTCGTTGCGGCGTTCGAAATGCCTTCCAGACTCGGTGGTGAGGGGGGAGACAAGGAAGATCGTCTTGCTGTTGATGATGAGGAAGAAGCACTCCTCCATTGCGTTCTTCCAGAGTCTGATTTCATGGATCGATCTTTCTGTTTGGTATCGATTGTATCATCCCCGTACTCATTCGTGTCGTTCGATTCATCAAGACTACCCTTTCGGATGGGAGCCCGCGGTGGAGGAGACAGCAGCACACTACCAGAGAGTAACGATGTATCTTCCAGACAGGGATGGGACGGAATTCTATCAATCGTTCTACGTGTATGAAGAAAGGTCATTCGGCGAGAAGCTGGTGATAATGCCGGATCTGCCACCACCCGAAAATAAAGGATCTCCACCTTTGTTTCCCCCCCCATTGATGTCCGACAGTTCCGTTCTTCTTGCAATTCACAGTCATCATCTTCATGAGAGCAACTTTCTTGATGTGTGTCTGATATACCCTGCAGCCGCATTAGATCAGCAAAATAAGATTCGTAAGGACCAGGACCATACATGATGCTACAGGGAAGGTGGAATAAGCGACTCGACGACGATGTAGAAATTCAAAATGAGCTTGGAAAGAGATGATTTTAGCCAAAAAAAGCCAAGAAGACAACGGCTATCACCTCGACCAAACGAATGTTCACTAGCGATTGTCAGAATGACGCTCACGTCAGTCAGTCGTTCCTTAACGCATGAGTCATCCATGGCGGTTGTTAACAAGTTTGAGCCGAGTTAAGAAGTAGTCGATCTATTCCATTTATTGCGAAGTCGACTCGTATGGGTCCATTGCGGTGCAAAATGCGATCGAATCAAGCACCAACGACGTCCACATCCAGTGGGACACATTTCTCTTGTCGTCTCTTTGCCGGGAGGTGAGCCTCTGAGAAGACTCCCGAGCTTCATTTCAATGTATTGGATCAAGGACCCTTGGATGAATGTGGTTTGCCACTGGCGGAACAGAATGACAATGTTTTTTGTGTTGCTCCAGAAGTTGTCCATCTTTGACGGTTTGCAAGTTCCCTTACGTTCCATCCTGATGTCGAATGTCTGACATGAGTCGATCTTTGTCTACACGATGAAGACGTCGCAGAACATTTCAAATGTAATGCCATTGCCCTCTCTAGGATAATCTTTCAGCCCACTGCTCATTCCTTTGTTTCCTCCCTTGCATTTTTCTCTGACGGAACATGTCTTTCCGTCAGAGCATCATTTGGTAAAGTTGGTCGTGTCAGACTAATTCAGATATTTCATTGGAAAGAAAGTTCAGGGTCTCCAATTGGAAACAATATGCTGATCAGAACAACATTTTAGGATGCATTTGGTTCCTCCCTTGCGTTCTCCAGCGACGTACCCGTCTTGCTGCGGGAGCACGATGGAATACAAATGAGGGAACCGGCTTCGTCCCAGTCATCAAGGACCTACTAGAAAATACAAATTGTTTATAACTCTATAGGGAGGAGATCCTACCTTGCCTTTAGTTTAGAGAGCTATTCCCTGATTATGAGGATTTTGATTTCGAATTATACTTGTGATGGGATTAAGAAGGGTTGACGTAAACGCGCCTTTTCTGTCGTCAGAGTCACTCGACGACTGTCCTGCTAAATCGAAGGCACCAGTAGCCCTTACTAGCAGCTCCGCCTCGTCAATGTTGACTCTCTGGGAATCGGACTATGTGACACAATGGATAGTCCATTCTGATCCAATCGTCGCCCCTTTCCTTTTGTGACACCTGTACTCATGGCGATCAAGCTTCCTTCGTCGAAAATCATTCCTTGATTGGGGTTCGATCGATCCCCAACGCCGTTGACTGATTTCCGAACCGACACGTCCCCACTGCTTCCCCGTATTCGTTACGGAGCTTTTGTTGGAATCTTTCTTTCATCCCTTCGACCATTTCGCTCCCTCTACGTTCCCATTCTTCGCGATTCCGTATAGCATAGTTGAGATATTCATCCGAACTTACTCCAAAGACACCACACTCGCTAAGTTTCTTAGCCAGCGGGATGATGTAGTGGTCGAAAAAGCGAAGTTCGCCCTCGTACCACGACTCGGCGGGGTCGACCTCACTTCTACCGAACATATATGCAAGGGACATCTCTTGGAACAAAAGCTCGTTCCACTTTGTGTAAATGTACCAGTGCTGCATCGTGTGTGCGACATCCAATGATTGAATCAAGTGCTCAATCACAATGGTAGCCTTGCGATTGATATTGGTGCGTGCGCACTCTCCGGGGAGTGCTTCTGTAGAGAATGCCTTTGCCCAGCGAGCATTTCTGAGGTTCTTCATTTCCTTGTCCGCAATGTCTGTCGCCATGACACCATTGACGACCAGCTGGCGGAATCTACGCATCTCGTCTTCCGTCGAAAAAATTGCTTCACGGAGCGTCGTGAAGTTTGACTTCATCAATATCTTCCAAGCGATATTCACCGAGTTCTGCTCAGCGGGAGAACGATTCCGATACTTGTGCGCCAATGGAGCTTTTTCTGCGATCAATTGCTGGTTGGGAACGCCATAGTGATCACAGTCGTGAATCAGGGCAGCAAATACGCATGCGAATTGAGTAAGAGGATCGCTGGTGATCCCGTAGGTATAATCGTGAAGGTTGGATGCTACATTGTCTTCATCTACTTCAATGACAGGCGCAACAATGCGACTTAAGAGCTTGGCCACACTCAATAGGACGTGTGATGCGTGCTCAAAGCTGTGAAACGGATTTTCCCTGTAGGTGCCTGCATGGTCGAATACCAAATGATCGGATTAGCCAAGATCCAATATCGGCGCGCACTGTTGCTATAGTCTTTTGGGTCAACTACCTGATAATTCGATCACCAACTCTCGGAGCTGCTTTCTCAAATTAGAAGTGAGTGGAATATTGCGCTCGCGGACCCCCTTCATGGTAGCATCAAACTCTGGTAAGTTGATCACCTCCACAACCTCGTCGATAATTTGGTTACATTTCTTGAACATCTTCCTGCCAGTGGTGTTCCGGTCAGACACACCGACTTCCGAATGCTGAGACATATCCATTTCAAAAGCGAACAAGGCTGATTCATGTAATGTGATAGTGCTGCTGTCGCCTCGATGACTACTCCGGGTCAGAGCCTTTGTTTCTCGTCGTGCAACGACCTTCACCAATAATTGGGCCATTACTTCTGTACACCAATAAATCAGGCGTTCGTTTCTATGAACATTTTCCGCGACAGTAGTGTCTGTAACGGAGCTGTGCGAACTAACCGACAGAGCGCTCCGGGGATCCACCCAGTATGTCTGCATCATGCCCTCGCCTTTAACGTCGACCTTCTCTGTTCGAACTTCAAGCCAGTACTCCTTCTTTGCGGCAATGAGAAGATCGGCTGTTGATTGTGAAACTTGAATGAAATTTGCCATGCCTGTGCTCTCCATCCTAGCGGCAGTGTTGACTGTATCTCCAAACAGCTGAAACCGTGATTTCTGGTCGCGTAGGACGCCTGCTGTAGTAGGGCCAGAGTTTAGGCCAAACCTCATCCGCAGATCGCATGTTTCGGGTCCAAGAGTAAATTCGAGTTCTCGAGTTTTCTCCGAAAAACTAGTTCGACACTGGTCCGCAAACTTGACCATCACGACCGCGTGGTCGGCCTTGGGTTCTAAAGCCAGAAGCACTGTGAGACACGAAAACAAAACATCAACCTGAGCTGCAGCTGCGCTTACCTGGCAGCCCACAAACAGCGATATACGAGTCTCCGATAGTTTCTACTTTGAACACTTTCTTCTTCATCGCAATCCGATCGAAGGCCCCAAAGATCTTTTCGAGCAGGGCGAATACTTGAGACGGTTCACGAGTCGATGACCACGCCGTGAATCCTGCGATATCAGCGAACATGATGGTCGTGTCCGGGAAAAGATCAGCAATTGGTTGGTCATCGTCACCTTCAATGTCTCCGCTGATCAAGTTTTCTTCTTCTGCGTAGGAATTCTCACTCAAGAAGTTGCGCATCTTTGCCTTGGCAGGCTGGAAGCCGGTCTTCGACGACTTCTTCGTTGCCCCTTTGTTCTTTCGCTTAGTGTCGCGGAAGAGACGGTTCCTGACGTTCTCTGGGAACAGCTGAGCGACTATCACTTCACTCTTTGCCGCTGCAAGACACGGTGGGTAGATAGTTTAGCTGGAAAGGTTGTCGTGGGCCTACGGACGATCGTTATCTAGTGTCACACGTACCTGCACGCATCACCTGTTTGTGTCGTCTTCTGACAAGCTCATCATACAAACCGAAGATGACCATAGCAAATATGAAAATAGATAGCGTCCCAAGGGCGAGGAGCCATGGGACTACGGCTGACATCGCGGCGTCTTCAAGTGCCTTGTTGGGGTAGGCTTTCAAGGTTGTGGGACAACGATCGCTGTCAAGGCGAAGCCCGAAGTAAGCCTCGTCGAGAAGATCTGGAATAAAGGCACTCCGTTGGAGATTACGAAAGTGCCGTAAGTGATGATCGCCGAATCCGAGGAACTGAGTCTGTGGACCATTGATTTCGTATGTGAAGGATCCAGTGCATTCGTTCTCCGCTACAATGATGACGCCAGTCTGGTCCTCTCGGAGGATGTCCTTCAAGTAAAGAGACCATGGAAAAAGAAGCGACAACAGCGCTTTCGTCTGTCCTCCCTCGATCACAGGATAGGCGAGCAATGCCACGGGTTCGTTATCGTCATTCTCTGTCGTTCGGGGAGGAAAGATCATCCCGCTTTGGTCTGCAATTTGCACAAGCTGAGTATCGACAGCTCTCTTGAGCCATGAACCGACTTCGATTTTTCGAAAGTAATCGTCGTTGAATGATACTACGTCCTCTATGAGTGGATACGTCTGCCAAGAAGCGGCATACTTCATCTCCATCATTGCGAAAAGGTTCCGCTATACTCGTTGAGAGTTCAGCAACCTCCTTTTGAGATTTCCCAGTGATGCTTTCGACGTCACTCAAGTGTTCAATATCGACGATGTTCTCGATTTGCAACATTGTACTTTCTCTGGTAAACGTAAGGGGGACGGGATGAGAATTCTCCTTGATTCTATTCGGATGCTCAAAAAAGTTGTCTGAACGAGATTTCACTCAGAGATGAGCGGTTGATTTTTGCTTTCGAGTTGCCGGACTCTGACAGTGGCGAGCGGTAGAAATTCGCAATAGGCCCATGACTACATGACCTTCGAAGACATAAAGCTGAGTGCTTTTAGATATGCCTATGACGCCACGTCAGTTTCCAGTAGTGACGAATCCGAGATGGAGAAGCCACTTTCGTTTAATGGCGATAATCGGAGAACAGTGATATGACTACGGCCGCTTCTTCGTCAAATCGTCGAAATGCGAAGAACTGCCCCCCGATCCGCGTTTGGTCGATGTGCTCGACATTGAGAGAGAGCTTTGCCCCCACGGGGTTCGAATCCTAGCCCCCGTCCCCGCAGTCAAACAACTACCCTGCCGCAAGACAAGAAAGGAAAAGAGACATTCGTCACTGATGGGTGTCGTTCCTGAAGGATCCTCTCATCGTCAAGGCAACGAAGTAGGATATGCTGCCTGTCCTTCTCTCTTGATGTTTGGTGTATACCAGAACTCCGGGTTGCAAGGAACTACATCTTCCGTCCTCTTCCCATACTCATCGTCTTCTTGGTTCCATGTGGGCTCGGGTTGCAAGGAACCACATCTTGCGTCCTCTTCCCATGCTCATCATCTTCTTGGTTCCATGTGGGCTCGGGAGAGATGCATGTAAATCTGATTGCGGTAAGATCCGTTCCAAAAATGGAAGGCCATGGAGTCTTGGGTCGATAGACACTCGCTGGGTTTTTGTGCCTCCTGAAAGGAGGTGAAATCTTTTTTTACGGCAGCTCAAAGTTTGTATCTAGAGGTTTCATTGCCTTCAGCCTGTGGAATTCTTTTTGGGTTGATTCGCGAAAGTTCAGACCTGGAATGGCTCAACAAAGGATGATGCCCAAGGAAGAGCCATTTTCGAGTCCAAGAATTGTTATAACAGCAACGTCGACTGGTTGTCGTCTTTGTTGTTGTGTGGTTTGTCACTGTTTGTGTGCGTCGCTCCACTAATCCACAAGGCCATAAAGAACACTCGGGAGCATCTACCATCCCCCACGAGCGTCGCGGATGGATGCTTCTTCTTCTTCCGCAGGGTCCTACAATGACGATGGAATCATCCCACCAAACGAACAGTAAATTGACGGCCCAACGAAATTGAGCGATATCCAATTTTCATCCATCATTCTCCCTAAGAAGAAGACGATGACGATGATGACGGGCCTGGTGGATTCAAAGAGAGTGAGAAGATATTGGTGATGCATGCACGTCATGTACGGCGGGACCTCTCTAGGGTGATCACAGAAAACAGTCCTGTGCGGGTCCCTTGAATCGAAACTAGCTAGAAACGAGTACCTTGTAGGCTCAGTAGTATGTGCGATCCCGGTAGACTACCCGTAGTTGTTTAGCTTACCAGCATTCCATCTCGCAACTCAACGACGCACAGAAATGTCCCATTTCGAACACTCTCTCACTCTTTCCGTGTCTTTTCTTCTAACAAGATGATGGTTCTAGAATGTCTTCAATTGTTGCCATATCAGATAGGATAGTCGCTGCCGCTCGTAAAATTGGGACAGCAAGTAATGCAGCGGTTCCTTCCCCCATTCGGAGATTCATTGATAAGATAGGTGTTCCACCTTCTTGCAAGGAAATATTGTTTTCCTTGGCAATACGGGATATCTCGGCAAGGGCAATCTTCTGTCCTCGTTCGGCTGATTGAGTCGATAGGAACAGGACACGACAGACAGGAGGACATATATGGACTGCGATTAGGGCAGCTACGGTGACAATAAACCCATCAATTAGGATAGGAATATCACGTTCCGATGCTTCCAACATTGCTCCGACAAGACTCGCAATTTCAGCACCGCCTAGTGTTGCAAGCACGGAAATGGGTTGTCCCGTCTTCTTTACCGACGGACCATGAAACGCAAGAGCTTTCTTGATGATTCCAATTTTCTTGAGAATCATCGTCTCGTCGACATCTTTGGAAAGGTAGGCACCTCCACCACATAAATGTTCAATAGGTTCATCGGTAAGGGCTGCCAATAAGGCTGATGAAGTTGTCGTATTTCCAATTCCAACTTCTCCTAGGACAACCGCATGTCCACCCTCCTCGATGACATATTCTATCAATGCCATCCGTCCTGCTTGGATACATCCCTCTGTCTCTTCTGCCGTCATTGCTGCTTGGACACAAAAATTCTTTGTACCACGTACCAACTTCCTATCCGATACGTGGACGACATCACAAAATGTTTCATTTGTGGGACTATTCACACCGACATCGATAACATGCAAGCTAACATGATTCGCCTTCGCTAGGACGGATGCACCCGCAATACGACGTTGAAGACCCAAAACGACAGATTGTGTCACACTTTGGGGGTAAGCCGAACAACCTTCTCCACCCTCCTGGATACTTGCTGCGACGCCATGATCGGCAACAAAGATAAGACAAACGACGGCATCCAGAGTAGGTCTTGTCGTACGTTGTAAGGCTGCTAAGCGTGAGGCCCAATCTTCTAGTGTCCCCAAAGATCCTACCGGTTTCGCAAGAGAATCCAAAAAAGTTTGAATCGCATTATAGCGTTCTTCGAAAGAGGATGATGATGAAGTACAAATCATTTCCGCCTTACTTCGGGATGATATTCCGGCGACGTCACACGATTCCATTCCATCGTCTGTTTTTTTCTCGGGTATGTCCAATTTGATTCGAATTTCATTATTACCTCCCTCCTCTTCTTCTTGTTCTTGTCTCGAAACAACGGTATCACGGACTAGAACAGGTGGATGCCCGACCGTATGGCACCAAATGGTAGTCACGACGACAACCGAAACCCATCGAACGATGGCAAGGAAACGTTCCTCTTCCCAAAGTGCATTGAATTGTTCTCTCAAGGATTCGATACTCTTCACTTCCAAAAAGAACATTTGAAACAGTTGGGGAATATCAGTCTTTTGGAGGATGACAATCAAAGTCAATACAACTAACTCAGTCAGGCAGATGGTAGCACCCAAAAAGTCTCCCATGACTCCACCCAAAATATATTCTCCATATTCTCCCGCCGTATGGGAGAAGAAAAAGACACCAAGGATAAGAACCATCGCCGAAGAAAGACCATATAGTAACGTAGCGATACTCAATGAAAAGGTCGTCGCAAAGATGACACGATGCCATGTCACAAGATGTTTAGCTTGGATCATAAAGGAATAGAATTTATACTTCGGTCCACCTTCATCGACATAATCTCTTGTTCGGATAAGGTAGGGTGCCGAAAGTCGTGATAAGGTATGAGATACTAATAGGGCAGGCCCAGCACCGGAACAAAAACCACCACCATCATCATTTTTGTTGGAGGCAAATTCCCAATGAGAATATCCCAACGTCGCAAGGAGTTCTAATTTTGCAACAATGTAGAGGAGTAATACTGCACAACCATAGGTCCCCAAACGGGTATCTGTCATGATACGTAAAATCTGACTTCGTGACCAACCACCACCAATCCCATCCGATGCATCCGCAAGACCATCTTCATGGAAACAACCAGTAATCCAAAAACTAGATGCTGTACTTATAGCCGCCCCGACAGTCGGAGATGGGATCCCAATCGCCATCGTGGTAATATCAAAGAATGTCCCTACGAAGATTCCTACCAAACTTCCACCGAGGGGGAAATAGGCCGTACCACGCATTAAATATCCAGGATGATGATCTACCCATGTCGGTCCAGGTAATCGTGTAATAAATGTCCATATTGTAAAGAAGGAACGGATTTCTGATATCCAACCAAATTTGGCTTCACCAGATAAAAAGGATTGAATTTCAGAGGAAATCACGTTTCGACTTGTGATCTTCGTCGTTCCCATCCCCCGTGATTCGACTATCCCCTTGTCCAAGACGGTCGTCCTAGATGATCCATCTGCTTCTTGCTGTTCTCTATTATCCCCAGTCGTTGACGACTTGGACGTTTTCTTCTTGTTCCCCCGATCCGCTAAGGCATTATTCGGAGCCATGATGTACTAGTTGTATTCACACGTCTTATTTAAAAGGGGACATGCAGACAAAAGGCGTCGTAACGAATTCTTGTATGAGATACCCTCCTCCTCTTCCTTCTCCATCCTCAAGTGAAAGGTTTTGGTTTACCTCCCATTTTTTCGTGTGGTGGTGAGTGGTGGGTGTCACCCAACACAACACAAAAAGATACGCTATCGTCTGTGGTGGTGGGATAGGGGAAAAAATCCAGCAAGAACGTGCTTCGAACCTAGGATACATGTTAGGTATATATCTATGTACTACTATATATATGTGGACTTCCGTCAAGGAATAAGGAAACTTGTAAGGTACTGTAGTACATACATACGTCTCATACATACCGGGTAGGAGGTAGTCGAAGACAGATGTTTTTCCGGTATGCACGGTATGATATGCACCCAGACAGCCACATCTCCAACCAACCCAAACCTAACCACCGCGACTCGGGAAGGATGAAACGACGACCTTCCGAATGTTTGTCTTTCCTTTAGTAGGAAAGGGAAATTACTACTAGCAGATTGCTCCTACCCCAAAAAAGTTGTGACATACAATCAACGAGGAAAAACGCGAAAACAAATTCACCGCAGATAAAGAAAACGACATCAACGGGGGGGGGAACAAGATTCGAAATATTTATTTCGGGTTTTTGTTGTGCGTAAACAAAAGAAAAACCCATTACCATGGACGACGACCTAGATCATGGAATGGAACAGGACGAGTTGGAGTATGATATGGATACCGGATTGTGACGTGGACATTGTATGTTTTCCTTTTGCTAGATGACCTCACCCCTCTCTTCTACTAGTTTGTAGTACGCCTCGCGTGTCCTGTAGATAGACATCTATCTTTCTTTTCTTTTCCTTTTTTTAATTCATCCATTATCATCGTTATTCTTTGTTGGAGTAAATACCTAGTTGTTTCTGTTTTTTTGGGTTCTTTCTTTTGAGTTCTCTTTCTTTTGGGTGGGAACTGATGGTGGGTGATGATGGATGGGTGTGCTTTTCTACTTAGTACTACAGTACAGTACTTAGACCTTGACGGCCTTTTGGATTTCATCGAATAGGAGTTGGATCCCCCCCGTATGACGTCCGATCATACAGGTACTAACAATTTGCATCGCCGTTTGACAGGCAGAAGTTTTCGTTTCGACATTTTCAAATTGTAACCATAGCCGACCCCCCGCAAATCCTAAGGCAGTCCGACATACTTCAGCAACAGTAAATCCTACCGTCTCAATTTCAATATCCTTCATCAGGGTATCATCGAATCCACCTACGTCCTTCATTGTTTGAGAATAGGCATCCCATACGGATTGAGCACCCTTGACAATCGTCGTCACTGCCATGGGATTGTCAGAATAGGCTTGATGGACCGCCGCTAGGACATATCCGGATAGGAGTGAACCGACATCTAATCCAGCTGGACCATAGACAGTAAATTCTGGATCAATCACCTTCGTATCACCATTCTTTGGATTGACCATCACGGAACCAGGATGTAAATCTCCATGGGTCAATACCCATGAGGATGGAGTCGATGGGGAAATTTCTTCACCATTATATTGTTTTTTGAGTAAGTTTACCTCCTTCATAAATTCCTCCGTGACATCTAATCCAGCACGTTGTTCATCCGTCGCCTCCTTATAACATTTCGTAAAGACAAATTCCAATTGAATATCTCTCATTTCACGATTTTCAAAATGTTGAATATAATAGTTCTTCTTCTCTTCATCATCCGTGAGTTTCGAACTATGTGATAGAGCATGAACTTGACCCATAAAGGTCCCCAATTGACTTCCAATCGTCGTTGAATATTGATCTTCAATATCCTTATCGACTAACATATGATCTAACAATTCATATCCGTCCAAAAATTCCATAATTACGACCATATGAGATTCTTGGAAATCAATAGATAGATACGAAGAAGAGTGTGAGTATGCGTTTGTTTGAAAAGCAGGTATATATAGGTGTGTATGTTTATGCATTTCCCCCCGTAAATCAAACTGGTGTGGGCAAGAAGAAAACATCCTCCCCAAAAAAACAAAAGCAAACCAATACAACCAAAACCAAAACAAACAAAGCCAAATCAAACACCACACACAACCAAGGTTTAAAGAAACACACACAGACACATATACGTACTGTCAAAGTAATAAATTTGTGGTAACATTTGACTTGTCGTCGTATATCCAGCATTTGTTAATAATTGATTCCATTCCGAATAGACATCCATTTCACGTTGCATCCGTTCCGATGTTAAAGGGAAACCATCTGGACCAAAAATGGCAACAAATTCTGGTGCCTGTTTTAAAAAGATTTTTTTCGTACTACTACTACCGGTAGTATCTTGAAGGGTAATACAAAAGGCATAGTTCACATTCCCCCCCTGAATCGCATCGACTTTAATAATCGATTCGACAGATTCTACAACACCCTTTAAGGCTTCCAATCGATTACCGATATAGGTAGGGATACTTTCTACAGTTAAAATTTGGGCAGTTTCAATCGTCATTTTTCGTGTCTGTTAGCTGTTGTTGTTGATTTACTATTAGGATGGATACGATACTGACACTGATGGTAAAGAGAGAGAAAGA
>Ga0194115_10005921_pt1 | contig 12546 bp, 18 predicted proteins | sample TA2MahsurfametaG_3_FD_148656 | JGI IMG/M metagenome (GOLD analysis project Ga0194115, IMG submission 148656) | Freshwater microbial communities from Lake Tanganyika, Tanzania - TA2015002 Mahale S4 surface | ecosystem: Environmental > Aquatic > Freshwater > Lake | place: Tanzania: Lake... | reverse complement strand
TCAAGAACTTTATAGAGATGCGCTCAAACAGCAAATTATACCTGCTCAAATTACTCCTCTTAATCAACCAATTAACATATTAGAGGAAGGTCAAGATTAGTTGTTGATATTCATAAATAACTAAAAAGTAGATAATGGCGCTCAATTTTCCTAATAGTCCTGCTTTAAATTCTACCCACGAAGAGAATGGGACTAAATGGTTATGGAATGGATCATCCTGGACTCGTGTAGTTTCAGCAGGTGCTCAAGGATTTCAAGGTGCAGTTGGCGCTCAAGGTGCACAAGGAGCACAAGGTGCTCAAGGAGATCAAGGTGCTCAAGGTGTACAAGGTAGCGTAGGTGCTCAAGGTGCTCAAGGTACAGCAGGTGCCCAAGGTGCTGTGGGATCACAGGGAGCTCAAGGTGCAGTTGGTGCTCAAGGAGCTCAAGGATCTGTAGGATCTCAAGGCGCTCAAGGTGCTGTGGGATCTCAAGGTGCTCAAGGAGCCCAAGGAGCTCAAGGTGCTCAAGGTGCACAGGGAGCTCAAGGCGCACAAGGTGCTACTGGTTCTGGAGGTTCTATTGGTTCCCAAGGAGCTCAGGGAGCTCAAGGTGCTCAAGGAGATCAAGGTGCTCAAGGTGCACAGGGATCTCAAGGTGCTCAAGGTGCACAGGGAGCTCAAGGCGCTCAAGGTGCTCAAGGTGCACAGGGAGTTCAAGGTGCCATAGGATCTCAGGGTGCTGTAGGTACACAAGGAGCTCAAGGTGCTCAGGGTGCTCAAGGCGCTCAAGGTGCACAGGGAGCTCAAGGTGCTCAAGGAGCCCAAGGTGCACAGGGAGCTCAAGGAGTTCAAGGTGTATCTGGTGTTCAAGGATCTGGTGGTGCTCAAGGCGCTCAAGGTGCACAAGGTGCTGATGGTAACTTTGGTGGCGCTACATTTGATTATACCTTCAGTACAACTACGACTGATAGTGATCCAGGAACTGGAACTTTAAGATTCAATAACAGTGACTTGAGTTCCGCTACTCAAATGTTCATTGACGATGAATCTGATGGTGCTATTGACATTCAAGTGTATTTGAGAACCATCGATGATTCAACCTCGGGGATTAGAGGTCACTTTAGAATTTCTAACAGACTAAATTCTGCCGATTTTACTCTCTTCACAATTGATGGTGTAGCTACAGAAGCGACGGGATATTTTAAGGTTCCTTGTACAAGACTTTCTGGATCAACGTCTTATAGTAACGGTGAAGATATTATTATCACCTTTGCGAGAACTGGGGACAAAGGAGACACTGGAACTACTGGTGCTCAAGGAGCTCAAGGCGCTCAAGGTGCTCAAGGTGCTGTAGGATCTCAAGGTGCCCAAGGTGCAGTAGGATCTCAAGGCGCTCAAGGTGCAGTAGGTGCTCAAGGATCTCAAGGTGCTCAGGGTGCATCTGGTGTTCAAGGATCTGGTGGTGCTCAGGGTGTTCAGGGCGCTCAAGGAGCTCAAGGTGTTCAAGGTGCAGTTGGTGCTCAAGGTGCTCAAGGTGCAACTGGTGCAGCTGGCGCTCAGGGATCTGTAGGTTCTATTGGTTCCCAAGGGGCTCAAGGTGCAGTAGGAGCTCAAGGTGCTCAAGGTGCTCAAGGTGCAACTGGTGCAGCTGGCGCTCAGGGATCTGTAGGTTCTATTGGTTCCCAAGGGGCTCAAGGTGCAGTAGGAGCTCAAGGTGCCCAAGGTTCCCCAGGGGGCATCGGTGCTCAAGGTGCTCAAGGCGCTGTAGGTGCTCAAGGTGCAGTTGGTGCTCAAGGTGCTCAAGGTGCTCAAGGTGCAACTGGTGCAGCTGGCGCTCAGGGATCTGTAGGTTCTCAAGGTGTTCAGGGAGCTCAAGGTGTTCAGGGCGCTCAGGGGGCTCAAGGTGCTAGTGGTTCCGTAGGAGCTCAAGGTGTTCAGGGCGCTCAGGGGGCTCAAGGTGCTAGTGTCACTGGACCACCAGGACCTACTGGACCTACTGGACCTACTGGACCATCGGGATCTAGTGTCACTGGACCACCAGGACCTACTGGACCTACTGGACCTACTGGATCTACTGGACCATCGGGATCTAGTGTCACTGGACCACCAGGACCTACTGGACCAACAGGTGCACAGGGAGCTCAAGGGTCTGCTGGTTCTGGATCTGAATCATTTGCAGCTGGAACAGCATTAATTTTTGTTCAAGCAAGTGCGCCGACTGGATGGGTAAAAGTTACTTCATCTGGTGTCAATGATAGAACTTTAAGAGTTGTAAGTGGCGCCGCAGCAGGTGGTACTGTCGGAGGCACATACGCATTTTCATCTATATTTACTAGTAACAGATTAGTTTCTGTATCAGGAACTTCTGGTGCCACTACATTAACAGCAGGTCAAATACCATATCATACACACAATTATCTTGATAGATATGTCACTAGTGTAAATGGAGGTTCATTTTCTGGACCACTTAATCCTGCATCAATTACTGGTGTTAATCTATCAGATAATACCAGAACCACCGATAGTGGTCAAACTGGAACACCTGCTGTGGGCAATGGATCTCATACTCACAGTCTTTCACTATCTGGTGGAATGGAATTTGCTGTTGGATACGTAGATGTTATAATTTGTACAAAGAGTTAAATTTAAAGGAGTTCTAACAATGCGAGTAACAATTATCCCAATAGATAAGTTTATTAGAAAAGATAATAATTTTGTAAATTTGCCAGAGTGGAATTTTAATGATTCCAATATTCATGCAATTCAATGGTACGATAATTGGGGAGAAGTTGAATATACGGGAAACCCCAAACCTTTAAATGATTTAATTCATAATGATTCTATTTTGCAACCATATCTCACTGCTTTAGATGAATATTTGTCTAATCTTGACGATAATGAAGATAATGCTACAACGACTATATCTCCAACAATTTGATTATAAATTAATACTTAATTCTTAAATTATGAATAATTATAATATTTTATTAAAAAATTTATTGGATATTGTCAATACACATGAATTTACTTTAACTGAAGATGATGTCTTAAATTTATTAAAAATAAGACATAGGTGGCCATTTAATAAATGTTTACCACATTCTAAAAGTGAACTATTTTATAATGGAGTCCCACCAGTTATAACAATTTCTCAATGGCGTCAAAATTATTGGGGTTCATACTATGATGCATCGGGAATATTTTTATACGATCAATGGAAAAAAGCATATGATTTGGGATTTACGACAATTTTAAGTGATATTTTAGATCTTACAGAAGAATTGAGAGATTTAGATCAAAAAATGTACGCACTTTCTGGTGCTTCAATGGATGCTAACTTTTATTTTTCTAAAGGATCTGAAGATCATCGAGTTAGTTTTGATGCACATATGCATGATTATGATGTAATCGTAAAAATGATTTATGGGAAGTGTCTTTGGAAAATTGGCGATGAATTTGTAGAAATGGAAGATAATACTGCACTGATACCAGCAGGCACTCCTCATTATGTAGTTCAATCTAAATCAAAAAAACTTTCATTAACCATTAACCTTCATTAAATAAATATTGTAGATAAACAAAAACTAATGAGACTTACTATTATACCCTCTGACAAAGTAATCGGAATTGATGGTATTTTTTTATTGTGCAATCCGATAACCAAAGCCGTGAAACTCTGATAATGGTCTTGAAAGTGTCGAAGTCATACGCAACGATCCAACGGCAGATAAGTCAGAGAATTAATATCGCCAAGACTTCCTTTACACCAGGTATTAAACGACAGACTGATACGCTCTGTCTCTGATTGGTTTGCGGGAACACTGTGCGCCAGATTGCTGGGAAAGATAATCAGTTCTCCCATCTTCATCGGCAATAGAAAAGTTGCACTGTTAAAGTTATTGAACTTCTCACACTGCAGACTCACATCTCTTTGTTCTTTACTGCGAAACTGAATCGGAGGTAGTTGTTCATTGATGACTGGATACCAGACTCCACTTACCATACTATTAGGATGCACGTGTTCACGGTGCGATTCACCTTTACCAGATTTATTAATCCAGGACTGTGTAATCACCATCTCATTGTTAGAGTTCATAATTTCTTTAACGAACTTATGAAGTTTTGATTCAATAAATGCTTTGATATTACCCAATACTGGATTATCTAATACAAAAGTATCTTCTGATTGTCTGTTATAATGAATCACATTACCTGCATCACCACCTTTATTCTCTCTGCGACAAGCTAATCCACGAATGTATTCCAGTTCCTTTTCATAAGGTAATGGATATCGTGCGATAAGAACTGGTGTTGGAAACAATAATAAAAGTCCGTCTTGCATAGATTAGAAATTTTCTTAGTATTCTACCAGAGTCTTAAAGATAAATCAAGATCTTCTTATCTTTAATCTAGACAAAGTGACTCAAAACTACAACGCTCTGAAACAAAGATTTGGGTATTAGTAAGTCTTATGACCATTGACGCCATCTCTGAGATGCTCTATAATATGGGGGTAATCAAGAAAACCCCCAATGAGCACCGCACAAGAAACCGTTCAAGGTATTGTGAGTGAATCAGTCGGAGTTGGAACTTCTTCAATATCAGAAAACGTGATATAATATAGTTTTAGTTATGGCTAAGATAAAACCAGGTAACTTTTGTCCACTGATTAAAAAAGATTGTGTAGGAATCAAGTGTGCTTGGTATACTCAAATGAGAGGTACAAATCCAAACACAGGAGAACCAGTTGATGAATGGGGATGTGCTGTAACTTGGATGCCTGTGATGGCTGTCGAAATTGCACAAAAATCAAATCAAACTGGAGCAGCTGTAGAAAGTTTTAGAAATGAAGTTGTAAAAGCAAACTATCAAAATCAAGAACTTTATAGAGATGCGCTTAAACAGCAAATTATGCCTGCTCAAATTACTCCTCTTAATCAACCAATTAATATTAATATACTGGAAGAGGGAAAGGATGAATGATCTAATTAAAGTCATTAAAGTCGTTGATGATGAAGATCTTAAAGTAATTAATGATTACATTGACACTCTAACTTTTAATGAAAATACAGTATTTTATTCTGACAACAAAGCAAAAGTTAATACTTCAGTAAGATCAAGTTTAGGATCTTTTATGGATGATAATCACGAAGTTACACAACTTTTACACAATAAAATAAATGATTGTTTGTTAGATTATAGGAACCAATTAATTAAAATCAATTCAATCTTTGAATATTATCCAGTTCCTGGTGGTTATCATACATCTTCTCACAGAGAAGGAATTCAAATTTTAGAATATTCTTTAGATCAAGGGTATAAATTTCATCATGATGTCTCAAACAATCCAAATTCTAAAGAGTATCATAGGCAAATATCAGTCGTTATTTATTTGAATGATGGTTTTGAAGGTGGTGGAACAGAATTTCCCCATCAAACTTTTAAACCACCCGCAGGATATGGATTATTTTTTCCATCCAATTGGAGTTTCCCACACTCTGGACAAAAAGTTTTAAGTGGGAAAAAAAGAGCTGCTGTAACTTGGTACTATATGAATGATCATAGTGCTTGAGTAATAAATAACTAAAAAGTAGATAATGGCGGCACTAGATTTTCCAAATAATCCCGCTCTTAATGATTTTTATGTTGCCAATGGTAGAAGGTGGCAATGGAATGGGACTGCTTGGCAGAGAATTCCTGATCCTGGTGCACAAGGTGTTCAAGGCGCTGTAGGTGCACAGGGAGTTCAAGGTGCCATAGGATCTCAGGGTGCTGTAGGTACACAAGGAGCTCAAGGTGCTCAGGGTGCTCAAGGCGCTCAAGGTGCACAGGGAGCTCAAGGTGCTCAAGGAGCTCAAGGTGCTCAAGGAGCCCAAGGTGCACAGGGAGCTCAAGGAGTTCAAGGTGTATCTGGTGTTCAAGGATCTGGTGGTGCTCAAGGCGCTCAAGGTGCACAAGGTGCTGATGGTAACTTTGGTGGTGCTACATTTGATTATACCTTTAGCACTAGCACAACCGATAGTGATCCAGGAACTGGAACTTTAAGATTCAATAACAGTGACTTGAGTTCCGCTACTCAAATGTTCATTGACGATGAATCTGATGGTGCTATTGACATTCAAGTGTATCTAAGAACTATTGATGATTCAACCTCGGGGATTAGAGGTCACTTTAGAATTTCTAACAAACTAAATTCTGCCGATTTTACTCTCTTCACAATTGACGGCGCAATTACGGAGGCAACAGGATATTTTAAGGTTCCTTGTACAAGACTTTCTGGATCAACGTCTTATAGTAACGGTGAAGATATTATTATCACCTTTGCGAGAACTGGTGATAAAGGAGACACTGGAACTACTGGTGCTCAAGGAGTTCAAGGCGCTGTAGGTGCCCAAGGAGCTCAAGGTGCTCAAGGTGCCCAAGGTGCTGCTGGTGGTACAGGTGGTGTTGGTGCTCAAGGAGCTCAAGGCGCTCAAGGTGCTCAAGGAGTTCAAGGTGCACAAGGAGTTCAGGGAGCGAGTTTTAACAGAACAGAATATAATTATACTGCAACAGCAAGTCAAACAACTTTTAATGCGACTTATGTTGATGGAACAGATATTGATGTATTTCTTAATGGTATAAGGTTAACGCCAGCAGAATACACAGCGACAAGTGGGACAAATGTTGTCTTGGTAACTGCTGCGACTGCAGGTGAAATAGTTGATATTTTAACTTTTCAATCTGCTGGACCTCAAGGTCCACAAGGTGCTCAAGGAGCTCAAGGTGTTCAAGGTGCTCAAGGCGCTCAAGGTGCCCAAGGAGCTCAAGGAGCTGCTGGTGGTACAGGTGGTGTTGGTGCTCAAGGTGCTCAAGGTGCTCAAGGTGCACAAGGAGCTCAAGGTGCAGTTGGTGCTCAAGGATCTGCTGGTGTCCAAGGTGCTCAAGGTGCAGTAGGAGCTCAAGGTGCAGTTGGTGCTCAAGGAGCTCAAGGCGCTGTAGGTGCCCAAGGCGCTCAAGGTGCTACAGGTGCAGTTGGTGCTCAAGGAGCTCAAGGTGCTGTAGGTGCTCAAGGAGCTCAAGGAGCTCAAGGAGCTCAAGGTGCTGCTGGTGGTGCAGGTGGCACTGGTGCTCAAGGTGCCCAAGGAGCTCAAGGTGCTGCTGGTGGTGCAGGTGGCACTGGTGCTCAAGGTGCTCAAGGTGCAACTGGTTCTCCTGGAGCTCAAGGTGCTCAAGGTGCTACTGGTGGTGCAGGTGGCGCTGGTGTTCAAGGTGCTCAAGGTGCAACTGGTTCTCCTGGAGCTCAAGGTGCTCAGGGTGTTCAAGGTGCCATTGGTTCTGCATCCGCTGTGATTCCCTCTGGATCCGTGATGATATTTTATCAAGCATCAGCACCGACTGGTTGGACTAAACAAACTACTCATAATGATAAATCTTTAAGAGTTGTATCTGGCGCTGGGGGCGGATCTGGTGGTTCAACAGCATTTACAAGTGTTTTTGCATCTAGAACTCCCTCTGGTAGCGTTTCAGTTTCTAATGCTGCATTTACATTATCTATAAATGAAATTCCGAGTCATACGCATACCACGCCATTCTCCAATAATCCAAGCACTCCCTTTCCTGGTGTACAAGTAACTAATTTTAATAGATTTGTTACTCATGATATTGCTACAAGTGCTACTGGCGGCGGCGGTTCACACACTCACGCAAACACCGCTTCTTTCAGTGGATCGTCAATGGACTTTGCAGTCCAGTACATAGATGTTATACTTTGTAGTAAAGATTAATCGAGGATAACTAGCAATGAGAGTAACAATTATACCTGCTCAAATTACTCCTCTTAATCAACCAATTAACATATTAGAGGAAGGTCAAAATTAGTTGTTGATATTCATAAATAACTAAAAACTTGTAATGGCAAACAATAGAGAAATATCTCAATTTGGAAATTATCTGACGATAGATGAAGGCATTAATAATAATGTTGGTATCGCAACCACTGTCAGAATTTCTGGTGGTGGTGGACTTTTTGTTGGTGGGATTGAAGTCATTAGTCCAACAGGAATTTGGAAAGGTTCTAGTTCGGGTCTTATAGGATCTCAAGGAGCTCAAGGTGCACAGGGAGCTCAAGGTGCAGTTGGTGCTCAAGGAGCTCAAGGTGTAGTAGGAGCTCAAGGTGCTCAAGGCGCTGTGGGATCACAAGGTGCACAAGGTGCCGTAGGATCTCAAGGTGCTCAAGGTGCTCAAGGATCTCCTGGTTCTGCCACTACTGGTGCACAAGGTGCTCAAGGTGCTCAAGGTGCTCAAGGTGCTCAAGGAGCTCAAGGTGCACAAGGTGCTCAAGGTGCTCAAGGTGCTACAGGTGCTGTAGGGTCTCAAGGTGCTCAAGGTGCTCAAGGAGCTCAAGGTGCACAAGGTGCTCAAGGTGCTCAAGGTGCTACAGGTGCAGTTGGTGCTCAAGGAGCTCAAGGCGCTGTTGGTGCTCAAGGAGCTCAAGGAGCTCCTGGTTCTGCCACTACTGGTGCACAAGGTGCTCAAGGAGCTCAAGGATCTCAAGGTGCTCAAGGAGCTCCTGGTTCTGCCACTACTGGTGCACAAGGTGCTGTTGGTGCTCAAGGTGCTCAAGGAGCTCCTGGTTCTGCCACTACTGGTGCTCAAGGGGCTCAAGGTGCTGCTGGTGGTGCAGGTGGCACTGGTGCTCAAGGTGCCCAAGGAGCTCAAGGTGCTGCTGGCGGTGCAGGTGGCACTGGTGCTCAAGGTGCTCAAGGCGCCCAAGGTGCAACTGGTTCTCCTGGATCTCAAGGTGCTCAAGGTGCTACAGGTTCTGCTGGTGCTCAAGGTGCACAAGGTGCTGGTGGACCCACTGGTGGTTCTAATACTCAGGTACTCTTCAACTCATCAGGATCCGCGTCTGGTGATGCGGCGATGACCTTTAACTCAACAGATAAACTGTTGACAATGACGGACGGTTTCTATGCTAATGATACTGAACTAAATACAACCAGAACATTCCCAACTTCTGGTACGCTCAACGGTGGAGTATTCGGACCTTATACAATTGCGTCTGGAGTAACTCTGACGATTAGTTCTGGTTCCAACTTCACTATCTTATAATATATAATAGACAGAGGAAATAAGAAAATTATGGCAACTTATGATTACGCAAACAAAAGAATTATCTATCCTAATGATGAGGGTGGAGTTTCTATTGTCGTGCCCGCACCTGACTGTGAACTCTCACTAGAACAGATTGCTGGAAAAGACGTGCCAGCAGGAAAACCCTATCAGATTGTTGATGTTTCTGAAGTTCCTGATGATAGAACTTACAGAAATGCCTGGACTTACGAGGAGAACTAAAATGCCTATCGGAATTAATGTAGACAAAGCAAAAGAAATTCACAAGAATAAAATCCGTGAAGTTCGCAACCCACTTCTTCAGGCAAAAGACGTGGAGTATATGAGAGCACAAGAAGTAGGTAACACTGAAAAGGTTGCTGAAATCGTTGCTGAGAAGCAGGCTCTGCGTGATGCTACAACTCTTGTGAATGATGTTGAGATTACTGCGACCTCTGTTCTTGGTGTGACCGAAGAACTGAAGCAAGTATGGGATGAAACTGTATTAGGAACTAACCCACTAGTATGAGTACCTTAAAGACTAATACCATACAACACCTCACTTCAGGTTTTAATAATGTAGTTCAGTTTGTTGATGGTGCTGGAACTCAGAATGGTACTCTGTGTCGTGCTTGGGTCAATTTCAACGGCACTAGTACTGTTGCGATTCGTGCCCAGTTTAATGTAACTTCAATTACTGATAATGGAACTGGTGATTATACTGTGAATTTTAGTAATGCAATGTCTGATGCAAATTATGCTGCTGTTGGTATGGGTGGACCCGCTGCCACAAACACTAGACCATACATAGTTGATGCTTATTCCTATAGCACTGGATCTTTAGCAATAGCGTCTCACTTAGTTGATTCATCTGGTCCTGGATTTTATTATGATAATACTAATATTTGTATTGCAGTCTTCCGTTAAACCACCATACATAATACTGAGAGGAAATAAAAAATGAGCCAGTTAAGAACTAACAGTATTGTACCAGTCGGAGGAATACCAGCAGGTGCCAGTGGTGGGGGTGTTGTTCAAACTGTCCAATCAACTCTTACTTCTGTTATTAGTTATAATAGTGGAGGGGCACAAATTCCGATTACAGCATCAATCACTCCACGTTCATCGTCCAATAAAATTTTAATTATTGGTCAAATTTGTTGTGATATTGATTCGAGCTCTAGAGGATTTCTTTCTTTATCTAAAGCTGGTAGTAAAATAACTGCCTATCAGGGGGACGCCGCCGGAAGCAGAACTTTGGCAGTTGGTAATATGGAAAATAATGACACTGGGGTTGCACAAATTTATACTTTGTGTTATTTGGATAGTCCAGCAACAACTTCTTCAACTACCTATGGTATTGTAATGGAAAGAGATGGTAGTACTATGTACGTCAATAGAAGCTCCGATGACAGTAATTCTGGCACTAGAATGAGAGGAGCTACTTCACTTACACTATTGGAGATTTCGGGATAATGGATATTACATCTGTATTAAAAAAATATTATTCAAACGCAGAATGGGTAGTCACAAATGAAGACTATAACCAACTCCAGTGGTTCTCAGAAGACATTCCAAAACCAACAATTTTAGAAGTTGAAGCCAAGATTGCTGAACTAAGGGCAGCAGAACCAATGAGACTTCTGCGTATAGAAAGAGACAGACTGATTGCTGAAACTGATTGGTGGGTTCTTCCAGATAGAACACCAACATCAGAACAACTGGCTTATCGTCAAGCCTTAAGGGATCTTCCCTCCACATCGACACCAGTATTAGATCCTACAACCCGATTGGGTATTTCTGGTGTCACTTGGCCAGTTAAACCCTAAGGAGGTCTTATGAGCACACTACGCTGTACAAATCTTCAAGATACCTCTGGTAGTAACAGCAGCACCACATCAGAGATTAAGAGTGGAAGGGTTAAGGCGTGGGTGAATTTTAATGGCCAGGGTGCTGTTGCGATTCGTGCTCAGTTTAATGTGAGTTCTATTACTGATAATGGCACTGGTGATTACACTGTAAATTATAGTCCTGCATTAAGTGATGCTAATTATGTTTTTTATGGATCGATTGTGTCTGCCACTTCAGCGACATCAATTTACTCATATTCATTCATATCTGGACCAGCTAGTACTAATCAAATGCTACATACCACCTCGGCAACTAGATTTAACACAACTCACATTGATGGTCCTACATATGATCATGAAATGGTTCAAGTTGCCGTTAATGGAAATTGAATTCATCAGAAATTAACGATCTCATTTATCATCCTCACATTTCTTAATGATTTTTATGTTGCCAATGGTAGAAGGTGGCATTAAAGATTTGATTGCTCTTAATGAAAGTGTTGAACTGGCACACTTGACACCCGCCCTAGGACACCCTATAATATGAGGGTAATCAAGAAAACCCCCAATGAGCACCGCACAAGAAACCGTTCAAGGTATTGTGATTGATGTATGCACCCGCACCTTCCTGCTGTTGAGCGATCAGGGCAGCGAGCGTCTTGTAGAGTGTGAGACTGTTGAAGAGTTTATGAACGTTCTGGAAGTGGTCACCGCACAACTGGATCCAGAACAGATCGAGTATGCCGACCTTGCCATTCGTGGTGAGAAAAACTAAATAACAGGACAATGGAAGTTTTCACTGTGGAAGAGTTTCAAGAGAGGTTTGATGAACTGATGGAACGTGTTGAAAATGGAGAGACCTTAGGAATCGTCAACGAAGACGGGCAGGCAGTAGTGGTGATGCCCGCAGACGAGGAACTTATACGAATACACACCGAGTTAAACAACGAAGCCCCTTGAGGGAGTGTAGCTTAATCGGTCAGAGCGCCCTGCTTATAACGGGGTAGTCTGGGTTCAATTCCCAGCACTCCTATTGCTCCTTTAGCAATCTGGTGAATGCAGCGAACTCATAATTCGCCTGAGGCGTGTTCGATCCACGCAAGGAGCACCTATGCCCGTGTATCCCAGCGGAAGAGGAAATCGACTTAAAATCGATCAAGCGTGAGTTCGAATCTCACCACGGGTATAAAATAAATATAAGATATGGGAATTAAACCCTATGTCTTATAGAATAGACACTGCATATTGCTGGTATAATAACGGCAGTATGATTGTGAAAATGTATTTTATTTCGGGAGTTCCTTTCACATTTGATGAAATGCCAGAAGGTCATTTGCAAGATGAAGACTTATGTAGACTAGCAGATCAGAATAGATCGTTTGAAATAGAAGACTTATATCAAACTTCTTTCTATCTTATAGCAGAAGAAGCGCATCCTTGTCTCTTTCCAATGGATCTAGAAAACCCAGAAGATATGCCAGATGATCTAGAATATGAATATAATGAGGAGGATTTGACTTCATAAATAAAGAATAGAAATAACCTAGAAGTCATAATACGATGCCTTTAAATAAGCTTGAAAATTTCATCAAGAATACGGAAGGAAGAATCTTATATGTCAA
>Ga0194115_10005917_pt1 | contig 12551 bp, 13 predicted proteins | sample TA2MahsurfametaG_3_FD_148656 | JGI IMG/M metagenome (GOLD analysis project Ga0194115, IMG submission 148656) | Freshwater microbial communities from Lake Tanganyika, Tanzania - TA2015002 Mahale S4 surface | ecosystem: Environmental > Aquatic > Freshwater > Lake | place: Tanzania: Lake... | reverse complement strand
GTTTCGAGAACCGTGTGTCATCGCTGAGTTCCTGTTGGCGATGGAAGGCTGGCCCCCGTTTACCGGTTCCAGTTGTTTATATGGTCAGATTACGAAGTGTTGCTAAGTGGTAACACTATTAGTACCAGTTACGTAGGATTTCTACGAAATGTACTTTTCAGGATTCGTCAACCATACAAGAACTGTGGTACCTGGTACATACCGCGCATCATAGATCATAGTACATCAAGAACAAATGTTACCTTTACTTTATTATTGGTCCACAAACGGAAACTATAACTGTTACTGATTCTGCTCGTGAACGTGACAGTGAACATGAAGCAGGTTGAATGACAGTGATCGGTTAGAGAACGGGCGATCGGACCATCCGCGTAGACTGTTGGTTGACACCGAATACAGCCGAGTACGCGCGGTGACTGTGACCCTGAGGTGCTACTCCATTCGAAAGGGGTGTCGGTATATTGTACACTAGACGTTTCGGGCCAGTAATCGCTCTATCAAGTCAGCTTTGTTCCCCGAGACGGGCAGTCCGGCTAAGCGGAGTTTGTCCTTCAGTTGTGGTACCGTAAGTGACGATAATTTCTTTCCATCGGCCTCTAATACGTCGCAATCTGTCGAAGCATCTGTATCACTGCTAGCCGCATCAATAGGTACTACCGGTACCACTGTGTCTTGGCTCGTGTCCGCAAAGAGGCCGTCCATTTCATTCTCCAAGTTATGATCAATCTGCCTTCTCTTGAACGCCGACATCTGACTCTGCTCGGCTTCCTTCCGAAATCGACGTGTATCGTCATTGTCACCGTCACTGTCGAGACAACGCCATTCTTTCGTGCGATCGTCAACAACGACGTTGTACTCTTCGATCAATTCATCACGAATAGCATCGGCGCGATCGTATTCCTTCAATACTTTGCAACCGTACCTCTCTTGGAGCAAACGACCGACGGCATCCACTTGCTCGGAGGTCAGCGAATGGCCACCAACCAACACATAATCGTCGCTGTCGACGTGCCATTCTCGATTTTTATCATCGATCGCAACATTGTAAGTGTTTCTAAGTTCATCACGAAGATCATCTGCCAAAGCAAAGTCTCGGTCTTTTTTCGCTTGTGCACGTTCAGATAGCATGTTAGTGATGACAGCAACTTCATCATCCCGTAGACCACCGCCCCCTCGCCGAGTATATCCATCTCGACGACGTGCTGAATCTTCCCCGAAGTCACCACCTACGCTCCATTGCCTCTTTCGGTCGTCGATCACAACGTTAAACTCTTTGGTCAATGCATCCCTGATGGCATCGGCAGTCTCGAAGTCACGATCCTGCTTGGCCATTGATCGTTCATCAATTTTTTCCATGACGTAATCTTCGTCTTCGGGAGACAAACTAGGCGAATTTGCACTCTTCACATACCCGCGCTGCTTAATGGAATTGCTCATTTCACGCTGAGCATTGTGTACTTTGCCAAAGTCTCCGCCGACACTCCATTCTCGAAGTCGATCATCAACAAACACACCGTATTTTGTCTTAAGGCCCTCCATGATCGCGTCTGCCTTATCAAAGTCACGCAGTTGCTTAAACTTCAGGCGTTCCTGCAATATCTTGTCAATCAAAGTCCCTGAAATACTAGCCGATAAGCCTTGCGAATACTGTGACTGCCGATAGGGTTGATTTCGGTCACGATCACTTCGGGATCCCGCCGTCCGACTGGGTTTACCATCAGCTCTTGCCACATCACCGAAAGGCACGCCGTCTGCACGCCATTCCTTCCTTGCGTCATGAACGAAGACTCCTGCAGACAGTAGCCTCGACTGGATTTGATCAGCTGCACCAAAGTCACGAGACAATTTCGCTTGAAGACGTTTTGCAAGCAGCTCGTGAATCATCGATCCGTCAAGTTCTGACTGGTTGGGTCCCGCATCGGGACTTTGTTCATAGTCATGCCCACTTGGACCGAAATACTGCTTTGGGGATCGTTGTTGCTGTCTTCCTCTAGTTTGCATCGGTGTGCGCTGCTGTCTTTCTCCCCCTTCTCCCCCCCTACCTCGTCGCATTCCACTTCCTGAGGAAGAACACCCCGTCCGCCAAGTCTTGTCCTTATCAAAGATGCCGACACCGTATTCGTTCAGGAGCTGATCTCGGATAGCATCAGCACTGTCGAAGTCACGTCGCATCCGAGCGGCTAGTCTGTCATTAATGAGCTGGTTAACGACGACTTCATCAACATTGGACATGTCTCGACTGGTGTCTCGAACGTAATCATGCGCCATACTTCGTTCTCTTCGACCATCTCCACGTCCACGACGGTCTCTGTTGGAGCTCCGACCGGCGCCTTCGCGACTTCGACGGGAATCATCGTCGCTGGTCATACTGTTGTATGTCTCATAAGCAGAGGGATCAAAGTCAGCATACCAATTGTCGTAGTCATCATTGGCTTCCTTGCTGGATGGAAGGTATGACGACGACGGCGACGACTTTCTCACAAGAAAATTGTGTGGTTCTCCAATCTCAGCCTGCACACGTCCCAGACAAATGCCCGGAGCAAAGGCCGTGACTTCCGTACTAGTCAGTAGCAGGATAAACAGTGCATTGGTCGATTTCATTGTTGAAAGATGGGCTGATCAAAGTTTCTTTTGTGACTGTGAGTCTGGTGGAGATAGGTGATGGACAACGAGAAACGAGGTGGTGTCAGAGGTGATGGGTGAGCGGAGATCGTTGACTGTGATCGTTGATCGTGAATCGATCCGCCAACCACATCATTTTTTGGTTGGTTCGGATCGCTCCACATGGAACCAGGTTGTGTTCGAACGAGTCATTTTTCGTGATGTTACAGTTAACGGATATCATACGTTTCTTGACCACAAACAAGTGCCGTACAGACACGGTGCCAGCCGGTGTATCACAGCCATATCCATAAACTCTGTGACGACTATACCATCTCGCAGAGAGAAGCAACAATTCTCATGTCTGCTGTCCGGTGTCAGGCACCATGATTCGAAGGCTGGGGGCACCCTGTAGACTACAATCATTCCAGAGAAAAAACGAACTTTTGCAATCACTGTCACTGTCACTGCCGAAGCTCTCCCTCTCGACAACAGTTAATGCCGCCAATATTGGTGTCGGTCACAAAAAGAAACCGCGAAAAGGAGGTCGTCACTTTGCCTACAGGAAGAACGAGAAAAAACAACTGGAAGATGAAAGAAAGAAGAAAAAACAACAGCGCAATCTTCAGTCGCAGCTCAATCCACCGCTTGCAGCTCCACGAGCCATTCCACCGGCGCTACTATCACCGACGGGGTCACCCTTCGTTTTCGTTGCCAAGACAGCCTTTGCCATGGATGAACCATACGGACAAAGCCCTGAAGCAGCTCTCCAACAATCGCAACTTCTTTTTCGAGACTACACTACACTACCACGATTGTTTGAGACTCATCAATTCGACTTTGTCCCACCCAGCGCATTTGGGTACGAGCTACCCAAGAATGGCGTTCCAGAAGTGGCGTTTCTTGGGCGTTCAAACGTTGGAAAGTCGAGCCTTGTCAACGCCTTAATGCGACGAAATCTATGTCAAACATCAAAGTCACCAGGCCGAACTCAACTCCCTTTTTACTACGGACTTTATTCGAAACAGTCGATACAGCCCGATCCCGCAGATGCAGTGGGGTATCTGGTAGACCTGCCTGGCTATGGATTCGGAATGGCACCGAAACAAGTTGTGGAAGAATGGCAAGCGAAAACACAGGATTGGTTATTGGATCGTCGCAATGCTGGAGTATTGAAACGTCTGTTTTTGCTCTTTGATTCTAGACGTGACAGTTCACCGATAGATGCGGGTGTCATCGAATGGGCCGAAAGCGCACACATTCCATTTACCGTATGTTTGACAAAAGCTGATCGCGTAGGTATACCGAAGGTTATTCGACAAGTTAATGATCACTGCATTCGCTTTGCAACACACGACACGTATCAGTCGCCGGTAGTTCATGTTTCGTCGTCCTCAAACAAATGGGGAATCAACGAACTACTAACATCGATTGAAGCTGAGTTTGTGGGTGATGGCGACGACAAAGTCGAGTAAGTGAACTCTGAGACTAATTGTTCAAGTGTCGATGAGAGCGGTCTGTCGTGGTGTGTCCGAGCGGAAGGTCAAGTGCAGGACTAAGCTGACGGTCGACCACCCATTAGAAAATCATGGGCGACCACTGATTCTTGGAAATGACGAGACTGAAGATGAAATGGGTAGTTGCAAGGCATTCATGGATGAATTCTCTACCCAGTTGTCGACAGTTACTGCGAACTTCAATCGTCTCTTCAGCCTCTCCGCATGACAAAGTGAAAGCAATGGATTGGACTACTCATCAAGATGATATAGATTTAGAATGTCGTCGTTACTGGCCTTGATGCGAGGTTGAAGATCCTCGTGCGCCATTGCGGGATCCATTCGAAGAATAGGCACTCCATACCGCTGACTTTCTTTCGATGGAACTTTCCAGCTGCCAATACCAGCTTTGAAGTCTAGTTCTTGATACTCAAACCCTGTAATCGAGTCATGAGCAAAATTAGTTGTAATGCTCTCACCAACCACCACGTCATTGCTAGCATTGTAACTCGCGATAAGTTGCAATACTACCTGAAGATGGAGGTCCAGAAATTATGGAGGTAAACACTCAGTATATGTCTCACCGATCTCTTCATGTCGACGAATTCAATTTCTTGCTTCGAGTAGTCCCATTTAGAAGTGTGGGATCCATCTATCCCTAATTTCTTGTGAGCATATACGTCGCCGCACCGGACGCTCATCACAGCATTGTGTCGACGTTCGCTCGCTGCACCAACTTCCAGCTATTGATCTTCCTCTTGTCGCCTTGTGGACTGTCCTGCCTGGGGCGGCCGACTAAGGTTAGCTTGCGCTTGAGTGCCAGGTTCCGCTGTTTCAAATTATCCTCCTGCCCTACCGCATCGTGACTCTGACAAGCCACTAAACTTTGTTTCGGTTTGCGATGGGCTCAATCGTCGAGTGAACTCAGACACTTCAACTCTTTCCTCCTCCAACGGAGTTTGACAAGCCAGAATACTGTTGTACGTCTCTGGCATTCGAATATTTCCTCGTCCACTGCCGTATCCGGGCGGCTGACTCGCCTCCAGCGTGTTGCATGAAGGATGCCGTCGTTATCAACTGTCCTACAGAAGGCTATTTAGCCAGGGTCATTTGCTTGTTTTTGCAACTCTTTATGCCATCGTACGCGAGCCCTAACTTCAGTGATAGGCAGCCGTTGTGCTGCAGGGTCCAGCCTAACCATTTCCACCCCTTCAATTGTCGTACGGTAAGCTAATTTGCCAATGTCGTTTGCTTGTTTGCGACTCTTTGAGCCAACGTACACCAGTCCTTTTGTGGCATGTCGAACCATTTCGCCTATTCTACTGTCTTGAGGAAAACCATTAAGCCTGGGTCGTTGTTGCAACTCTTTGTGCCATCGTACGCGAGTCCTTGCTTCAGTGGTAGGCAGCCATTGTACTGCAGCGTCCAAAGCCTAAGCATTTTCACCTCTTCAATTGTGGTCGGGTAAGCTAATTTGTCAATGTCGTTGGCTCGCTTGCGACTCTTTATGCCATCGTACACCCCGTCCTAGCTCTTCAGAGGTAGGCGGCCATTGTGCTGCAGGGTCCCAAAAGCCGAACCATTTCTTTTCTTCAACTGTAGAACGGAAAGCCAGCCCATTAGGGTCGGTTGTTTCGGTTTATGGGAGAGGAAATTCTTGGTCAAAAGCTTAACCATTTTCCTTCTTCAATCGTAGAACGGAAAGCCAGCTTTTTTCGCGACCCCTTATGCCATCGTACACCAGTCCTCGCGCTTCAGTGAAAGGCGGCCATTGTGCTACAGGATCCGAAGCCGAACCATTTCACTACTTCTGCCATCCTATGAAAGGCCAATTTCTCTTTCTTCAACTGTCGTTCGGAAAGTCTTTGTGTGACTCTGTATGCGTACGCCAGCCCCAACTCTTCAGCGGTAGGGGGCCAGTGTTCTACAGGATTCAAAGCCGAACCATTTCATTCCGTCAACTTTCCTGCGGAAGGCTAATTTGCAAAGGTCGTTTTCTTTGGTTCAAGAGAGAGAAAGTTCTTCATTGAATTCCAACACCCAACATTGATGGGATCCAAAGTTTCAGCAAGCAAGATGATGATGCATTTTTGACTTAAGAAAAAATGAAGTGTTTCTAGTTTCGGGAAACTTAACGCTAAAACATATTCACCAAGGATGTGAACAATCGCTTTTGCGAGAAAAGCGGCAAAATAAACTCCACGACTGAACTCAAAAGAACCTTGGAAGGATTATGGGTAAGGGTACCTAAAAAGGGCTGAGGAAGCAACCGGAGAAGCTCGGATACCATGTGACAACCATTCGAGAGACCGAAAAATGGAAACAAGATTGTGAGAAATGTCAGGAAACCCGTCGAAAAGGCGCATGATGGTTGCCCGATGATGGTCATCGTTCCTGACATTCTTGAATACCAGTCCGAAGTCCACGATTGGGCTCAAAAGAACCTTCCAAGGATTATGGGTAAAGGGTACCTAACAAGGGCCGGGGTAGCAACAGGAGAAGCTCCGATACCATGTGACAACCAACCGAGAAACCCAAAAAATGGAAACAAGATTCTGAGAAATGTTAGATACGGGACAAGGAGGCAGGAGGGAGGTGGGGGAAATGAGAAGGGGAACAGTGCGACGACGAAGACGAAGCCTGTTACGATTGTGTGTGAAGCCTCCTCCATGGCATGATGTGTCGTAGAAGTAGGGTTGGTAGCGGTTGGTTGGACTGGGAGCGTGTTGCTAGGCGCCAGGGAGGCCACGTCAACTATTCCACGATGAATCGGCTGATGCTAGGAAAAGGAATCGCATCAAGGACTTCGGCGGCCTTCCTGGTTCGGTTTGTATTAAACAAATGCCGACCTCCAAACAAAACTTTATCCTTAAACCAAGCTCCTTAACCGAATCACCAGCTCTCCTTTACGAAGGATTCAAGTAACTATTCTAAAAAGGTCGGCAATCAATCAAATTGACGGTAACGTCCCGAAAATAAACCTGCCTTTCAAGATCCCGGATAGTTACTAGGAACTATTCTCAAAAGGTCGGCAATCAATCAAATTGACGGGAACGTCCCGAAAATCAACCTGCCTTTCAAGATCCCGGAGTTTCAGAGGCCTTTTGAATTCTTGCCTTTTCCGATTCCATGACTTCGTTATTCAGCGACCCAAAAAGACAATCGAACAGATTTGGATTTCAAGGACCGGTAGTTTCCATAGGCTTTGTCTCGTAAGAACAATATTTCTACAGCCTCGAGACTCCCAAAATCACCAACTACCCCAGAAAAGTTGTTTCTTCCATCTACACCAGAGGCCTATCAGAAAGACTGAGTAGTCAAAACCACAGCCAAATCCCGAGTATTTATCGGTGTCCAAAGTTCAGTGAAGTGAAATCATTCGTGATATCATCGAAAGCATGATCCATCTACGACAGAGGCTCATCAGAAAGACTGACTATTCAAGACCACCGAGGGAGCCTGAGTATTCGCGGCTGTCCAAGCTCAGTGATATCGAAATCATGCGTAATATTATCAAAAGCATGGAAGCGGCACATTTGTGTAGAATGAACCATTCGCTGTCCTTTTCTGATGAAAATATTTCTTTTGGTTGATGGAATATGGTAACTCGTTTACGTACGACAGTCACCTTGTCCAGCCTATCTCTCGGTCTGTTGAAGCATACCTAGAATATCCTTTAAGGCATTCTTTGTTCGTCTCCTTCATGACTCGACTGATCATCGTTTCGATAAGCCTTTGTTACTACACTCGCTGATCCTTCAGGCGAGAACCCAAGACCCTCCAGCAGTTTATGCACATCAATCCGAGAATCCCATCGTCTCTTCTGCAGCATAGAGCTTAGAGCCACTTTGAGGGATAATCCCAAAAAGAATCGTATTCGAGTCAGCGCTGTCCCGCAACTCAGCTGTAGCACAAAATCTGTGCTTCTATCGCAATACAACTTGAAAGACCACAGTCTCTCCAATATTTCCTGTTCTCAGCCTCTGCTCCCTTTACCTCCGAGACGTGAAACTGACATCCCAGATGGACACCCCAGGACCATAGGAACTCTTCTTTCATGGATTTGTATTTCATTTTCCCCATTTTACAGCTATCTTGGTACAATGACCCCAGGTCGTAGTTGAAAAAATGAATTTTATCGTGTAGGATCCTCCAATAAGTCCATGCACGCTAGCAAAATCAGAAGGATGGTTTGCGAAGTCCACGGCGGAGCACGGATGTACATCATAGCAGATTGTGTGCTTGGCGAGGAAGGGAACATCTGGGTATGTTAGGAGCAGGAAACGTAATATGATTGGTGGGATAAAGGAGTGGTGGGGTACGGATGTGGTGAGTTCGGCAGCTGGAGCTCGAGTAGGGAGTGCGAAGTGCATATTGGAGTGAGGATGCAGACCATAACAGTTTTCGTTCTCGTTGAGGAAGCAAGGTATCTGGGTATGACACAAGGAGGAAATGTACTCTCAAACGTGGGACAGAAGAGTAGTGGGGCATAGGTGTCAGTAGGCTTGTGACTTACGTTGGATGGTACCGAATTCGCTTCTGATCTTGTAACTCTCCTAAATTTTGTTGTTGCATAGTGGCTAGCCGTTGTCGTTGATATTTCTGTGAAGCATTGCTCAAGCGGCAACAGCTGGTGATACGACTGGTAAAAGGGACTCTTGCAAGTTGCTTATCACGAACCGTCTATACACTGCAATCGGAGTTTAAAGGTGGTATTCCCTGATGACACGACATATATTCGAGTCGTGGTGCTCTTTCATTTGGTCGCTGCATGGAACGTGATGTCAGTTTATGTAGCGGAAGGATGGGTAATAGTGTAGTTGACAGTCAAGCCCGCTTGGCACCCGTCCAAGTAAATATGTATTCCCGTATGTGGACGGGGTTATTCACAAGAGAAGTGGAGCGAATAGAGAGAGATGAGAATATGCGATGCCATTCGAACAGGAATCGTGAGAGGAAGAGCGACCGGGAGAGTTCTTCACGAGAGTGCGAATATTCGAACAGGGGCTATTTCGTTATGGGAGGGCCATGGCCGGATGATCAAGTATGACTCGCTGACTGACTGGTAGGAGTCCGTGCATGTGTATCATCGTATATACGCAGTCGATCAGTTCCGTAGCTCTGAAAGGCGGTATCCTACGAGTTGCAGATATGTTGCTACAGTTGCATGAGAGACGATAACTGAAGATAACCGTGTAAGCTCAGGAAATGCTTTGAGTCGGAGCTATCTTCACTATAGTTTATGTGCCTGCCCCTCAGTTCAGAGTGTTTGCTGATGAAAGTCACGCTTCGTTGAAGTCGAAAACGGAAATGATAAACTTCTTAGTCCCACTTCCAAAAAAAACCATTTTTGCATCGACCCACATCGGCATGTTGATACAGACTAGTCTACGAAAAGATGGCGGTAGAGAGCCTTGAATCCGTAGCGATTGAGAGCTTTCGACCGGCACCATGTCAGGGATACTGGTTTGCTCCGGTTGTGCTTCACTACTCCGGAAAGTCTAGGGAACTGACGTTCTTTTGGAACATCAATCGAAAATGGCTAAGCCTGCCAGTGACGGGTCGCCGAATGCAGTAGTGAGCAGACCGGTTGTTCCATACCAGAGCAGGATCCCTGCTGTACAAGGCGTCACCCAGGGAGCTACGGCGCCATAGATCGATCCTTCATTCTCGCTCATATCCTTTAGCATGACCAATGCTTGGCCTCCGGTGGCTGCTGTGACAAGTAAAGGAGTTGAATAGCCAAGGGTATAGCAAAACAGCAGTAGAGCACCAAGCAACGGATTCGAGCTGTTTGCAACAAAGGCCAATATAGAAGTGAGGACTGGAGTCGCGCAGGGTGAGGCCACCAAGGCCGAAGAACCGCCAAGTAGAAAAGTCCGAAGCAAAGAGCCCTGCTCCTTGGCCTTGTTCTCTTTCGACATGATCTTTCCAGTTCCATCAATCAAAATAACGGTGTTTCCTCCGCCGGCCTTCAAAGAGGCGGTAGCAGGTTTGATATTGAGTAGAGGTAATTTGATCAGCTCCAAGAGCTGAAGGGCCATGAGGCAACAAACACCATTTGACACAATAGGCAACAAAACATTGGTGTTTCCACTGTTTCCATAGACGGCTCCACCGACTGACGCCGCCACCAGCCCCAGGGAGCAAAAAACTGAGGCTAACCCGGCAGCGAAAGCCAGAGTGGGCAAAGTGGTCGCTTTGTCTCGGCGTTCCCCTGCTGCATTTGAAATGTATGACATGGTCAACGGCAAGAGCCCCCAAACACACGGAGAGACAGAAGTCAACAAGCCGGCGCCGTACATGACTGGGATCGACGAGAGTAAGTTGGAAGGATCTCCTTGAAGGCTTGTGGTCGCCATGTTGTTAGCAGCAGATTGGGCGTCGAAGATGAAGCCTTCCCAGGAAAGCATGCGCAACGATGACTTAGAAATGTCTTGATAACCTGTCGGTCGTTTGGGGAGGGTTCCAGTTGACTGTGAAAGTGTTGTCTCTCGCTTCAATGGAGTCGACATGAAGGCCATACAGGGCGGAGTTCTGGCCGCAAAGGCGTAAAGCAACACAGTGACGAGCTTTCTTAGGTTGTCTGCCATAACGCAGATAGCTGGTTCCTCGTAAGGTATTCTTCGGACCTGCAAAGTAGCTGAGACGACAATCACAGCGAGCCTGTGTTGTTTGGCCTTCGCCGCTGTGATAATGAGGAATTCTTCGTGTCACTGCCACAAACTTGCCACCAAATCTGTCGATTCACTGTGACACTGTCAGCCGGTTGTACTTCGTCGACTGATGACGTCATGATTCTGCTTTTTGTCACCTGACTGCGGGCTCAGCGCCTTGTGATTCGTCACGATTCCACAGTCAGTCGTATCATCTGTTTCCGCATTGCCATTCCATACGGTATATCATAACAGTACTGTAGAAGTTACCACAAAGTACAGTACCGGCCGTGACCACCAGTGACAGCGAGTGTCAAGAACTAGATCATTGCAGTTACTGTTACATTGCATCCTGTCTCTCTTCGTCTTCGAATCAAGCACAAAGAATGTCGGATCCATCCAATTTCGTGCGGAATCCTCCGTCAGTTATCGTCAAGGTCTGCAATACGTCGCAAGAAAGCGTGAACGGCCAGTTGGGAGTGGTGATTCAGTACAACGAGGACCGTGGACGTTACCTGGTGCACATGGCACAATCGCAGCAGACAATAGCTCTTAAGCCAGAAAATCTTGTGCAAGGCAACACGATTGATCAAGTTAAGGCTCAATACTTGCTCCTAACGAAAGATCCTCGGGTTAGACAAGAGATCCAAAAGTACTACTCGCTGGCCAAGTCAAAGTTACCCCCCAGTGTCAAACCCGAATATGCTGCTATTTTTCTAGGGCTGTTACTGCTCCTGGGCATTTTCGCCCTTGGATTTACTCGATTTATCATGATCATCAGCATGCTCTTATTACTTGGGATGATTATCGGGCCGGACGTTGTGGCCGGTGGTCGGCTAAACTTTAATTGGAGAATTATTGCTTCTAACTTTCCAGGCCGATGTCGGATTGTCCTTGAGCAGATGATTCCCATGGCACGCGGAAAGGTCAGCGACAAAATGGCGGCAGGCATCGTTGCGCTACTTCTTCTGTTTTCGGCTAGGGCGATAGTCTTCCCTACGACGGGTCGCGGTGTATCGTCGTCTCCAGCGACTGCGAATCCGACAAGGAGCTCTTTGTCTACGCACGCTGCTTACAAGCTAGGTTTCGACGATGCGGGTTCTGGAAGGGACTTTGGCTTTTCGCTTCCGGAATCGGGGACTGCATCGGCTTCGTCAGCGATGTACGATCCTGAGCTGCCCCCCTTCGACTATCCTGGGGCTGATTTCTCGGCGTATGCGCCTCCCAAAGCATGGCATCAGAAACTGGGAATGTGGCAAGTCATGTCTATTCTGAACGTAGGGAGAACCGTTTTTGAGGCCGGACGAGATCCAACGTCGGGTGTATTTTCATTTCAATTCGCAATGACGAACCTTCGTCAAGCACCTCCGATGAAATTGGGTCTCTTGGGCTTTTCGGTGTACAACATTGTCAAAGTGTTCTTCTAGCCTGCTAGGTAATGGCTTTAGTGGTCATTTGAGTTCCGGTGATTGCATACGTATACAGTACAACAATTCATGTCTAGTTTATATGGCCTGCATAAGAGTACCAGGCCCGACCGGATCGGTTTGCAATCATGTCATCCGAAGTCGACGGCGATGGTTGCGTACGCATGGATCTTGTTTATTCGGATACGAAAGCGAGAAACAATCGTCCTATTGTTGTCTTCACTCTTTGGTTTCTCAACACGAAAGCGTACTAATGTGCGAAAGATTTATGGAACTGCCGCATTCATTAGCTATCTCCTTCTTGCATAAGCGGCGACCAACCTGGAGGTATATTCGGTAGACTACATCAACCATCTAATGAGGCCAACAAT